>VAPM010217611.1_pt1 | contig 14513 bp, 20 predicted proteins | sample 3395091 | NCBI WGS metagenome assembly VAPM01 (sample SAMN08290445, study PRJNA428436) | hydrothermal vent metagenome | isolation source: Deep-sea hydrothermal vent chimney 3 | place: Pacific Ocean: Juan De Fuca Ridge | reverse complement strand
GTTTAATTTTTTAGAGGGAGTAACAAAATGGAAGCATTAGCAATGATTCAAGCCTACACAGGCATTGGTATTGGTTTAATTATCGGTTTGGGTGCTGCAGGCGCTTGTATCGGCATTGGTATTATGTGCGCAAGCTTTTTAGATGGCGCAGCACGTCAACCAGAGATGATTCCTCAATTGCAAGGTAAAGTATTCTTGTTATTGGGTCTTATCGATGCATCATTTATTATTGGTGTTGGCTTGGCAATGATGTTTGCATTTGCTAATCCACTATTAGCCGTAGTTGCTAATTAATTTGTTTGGGTTGTTTTAATTTTAAAGCCTAAACAAAGGAGCAAATATGAATATTAATTTTTCACTTTTCGCACAAGCTGCTGTATTTTTCTTATTAATTTGGTTTACGGTGAGATTTATTTGGCCGCCGCTATTAAATGCGATTGAAAAACGCCAAAAAGAAATTGCAGATGGTTTAGCCGCAGCATCAGAAGGCCGTAATGCTTTAGATGCAGCTGCAAAAAAATCAGAAGGCACATTGAATGAGGCGAAGCAAAAAGCGTCAGAAATTATTGGGCAAGCAGAAAAACGTGCGAGTCAAATAGTAGAAGAAGCTAAAGGCAATGCTAAAACAGAGGGTGAGCGTATTTTAGCAGGCGCTAAATCTGAAATAGATCAAGAGGTCAACCGCGCTAAAGAAGGTTTGCGTACTCAAGTGTCTGCATTAGCAGTTGCAGGTGCAGAAAAAATATTACGCAAAGAAATTAATGCGAAGACACATAGCGATATGTTATCTAAATTAGCGGCGGAGCTATAAGCGATGGCTGAAATTTCAACCATCGCAAGACCATACGCAGTGGCTGCTTTTAAGCTTGCTAAAGAGCAAAAAACATTGGCTAAGTGGTCTGAGATGCTTATCTTAGCAACGGCAGTTGGAGCAGATGCGAAATTCAGCGCGTATATTGAAGATCCAAAAGTCAACAGCAATGATTTACAAGATGCTTTTTTAAAAGTTTGTGGTGACAAACTGAATGAGCATGGAAAAAATCTTATTAAAGTTTTGGTTGAGTATGATCGCCTATCAGTTTTGCCCGCAATTAGTAGCGCATTTGAAGAATTAAAAGCGCAAGACGAGGGTACGCTTGAGGCACAAATTATCTCGGCAGTAAAACTTAGCGCTGCAGAAACAAAAGAGTTAGTAAAAAAATTAGAAGCCAAGTTCGGCAAGAAAGTTGCTGCTACGGTATCTGTCGATTCAGAAATTATAGGCGGCATTAAAATTATTGTGGGCGACACGGTTATAGACGCGTCCGTTAAAGCCCAGTTACAAAATTTAGCTTATTCGCTTGCAGCATAAGCCATAGCGAAAAAAAACTTTAGGAGTTGAGTAATGCAGTTATCTACATCAGAAATCAGTGAACTGATAAAAAGCAGATTAGAAAATTTTTCGGTTAGTAGTGAAGCACGTACACAAGGCACGGTTATTTCAGTGACGGATGGTATTGTGCGTATTCACGGTCTTTCAAATGTAATGGCAGGTGAAATGATTGAGTTTCCTGGCAACACATTTGGTTTAGCACTTAACCTAGAGCGTGATTCAGTTGGTGCAGTGGTGTTAGGTGATTACGAGCACATTACTGAGGGTGACATTTGTAAATGCACAGGCCGTATTTTAGAGGTGCCAGTTGGGCCAGAGTTGATGGGCCGTGTTGTTAATGCATTGGGTCAGCCAATTGATGGTAAAGGCCCAGTTAAAACCAAGCTAACAGACAAAATTGAAAAAGTAGCGCCAGGTGTGATTGCCCGAAAATCAGTTTCGGAGCCAGTGCAAACAGGCTTGAAAGCAGTTGATTCAATGGTGCCAGTGGGCCGGGGCCAACGTGAATTAATTATTGGTGACCGTCAAACAGGTAAAACAGCCGTTGCGATTGATACGATTATTAATCAAAAAGGTCAAAACATGAGCTGCGTGTATGTGGCGATTGGTCAAAAAGCTTCAACCATTGCTAACGTAGTACGTAAGTTAGAAGAAAACGGCGCGATGGAATATACCATTGTCGTCGCTGCGACTGCTTCTGATTCAGCTGCATTACAATTCTTAGCGCCATACGCTGGTTGCACCATGGGTGAATACTTCCGTGATCGTGGTGAAGATGCATTGATCGTTTATGATGATTTGACTAAACAAGCGATTGCTTATCGTCAAATTTCACTCTTGCTACGTCGTCCACCAGGACGTGAAGCTTATCCAGGTGATGTTTTCTATATTCACTCACGTTTGTTAGAGCGCTCTGCACGTGTTAATGAAGCATATGTTGAAAAGTTTACTAAAGGTAAAGTGAAAGGTAAAACGGGCTCACTGACTGCATTGCCAGTGATTGAAACAGCTGCAGGTGATGTTTCTGCATTCGTTCCAACCAACGTGATTTCAATTACCGATGGTCAGATTTTCTTAGAAACTGACTTGTTCAACGCGGGTATCCGTCCAGCGATTAACGCCGGTATTTCAGTCTCTCGTGTGGGTGGTGCAGCGCAAACCAAAGTGATTAAAAAATTAGGTGGCGGTGTGCGTTTAGCACTTGCACAATATCGTGAATTGGCAGCCTTTGCACAGTTTGCATCAGATTTGGATGAAGCAACGCGTAAACAATTAGATCGTGGCCGTATGTTTACAGAGTTGATGAAACAAGCACAATATTCACCATTAAGCGTATCTCAAATGGCGATTAGTTTGCTTGCAGCAAATAAAGGTTACTTTGATGATGTGCCAACCGAAAAAGTATTAAGTTTTGAAAGTGCTTTGCATGGCTTCATGAGTTCTAAATATAAAAAACTAATGAACGGTATCGAAAAGAATAAAGCATTAAGTAGCGACGATGAAAAAGCGGTAGAAGCTGCGATTAAAGACTTTAAAGCAACGAACGCTTATTAATATCTAAAAAATTATTAGGATACTTAAATGGCTGGTAGTAAAGAGATTAGAACCAAGATTAAGTCGGTAGAAAATACCAGCAAAATCACCAAGGCAATGGAAATGGTTGCTGCTTCTAAAATGCGTAAAGCGCAAGATAGAATGCGCGCATCACGCCCGTATGCAGAAAAAATCCGTAATGTGGCAGCTCACCTTTCTTTCTCACAATCTGAGTATAATCATCCGTTTTTAATTAAGCGTGATGTTGTAAAAAATGTTGGTTTAATTGTGGTGAGTTCTGATAAAGGCTTATGTGGTGGTTTAAATACTAATATGTTACGACTGTCAGTTAACCAAATGAAAACTTGGGAGACTGAGGGTAAGGCGATTAAAGTCAGTGCGATAGGTAATAAAGGCTTAAGCTTTATGACACGTGTTGGTGCTGATATTCAATCTCATATTACAGGCTTGGGCGATGTTCCTCACATGGAGAAATTGATCGGCACAGTTAAAGTCATGCTAGACGCTTATACAGCAGGAGAAATCGATCAATTATTTATTTGTTATACCAAGTTTATAAATACCATGAAGCAAGAGCCAGAAATGCAACAATTACTGCCTTTAAGTGGCGAGAATATGGGTGCACATGCAGAGCATGAAGAAGTTGAACCTTTATCGGCAAGTGGTGTAATTAAAGGTGCAGTGAATATTGGCATAGCCAAAGGCCATTGGGATTATATCTATGAGCCAGAAGCGCAACCCGTCATTGATGAGTTGTTGGTCCGTTATGTTGAATCATTAATTTATAATGCGGTAGCTGAAAATATGGCCTCAGAGCAATCATCACGGATGGTGGCAATGAAGTCTGCTTCGGATAATGCAGAAACAGTTATTGATGAGTTGAAACTTGTTTATAACAAGGCTAGACAAGCCGCAATTACTAAAGAGATTTCAGAGATTGTAGGCGGTGCCGCCGCAATCGCTAATTAGATTTATTAAAAAGTTTATATTTAAATAGAGTATCTGACTAAATATTGAGTTAGGAAAAAAGATGGCAAAAGCAAAGCAAGCAGTAGTAGGTAAAGTGGTTCAATGTATTGGCGCGGTTGTGGACGTAGAGTTTCCACGTGATCATATGCCAAAAGTATATGATGCATTGATTATTGATGATAAAGACTCTCAAGCTGAAGCTGGCTTAACATTAGAGGTGCAACAGCAATTAGGTGACGGTATTGTCCGTACTATTGCCATGGGCTCATCTGATGGCTTGGCACGTGGTACTGCATTTAAGAGTACAGGCAGTCAAATTACAGTGCCAGTAGGTATGGGCACTTTGGGTCGTATCATGGATGTATTGGGACGCCCAATTGATGATGTTGGTCCGATTGATACTAAAGAACGTCGTTCTATCCATCAAAAAGCGCCAAGTTTTGAAGAGCTATCACCTTCGGTCGATTTGTTAGAAACGGGCATTAAAGTGATTGATTTAGTTTGCCCATTTGCAAAAGGCGGTAAAGTTGGTTTGTTTGGTGGCGCTGGTGTGGGTAAGACGGTGAACATGCTTGAGTTAATTAATAACATTGCAAAACAACACTCAGGTTTATCAGTATTTGCAGGTGTGGGTGAACGTACACGTGAAGGTAATGACTTCTATCATGAAATGGCAGAAGCAGGCGTGATTAAGCTTGACGATATGAAAGAATCAAAAGTTGCTATGGTGTTTGGTCAAATGAACGAACCACCAGGTAACCGTTTACGTGTGGCGCTTTCTGGCCTAACCATGGCGGAAAAATTCCGTGATGAAGGACGTGACGTATTGTTCTTTATTGATAATATTTATCGTTATACATTGGCCGGCACAGAAGTGTCAGCGCTGTTAGGTCGTATGCCTTCAGCGGTGGGTTACCAACCAACATTGGCTGATGAAATGGGTAAATTACAAGAACGTATTACATCAACTAAAGCGGGTTCTATTACTTCTATACAGGCGGTATACGTACCAGCAGATGACTTGACTGACCCTTCACCAGCAACAACGTTCCAACATTTGGATTCTACGGTTGTGCTTTCTCGTGACATTGCTTCTCTTGGTATTTACCCTGCGGTTGATCCATTAGATTCATCTTCACGTCAGCTTGATCCACTCGTGGTTGGAGAAGAGCACTATGACGTAGCACGTAGCGTACAACAAACATTGCAACGCTATAAAGAGCTACGCGACATTATTGCTATTTTGGGTATGGATGAGCTTTCACCAGAAGATAAATTAGCGGTTGGTCGCGCACGTAAAATCCAACGTTTCTTGTCACAACCTTTCCATGTGGCTGAGATATTTACCGGTGCACCTGGCAAATACGTACCATTGAAAGAAACAATCAAAGGCTTTAAAGCGATTGTAGCGGGTGAGTATGATCATTTACCAGAGCAAGCTTTCTACATGGTTGGTGGTATTGAAGAAGCTGTTGAAAAAGCTAAAACGTTATAAATTTAGGTGTATTAAATAATGGCAAATACTGTTCGTATTGATGTAGTAAGCGCAGAAGAAGAAATTTTTTCAGGTGATGCTGAGTTTATCGTAGCGCCAGCATCAGCAGGCGAGGTAGGTATTTATCCAAATCATGCGCCTATGATTTCTACCATTAAGCCAGGTGCTTTACGTATTAAATTACCAGAGACGGATGAAGAGACGGTGATCTTTATATCTGGTGGTATGTTAGAAGTACAACCGGGTGTGGTTACAGTATTAGCTGATACGGCTATTCGTGGAGATGATTTGGACGAAGCCAAAGCGACAGCGGCAAAAGCTGCAGCTGAAGAAGCCATGAAAAATAGAACTTCTGATATGGACTATGCAAAAGCGCAAGCTGAATTGTCGGAAGCTGTGGCTCAAATTCAGGCAATTGAAAAATTACGTAAAAATAAGCATTAGTTAATTAAGCATATTAAAAAAGCGGCTTTTAAGTCGCTTTTTTTGTTTATAAGTGCGTAATAATCAATGCAGCTATTAATAGTGTAAAGAAATAATAACCGCCATTAATAGCAAATAACTTCCAGGATTTTTTCTCCCAAGCGACACCATTAAGAAGTACGGGAACAAAAAACCCGAGCCAAATAAAAAATGCAGTACAAAACGATTGACTGATAGGCGTAAGGCCTGGCGAACTAACTCCCCATGTTTCGGGTGACCAAGCTGCAATATTATGTGCTAAAACATAAGCAATAAAAAAATTGCTGATGATATTAAGCCCTAATGATTTCATTAATTTACTTGCCACAGGTTTTGCATTAAAGTCCTGCCCTACTTCTTTAGCCCAGGCGCGACCAAATAAAGGTGTGTACCACAAATAGCCAAAAAAGAAATTGACGGTAACTGCAATACTAATAGCAAAAAAGCTCACTTGAATATCTGGCATAGTTAAATCCTCTCTGATAAATTATAAAAACTTTGGAGCGACTGCTTGTAAATGGTTATGTCAGTTTAGTGGATTACTTTATATACTCGCTAGAAGTAAGAGGGTTTGCTGTATACATATAGCTACAGCGATGTTTCCTAGCTATAGGAGCAGCCTGAATACTGACTTGAATTTGATGCCCACTACCGCCGGGGTTGTCTTTGCAAATGCGTATTTGGTTATCTTTTTTATCCATAAAGCGGTGGTCTCGCAAACCACTCACATCAACATCAGAACAATATTTTACCCACCTTGCTTGATTTACCTTTTGGTGAGAGGGTGAATATATAATTTCTCTGCCATTTGTGTCAGATGGAAAATGATATTCCGCAAAAACTTGTGCAATAGGCGCTTCATCATTATTGCCTTGTTTTCTTGGCGAACTTTTCAATATGATACGAACATCGATTACATCACTATTTCTTTTTTGAGGCATTGGTGGTAACTCCTCCAACCTTTTCTTTAATGCAGGGTCAGTTTCCGCGCGTTTTTCAAGTGCTTTTTTTCGGTTAGGGTCTTGCAACATGGAGGCTAAACGTAACTGTTGACGGTTTAGCTTAATACCAGCCGGCGGCCAAAGTGTTTCATTAGTAAACTTCATGCTGCTATTGCGCCTAACGGGTATTTCACGGAATCCTTGATCTAGCATTAACCTCCTAGCCTCTTCCTTTGTTAGGCCAAGCCTTAACCCTAGAATATCGTGTTCACAAACCACTTCAGCCCAACTAAGGTTTGGCGTAACAAAAAGTGTAGTGGATAACAATAATATTGCGCAGTATCTTGATAAAGATGACATTAGTTGCCTGTTTTTTTAATGTTTGTTGGAGTGCATTATTTGATATTTTTGCCAAATAACTTACGCCCTAAGATATAAGCTGCAACACTCGCTATAGCTGCAGCAGTGCCGCCAAATAATTGAGCAATAGGCCACATTGATGCACCGCCACCTTGATAAGGAATAAAATATTCTTGATATAGCAAAGCCATCAAAAGACCCAGCCAAGGGATGAGGCCCGATAGAATAATCCCAATGCGTTCTTTAATAAAGTTTGCCAATATAAGCCCTGTCAAAATAGACGGCGCAATGATTGTTATCCATGCTTGTACTTCTTCAGTCATTTTTTATTATACTATTCAGGTAAAACGACATTTAAACTGTTTAGTAAGTAGTAATAAGCGACTACAGTAAGCATCCCTAACCCCAGTACAATAATAGTACGATATTTTACGCCATGGCGGTGGCTAGCTTCTCTTTCCTTGTGTGAGGCAACATCCATCATTTCATCGCCAAAAAATATGGATAGAAAAGTGCCTAACGCACTAATGATTAGAATGCTCCAGTATGGGTACGGCTCAGATAAAATATGTTTCAATAACTTAGTCAAAAAAGTTAAATCATAAGCATCTGGGCTTGTGGTTAGAAAAACAATATTAATGCCGACTGCTACAAACCACAGCACAACCTGTGTAATTGACATTTTTATTTTAAATAATAGCCTAATCGGAAAAGCGAGGATAAATCCGCCATCAGCAATTGGCGTGCACAACACAAAAAAACTCCATGTTAATAGAGAAACACCAAAACCTGTAGAAGCACCATATTGCCAGTTCATATACAAAAAATAGATTAATACAATTAATACAAGAGTCACAAATTTAAGGATGACCTCACTGTGCGTTTCATTTTTGTGATGAAACTTGATTTTATTGATGTTAATTTTTAACATATGTAGAATATATCAACGGCCTATGAGGTTTTAAAATATAACGTTTTGCCAAAGAGGTGGCGCGGTGCGTAGTGCCGTCCGGCCCATTTCTTCTCGCGGGTTATTCTTAATGGTTTTGTTACATTTCAATTTTAGTTTCAAGGAATGCCAAATATTTTGGATCATCATCTACAAAGATATCTATATCTGCCCCCATATATGCTCGGGTTAGTTCATCGGCTGATTTTTCGAGATTCTTTTGCTCAAAATAAGCTTGCCCTAACCTTAGGTGAATAAAAGGATTACCTAAGCCACCTGGACATTGCACAGCATTCTCAAAATAATCTAGCATTTTTCTGAAATTATCGCTAAAGAAATAAGTGTCTCCAATAGCAACATATATCCAAGTAGAAGCCTCCCAGTTATTTTTGGGGTCAGGAAGAAGCTTTAGTGCTTCTATATATTTTTCACGAGCTTCAGGATAAAGCTCTTCATCTGCAAGTTGATCACCTTCCTCGCAAAGGGCTTTAATTCTTTCATCCACTTGAGGCTCAAGTTCTATATCCATCAGATTGCCAATAATTTAAAAATGTAACGTCCGAGTTAAGTGACCGCAGCGAAGCGTACGAGTGTAATTGTATTAGCTATGTACAGCATCTTGTATGTTTTTAATGGAAATATTGCCGCCACTCGCAATTAATACAACATTTTTTCCATGTAACCGATTTTTGATTTTTAACGCCGCTGCGAGTGGTATGGCTGCAGCTTCTTCTACAAGGTTGTGTGTATGCTCCATCATTATTTTTATTGCCACTCTAATATCTGCATCATCAACTAAAAGAAAATCATCCACATACTCCCGCATCAGTTCTTGGGTGTTTTTAAATGGAACTCTAGTTGCCACACCTTCGGCGAATGTACTCATAGCCGCTTCAATCATTTCACCACTTTTCCAACTTAATTGCATCGCAGGAGCTTGTGCTGACTGAACAGCAATGATTTCTATATTTTTATTAATAGTTTTCATTACTACACCTGTGCCACATACACCACTACCAGCACCAACTGGAACAATAATGGTATTTACTGATGGTAAGTCTTCAATTATTTCTAGAGCGTATGTTCCGACACCATGAATGAGTTGCTCATCTGTAGGTCCAACGAATTTACCGTTGTGTTTTTTACACTTTTTTTCTATCCATATACGGGCTTCATCAAAGTCATTACCGTAATGTAATACCTTGGCACCCATACCTTCCATAGCAGCGACTTTTCCAGTATTTGCGTTATGAGGGACAGCTATTGTTGCTTTTATTCCATAGGCCCGGGCGGCAAATGCGATGCTTTGTCCGTGATTCCCTGTCGATGCAGTAAATAGCCCACTTTTCTTTTCATTATCAGTTAAATTGGCGGCTAAATTTAGGCCGCCTCGGACTTTGAACGCACCAACTGGGAGGTGGTTCTCATGTTTAACCCATACATTCGTACCAATCAAATTATCAAGTGTTGGATAATTATAAAGAGGTGTTGGATTCAGATGGGGATATACATTTTTTCTTGCTTCAATTACATCCTTTATTGAGAGCATGTGCAAATTCCTTTTTTACCATAATGTTGAAATAACTGTCTGAGTTAATTTGCCTTGTTATGCGCAGCTTTATTTGCAATTGAAGCATCGAATTTCTCTTTATCTATTACGAACCGCTCGTGTTGCCCTTTAGAGATTAAATCTATTCCATCGTGTGCTTCTACAGAAAATAATAATTTCCTTCCATCAACTTTGATTAGTTCAATTGTAGCCGTAACTTCGAGGCCTGGCGGTGTTGCTGCATCGTGACTTACATTAATATGAATGCCAACAGTTTGTTCCTTTGGCCAATTAAGGTGAGGATTAATTGCCTTTATGCAAGCCCACTCCAGAAATCCAACTAAGAACCCAGTAGCAAAAACTTCGGGCATTGCGACGAATTCTTGTGCCTCGGGGTAAAGGGCTGGAACTGTCTTTGAATTTGGCACTACGAACTTATGTTCGTATCTGATGCCTGGCTTCAATGAGTCTTTCAATTTTTTCTCCTATTACGCATAATGTTTGAACTAACTTGATTGGCGCATTTTATGCGTCAGTCAAGTTGGGCGATTTGTTATGCTTAGCCCAATTGATAACATCAAAAATGTGCTCATTAGGTGGGAACACTGGATAAAATATTTTTTTAATCATGCCATTTTCTGTAATGATAGTTAAGCGTTTAATATAAGTAGTGTTTTGATATTGAAAGGTCGGGAGCTTCAGTGCTTTTGTAAGCATAAACTCAGAGTCGTTTAAAAGCTCAAATGGTAGACTCAGGCGTTGTTGAGCCTCAATTTGGTGAGCTAATGGCTGAGAGCTGATTCCGTATACTTTAAATTTCAGCTCTTTAAGATTTAAGTAATTGTCTCTAAAAGAACATGACTGCGGTGTGCATCCTCTAGCACCAGGAATATCGTTCCAATCAATCATTGGTGGGGAGTCAGGTCTTCCAATCACCGGATAGAAAAATATAACTACTAGCCCTTCAGTGGTGCTTACATTAATGTTAGCGCCTGATGTGCTGTTAAGTATGACTGATGGAATATTAATGCCAAGAAGGTGATTGCAAGCGCCATCATCTACTGGGATTGGTAAATCACCAGGTAACTTGTATAAATTTTTCATAGTAGGGTTAGTTTTCTTTTAGAGCCTTTTTTCGTAAAAAAGCACCGCTCTATAGTTCTCTTCGCCTCGTTTAAATACCTTGTATCCAAGTTTTTCATAAATATATATTGCCTTATTATTGTTTTTAAAGACATCAAGCCAAATTCTTTTGGTGTTTAATTTTGCTATGCAATAATTTTCCATAACCATTATTACATCTTGTCCTATGCCTAAAAATTTCTCATCAATTAATATTCTTTTAAGCTGAATACTATTTTCGTATTTTTCTTTAATGAGAACAATATAGCCAGCTAGTTTATTTGATTTATTAAAAACACTTAAATATACAACATTATTACTCTGAAATTCTTGCTGATGAGCTTCCAAGGATTTTATGCTTAAATGATTTTTCACATGACTTTGTGCGTTCATTTTACAGAATTGAGTTAATTGACTAAATTCTGAACTTTTAACTGCAATCATTATTATTTTTGAGATTATTAGAAGGTCTTATTGGTCTTTTGCAAAATCCACCGCCACAGTTAGGGCATACATTATTTAATACACAATTTACGCATTGCTTGCAAAAAGTGCATTCGTAAGTGCATATCATTGCTTCCATTGAATTTGGAGGTAAATCTTTATTGCAGTGTTCACATGTTGGGCGTAGCGCTAGCATTTTATTGCCTCATGGTTTTTTACACATGGCGCGTCTTGGGTCGGTAGCAACGTTTTGTTAGATTTCATAGATAACGATGAGAGTGACATTAGATTTTGCCATAAAGTTTAATTGATTACCTTTAAATAGATCTCCAGCCTCTAAATCTAGATTCATCACAACGGCATTCCCTACTACCAAATAAGCTAAAAAAAGGGTTTCCAATACGAAATTCTGTGATGCCGTTAATGATGCAATTTCAATCACTGTATGACTGGAAAATGTATCATCTTGATCACCGGTTCCACCATAGATACGAGTAACTTCATTTACACTTGGCTTATAGAATTTATACGCTGCTGATTCACCTTTTTGTTCTGGTAACACCCAAAGCTGTAGCATTCTGTTACTGGAATTGTCAGGATTGATTTCATTGTGCGAAAACCCCTCCCCGCCAGCACGCTGAACTTGAACATCACCTGCTTCTAACTCTTGCCCATGTTCAAGTGAACCTTGATGATTAATACGACCCTCGACCATTACAGAAATAACATCAATTTCTTTGTGATCATGCAGCGTAGTCTCACCTTTTGGATTAAAACTAGCATCCGCAAGATAAACGAGGCCTGCAATGCCTGACCAAGTACCGGGGTTAGCATGAGAACCAAAAAGTTTGGGGCTCATTACCAAGCGATGTTCTTTCAGCCCAGCAAACCCGCCTAAGGGCAGATCATTACGATGTAGTACTTCAATAGTCATCAAATTTCATCCTATTTACTATAAATTTGGGGAAAATCTAACAGCTGAATTCAGCGGTGGCGTAGCCGTTGCGCTGGAATAATTTGTTTTGCAGTATAGCCAATCATTAATCAATGCCATGAAACAGGGTCGATGTTATAAAAGGTTTGTAGTTGCCTATATAATTCAGGTAATCTCTTTTTCATTTGCACTGGCTTCTCAAAAAAAGACTCACTCGCCACCGCGAAAAACTCAGCGGGTGAAACCGTGCCATACTCATCTATTACTTTATTCACACCTCGTTCTGCGCGTCCATGCAGTGCGCCGTACTCTTCGCTTAATACCTTATTCCATGCTTTATAGTCCGATTCATTGTTAAGCACAGGCAAACCGTTCATATGGCCGCTTTGCTCATCTAATTTATGTGCAAATTCGTGTATCACCACATTGTGACCATCCTCAGCATTGACCGAACCACTATGAACATTTGCCCATGACAACACAATCGGGCCCCGTACCCATGATTCGCCGGCTCTTCTACTAGGTTGTTCAGTAGTGATTAAACCATCATGTTGTACTTCATGTGCTACGTACGCATTTGGATAGATCAAGATAGATGAAAACCCAGTGAAACGACGTTTATTTCCTTGTAACAATAACAAACAAGCATTACCAGCCACAACGATACGAACTTCATCTGTAATCTCAATGCCTTCACGGCCAATAAACTTCTTTTCATCTAAAAATATATTGATATGACCATGTAATTCTTCGCGAAGGCTTTGTGGTAACTTCGAATAAAGTGTTACATACTTTTGCAGAATAGCAATCCGACTAGCATCCAATGGTGTTTTAAATAACTTTCCCCTGCGTGCATTGCGTACATACTTGCGTAGGTACCATAACAAAACGACGGAAAAGACTAGACTGAATAAAATAATTAGACGCATAACTGGTTTAGCTCAGCGGAAAACAATACGGAGTTGTTTAAAGCCAATATTTAGGATAGGCCCTATCTTTAGAGAGGTTATTATAAAACAATGCTACTAATACTAGAAGAATAGCTCCTATTAATGTCGGAATGAACAGAAACTCCCAGTTTGCCCCAACTAAAAACACAATAAATGGGTTTGAACCTGCTGGCGGATGTGGTACTTTTAAAAGTTGCATTAATGATAATGCTGTTGCTAGTGATAGAGCCATACTCCACCAGTCTGGACTAATAAGGTGAAGGAAGAGTAGGCCAACCAATGTCGATATAAAATGCCCTCCGATAACATTGCGAGGCTGAGCAAATGGTGTGTCAGGGAGTATGAACAAAACGAATATTGATGCACCGAACGAACCTAAAATTAACGGTTGTTTTGTGTAATACGCTAAAAAACCTATAACTGATGCAGCTAAAAATGCACCAAGCCATACAAAACAAATTTGATGAAAAGGCGGTGCTAGCGGCACTGTTGCCGACGCACCTTTAAATTTTTGAAAGTATGACATGGTATTTTCCCTTATATAAAACAAACGATTGTTTGTTAAAAATAATAAATATTAAGATAACAACTTTAGTATTTCCCTGTTTTGATTTTTAAACGGCTCAGGTGAACCATACAACCGCATTAACATAATACTACCCTGGGTACTTGCAATAATTTGTGTTGCTTTTTTTTTGGCTTCTTTATCGCCAAATTCTGTTTTTAATATCTCATATAGTGCCTCCTTCCAATGATTGAAATAATCAATAATTTCGTTTTTTAAAGAAGGAATGTTGTTGGAGATTTCTAGTGCAAAATTTCCCAGTAAACATCCACCATCACTATTTGAAAAATATTTTTCAACTGCTTTTGTAAACAGTTTAAGCCTTACTAAAGGCGCAACATTTTTTCTGTAGGCAATAGAAAATATATCTTTTTTAAATACCTCATGTATATATTGTAAGCACTCCAAAGCTAAATCTTCTTTGCTTTTAAAGTGGTGATATATACTCCCTTTAATTAAACCACAGGCCTCGCCAATATTTGCCATAGTAGTACTGTAATACCCATGCACTTTAAACAAGTGAACGCTTTTTTTAATAATGGATTCTCTATCAGTTTTTATAATTGGCACTTTATTAACCCAACGTTTGTTTGGTAAAGTGTAACAAGTAACAATAATTTTTGAAAGCCCAAGGTAAAGTTAAGTGTTACTCGACGTAGTGTAGCGTTGAAATATTAATTTCATAAGAGATTTATCAAAGGGCGTTAAGCTGCGCGAACGCTTAAAATTGTCAGCCGGAGCTATTGGTTAGCATTTTATTTTCATGAATTTTCATGCTTTTTTTGGAAGCCACCCACGTCTATCCGTTTCTGCGTCTCTCATATTTCTTTGCGCTCACGCTCATACT
>VAPM010099913.1_pt1 | contig 14524 bp, 14 predicted proteins | sample 3395091 | NCBI WGS metagenome assembly VAPM01 (sample SAMN08290445, study PRJNA428436) | hydrothermal vent metagenome | isolation source: Deep-sea hydrothermal vent chimney 3 | place: Pacific Ocean: Juan De Fuca Ridge | reverse complement strand
ATAAACCTATATATTATCCCATGTCAAACAGAAGAAAATTTATCAAAAACAGTTCTTTGCTGGCAGCTGCCAGCATTATTATGCCTTCAATGGCTTGCTCGTCTAAAAAAAAGGAGTCTAAAGAAAAAGTTGTCACACCTCCAAAATCGACTAAAATGGAAGTGGGACTTCAAGTATATTCTGTGAGAAATCAACTTAAAAATGATTTTGAAGGTACCATGAAAAAAATATCTGAATTTGGATATCAAATTATTGAAGGGTATGGTCTTGGATCTGATGGGATGTTTCTTGGTAAATACTCACCTACAGCTTATAAAAAAATTATTACAGACCTCGGTATGAGACTCGTTGTGTCACATAGTGGATATTTTACATCAGAAGATGCTTCACAAATGATTGATGCAGCAAAGGAAGCCGGTTTGGAATACCTGGTAATACCTGGAATTCCAGGGAAACTGCGAGAAAGCATTGATGGGTATAAAGCCATAGCGGAAAACTTCAACAAAATAGGAGAGCTGTGCAATGCTTCAGGTCTAAAATTTGGTTATCACAATCATGCTTTTGAATTTGATGTAATTGATGGCCAAATACCCATGGAGGTCCTTATTGGTGAAACGGAAAAAAACCTTGTCCATTTTGAGGCCGATTTGTATTGGGTAACAAAAGGAAAGTACGACCCAGTCAAATTAATAAATAAATATCCCGGACGTATTGATCTTTTTCATGTAAAAGACGCCAACTCAGAACTAGAAGGTGAAACTGTTGGTAAAGGAATTATTGATTTTAAATCAATATTTGAAGCGGGCAAAAAATCAGGATTGAAATATTATTTTATTGAAGACGAGCGAGAAGATAATCCTTTTGCAAATATCAAGGCCGATTTTGATTATATATCTATGCAGGATTTTTCCTGAAATTGACAGAAGATATACTTCTCAGGAAATAGAATTACCGATTTTCAAACTGTCGCCCTTGTGGTGTCTTTTGACCAACAAGCTCATGAAGGGCATTTTAGTTTTTTGGTGACAGCACCAAAAAAGGCGGGAGATATCTACACAGAATTTTTCCTAATATTGACGGAAGATAACATTGTGAAAAAGTCTGCTGAATATATTTCGGCAGACTTTTTTTATATCAGTGATTCGGGATCGATAGTTGTGGTATCAATTAGCTTATTCAATATTGCATAAACAGTAAGCCCTGATATGGATTTTATACCAAGTTTTTCAGTAACATTTTTACGATGAGAGATCACTGTATGAATGCTTATAAATAATTCATTCGCAATTTCTTTATTGATTTTACCAAATGCAACAAGCTTAAGTACATCCGTTTCTCGCTCCGTTAACAAGGTTGATTTTTTAATCTGAGAATTATTAATCTTGGGATGCAGGTATTGATTTAATAAATCATGGATAGCTGACTTTGGTGCATTTATAGAAATGCAATCAGTATTATCGTTTTCCTTTGTCTGCCCATCAGAAATAATTACTATTTTCTTTACGTCCGATACTTTTTGAAAAGTTTTTATTGCCGAAGAAAGGTAGTCATTGTCCAATGCTGTATCTACAAGAATCGCTACTCTGGCAGCATCAATCTCGAAATAATTTTTCAGGTCTTCTACCGAAGGCAACAATATGGACTCAATATCAAAATGATCTTTGATTATACTATTTAATCCATGACTGATAATTGCTGATGAATGAATAATGAAAATCTTATTGTGCATTTTTAAGTTCTTTTTCAATACCCATCACTTTCTCAGTTAGAATTTTATCTTCAATTCTTGCATGATCTTTCAAGTCTCTTTCAAACTGGAATAACTCAAATAAAAATTCATTACAATCTTTATCGTTGTAATTCGGCTCCAAATATTTTATAATAATGTTTTTAAGATCAAATAATTTTTCATCCAAATTGGAGTGCTCCTTTTCAAAGCTTTGAATTGAATAGTTAAGTAATTTTTTTGGTAAGGGCTTGGTTTTTAAATCATAAGCCTTTTGAAGTTCGAGAGCATAAGGAAATACATTTTCGTCCTCATCCATGATGTGCTCAAGAAATTCCTCTTTATATTTTTTATAAAATGACTGGATAATTTTCAAGTCATCAGACTTGCTGTTTCTCACAAACTTATTGAGCATTAACTCAATTTTTGGCAGACTTACCTTTCTAAATTCCAGGTGCGATTTTCTAAGATAATCTACAATAAGAATGGAAGAAAAAGATTGGAGTTCACTTTCTGGAAAATAATCGTAGTTATGAAAAGCATTGATAATGGCTAAAAAAAAGTTGATATCAATACCCATCTCCTGACAAATGTTATCGACAGTTTTTCCTTGAAAGCCAAGCTTGATACCAAATCTATTTAGCACCGGTAAGAGCAGATAATTGCTATGCACCAAGTCAGTCATCTTGGTATTTTTATCAAATAATTCCATAAAGCGATATTTAATTCAACACAAAATTAATACTTTTCGATGCAACCGGTCAATGATATATGGGGGATTTTTTGGAACAGTGAAATATTTTCTTGAAGAGCGATAAAAATTTTAGAATTTGAAAACATTTTACTATATATTCTCTTGTATATTATACCTAAACTGAGCGATTCAGGGGAGATGAGAAGTGCTAAGTATTTGATAATAAAAAGTTTATAAAAAACGCAGACGCACTCACAGGGTGCGGCGAGTATTTTTACAAATCTTTTTAACTCAGAGAGTTGGTGCTTATCGATTTCATGAATCGTTCAATTTAGGTTATATTCAAATGAGCATTGTATGTAATAAAATTGTGTTCAATAAGTAACAAAAATCCAATGGTTAAATTACAATTTATTAGTAGTTTAGGAAGATATAATATTTTGTAGTAATGATCCAAAATCAGCCTTTATCTACTTCAATAGATTACTATTTATTAGTTAGAAATTATACTATTGAAATTTTCAAACCACTTATCATTGAAGATTATATCCCACAATCTGCATATTTTACAAGTCCTCCGAAATGGCATTTGGGACATACTACCTGGTTTTTTGAAGAGTTTATTCTCAAGAAAAATTTTCGAGGGTATAAAGTATTTGACCATAAATTCAACTTTATCTTCAATAGCTACTACAATACAATTGGCGAAAGAGTGGCAAGGGATAGTCGAGGTGATCTTACCAGACCGAGTGTTGATGAGGTTTATCGATATAGAAATTATGTAGATGAGCATATGGAAAAATTACTTGGTAGTTCAGAAAATGCTCATCTATGGGAATTGATTCTCTTGGGTCTGAATCATGAACAACAGCATCAGGAATTGTTTTTCACCGATTTCAAATACATTCTTGGTAAAAATCCATTATTCCCAGTCTATAAAAATGGTTTTGACCTGACAGATCAAAAAAATACTGAGCAGGGATTTTTGTCTGTTCCTGAGGGGAATTATGAAATAGGGCACAACGGAGATGGCTTTTGCTATGACAATGAGCAAGCTAAACATCAAGTTTTTCTTCATGAATTTGAATTATGTAAATCATTAATTACCAATGAAGAGTACATCGAATTTATCAATGATGATGGATATAAAAGATTTGAGCTTTGGTTGGATGAAGGTTGGGCATGGGTTAATGAGAACAATATTTCTACACCACTATATTGGCATAATATTGATGGTGTATGGCATCATTTTACTTTAGAAGGATTGAAGCCGATCGACGGGTCAAATTTGGTTAGCCATGTGAGTTACTATGAAGCAGTGGCATTTGCCGAATGGAAAAATATGCGACTACCAACAGAATTTGAATGGGAGGCAGCTTCAAAGTTGTTAAATTGGGGATCGAGGTGGGAGTGGACAGGAAGTGCCTATTTGCCTTATCCAGGCTTTAAAAAGCCCGCTGGTGCAGTTGGGGAGTACAATGGTAAATTTATGGTAAATCAAATGGTGTTGCGTGGAGCCTCCTCAGCAACTTCTCCAAACCATAGCAGAAGCACATATAGAAATTTCTTTCACCCACATTTTCAATGGCAATATTCAGGGATTCGCCTGGCAAAAAAACAAAAATTATGATAAAGCAATTTGCAAAAGATGTTGATGAAGGACTTGAGTCAGCTGAAAAATCAATTCCGTCAAAATATTTTTATGATGCTGTAGGTGATGAAATATTTGTAAAGATCATGAATATGCCAGAGTACTACTTGACCGATGCAGAACTCGAAATTTTCAACTCGCAAACGAAAGAACTGATTAATTCCTTTGGCATGAACGGAGAGCATTTTGAAGTTGTAGAACTTGGTGCCGGTGATGGATTAAAAGTGATTAAATTATTGAAACAACTCAATGGTCATAATTTTACCTATGCCCCAATTGATATTTCAAATAGTGCCATTGAAAAACTTAAAAAGAGACTTCTTAATGAAATTCCTGAATTGAATTTTGATGGAAAGCAGGGTGAGTACTTTGAAGTCTTGGACTCACTAAAGAAGCACGGTAAAAAGGTAATTCTATTTCTTGGTTCTAATATCGGGAATCTCTCAGATGCTATGGCGCATAAATTTATGGCTAAGGTTTCAGAATCAATGAATTTCCATGATAAACTCCTCATTGGATTTGATCTAAAAAAAGATTCAAAAATAATTGAGAAGGCCTACAACGACCCACATGGATATACAAAGGCTTTCAACATAAATTTACTGAATAGGATCAATCGCGATTTGGGAGGTGATTTTTCAATAGAAAAATTTGTGCATTTGCCGGAATATAATAATAAAACATCTGCAGCTTCCAGTTATTTAGTAAGTATTCAAGATCAATCCGTTAGTATTCAAGCTACCGGAAAATCATATAGATTTAAAAAAGGAGAGCGGATACATACTGAAATTTCCAGGAAGTATGACTTGGCATTAATTGAGGATATTGCAAAAGGAACCGGCCTCAAAGTCAAAAAGACATTTATAGATAGTAGAAATTACTTTATAGATGTGCTGTTCGAAAAAGAGTGAAAAAAAATAAATCTTGAAAGCAATATGGAGGCATATATTATAGCAGAGTGCCAATGATAAAATTATTGTAGGTTGAAATCATACTAATTCATAATATTTTATAAATGGAGAATTCTTTTTTGAAGGGTGCGGAAATCACAAGATGTCCTTGACTTCTATTCTTAGTTTTTATTAGAAAATTACAGGACAAAATAATTAAGTATTTTTTCGATAGTAATTCTGCATTTGTTATAACTTTATATAAGAATTCAATTTTTCATCAAAATTATCAATATGAAGAAGTTTAGTCTTATGCTCTCTCTTTTGTTGGTTTCATTGTTGGGAAAAACTCAAAGCAGAGAGATTTCAGGTACAATCTCTGCATTTAATAAATTTCCACTCAATAACGTGAAAGTAATAGCTAAAAAATCTAAAGATGAAGCAATTACAGATGTCAAAGGATACTTTAAAATCGCAGTAAAGAAAAATGATGTCTTGATCATTGAAACCAAAACCTTTGAGAGTTATAGGCATCCAGTAAAGGGATCTGTTAATTCAGTAAAAATTAATTTGATTTACAGAGACAGACAAAGAAATAAAGAAATAGCCACTGAAGCGGGATATATAAAGCGTGATGATCTTGAGTTTGGCATTGAAAATTTAGTTGCTGAAAACAATGCATTCAGTAATTTTACTAATGTATATGATGCAATAAAGTACGCGCTGCCAGCAACAACAATAATTACTGAAAATGGTGAAAAGAAAATCCAGATCAGGGGGCCCAAAACAATACTGGGCAGTAATGCTGCACTCACAATTGTCGATGGCGTTATTATAGAAGATATAAGTTTCATTATACCTTCTGATATCATTAGCATTAAACAACTTAGCAGTGCATCTACCTCTTTATATGGAGCCAGAGGAGGTAATGGAGTGATTGTCATAACTACAAAATAGATATCTTTTTGGAATCCATAAGTTTTAAGAGATTCTATCAAATAACACACAATACTATCTGAAGCTGTATTAAAATGATTTGTATTTCTGGTATAGGGGGAGTATTATTTTGACTCGATATATCATAAAAAGTAGCATTAAACTATTTTAAAGAAACTCCATTGAGATCTGTAGTTAAAATTTCACTCATCACATCAAGAAATGGCCGAAGCCGTTGAAAACCATCTGACATATTTTTGTGAAAATCTTTGCTTAGAACTTCCTCATCAGTAAAATTTTGTTTTAACATAAATTGCTTGTATCTCAAAAGATCTATGGAAGGATGCTCAATATCAAATCCTTTTGGGGATGTTTTTACTTTTCTTCCTCGAAGAGTCCCAAAGAAATCTTTGGTTGATTTGCTTTTCAATACGCTCCTCAAAGGATCGTCATCTTGTTCAATATGTTTCCTGATTAGTTTCAGGTCATTGGGATTAGGACCAAAAAAACCACCCACAATGTAAGTATTTCCAGGCTCTAAATGAAAATTGTATCCACCTCTGAGTGACATCGTGGCTCTTCTGATAAATCCATCCCAACTGGATTTATAAGGTATTTTGTCTTTCGAAAAACGAACATCTCTGTAAATTCTGTACAAACTTTTCTTACCTGAAACTGTTTCAATGTCATCGTGCTTTCTCATTTCGTTAAGCAGATCTTCTGCAAATTCAATCATGATTTGATGCGATGCTTCATATCGGTTTTTATGGTCATGAAACCATTCCCGATTATTGTTTTCTTTCAGATCGGATAGGAAATTGAATACAGTTGAAATTGCTGAGTTCATAGTTAGCTATTTTTCTTGTTTTGACATAAATAAACAGCAAATTATAAAATCTTATCTGTTTATATTTTTTTTATAAAAGTTTATTTAGGTAATACTTTGTGAAGATATTTATATCTTTCTTGTTCATAATAATCTTCAAGCCTGCCAGTATGGCCATCGAGGCAGGGAGTTTACTCTTGGTCATGTCGTAAATGGCTTTACTGCATAATTGATTATAAAAACCACCTAAAATGAAACAAACAAGAAGACAATTTTTAACTAATACATCTGCTGTAAGCGCAGGGTTGGCAATGACAGGAATGAAATTAAATACAGAAAAATCTAAACCAAAGAAAGGATTTGAAATAAAGGTTTATGCCACGCGATGGGGATTCAAGGGTTCTATGGATGACTTTTGTAAGCAAGCCAAAGCTGAAGGATATGATGGTGTAGAAGATTGGTTTCCTGAAGCACAACAACAAGAAGCCTTTTTTGAGGCACTCGATAAATATCAGTTGTCGTATGGAGCATTAGCAGGAAGCAGTGGAAATGATATTAATGAACATGTTGAGACTTATTCAAATAACCTGAAACAAGCGATATCAAAAAAACCAGATTTTATCAATAGCCATGCCGGAAGAGATTTTTTGTCATTTAAAGAGAGTTTGCAATTAATCAATTTGGGAATAGAACAATCTATAGAATCGGGAATCCCGATTTATCAGGAGACTCACCGTGGGCGAATGCTATTTGCTGCCCATATATGTGAAAAATTTATTGATTCAATTTCTGAATTAAAATTGACTTTAGATATTTCCCATTGGTGCGCCGTAGCAGAATCTTTGTTGGCCAATCAAAAAAAAACTATAGAAAAAGTGCTGTTGCGGACAGAACATATTCATGTCAGAATAGGTCATGAAGAAGGTGCTCAGGTTCCGGAACCTCGGGCACCTGAATGGAGAAATGCCACAGAAGCCCATTTTGCATGGTGGGATGAAGTGGTTGCCCGTAAAAAAATAGCCGGAGAATTATTGACGGTCACCACGGAATTTGGCCCTCCTAATTATATGTGGACAACGCCATATACCTATCAGCCTCTTGCAGATCAATGGGCAATAAATGTATTTATGATGAACGAATGGAGAAAAAGGTATTTGTAGCATAATACATGATTGATGCTAAGAGGTATTGATTTGTAAGATGAATTGCTTCCCTGTTTTTGGATGCTCTTAGCTTGCAAAACTCAAAGTTGATGAGACTATGATTTATAACAAGCAGATATGCCAGACAAAGAAAAGGAATGGTCAATATCAAAGCGTGCTTTCCAGAGATAATGATTGAAAAAGGAATTTAGTCGAAAAAATATACGCTAATGAAAAAGATTGAAATAGGGGATAGGCTACCACATTTTAGACTATTGAATCAGGATGGAAAATCAATTGCAATTGCCAAGTATCTTGGAAATCCGCTAATAATCTATTTTTATCCAAAGGATGATACCATTGGCTGTACCAGACAGGCTTGCAGTTTCAGAGATGAATATCTCAATTTTTCCAATAAGGGAGCAGTAATTTTTGGAATCAGTGCAGACTCAGTGCAATTGCACAAAAAATTCAGTGCGAAGTATAATCTGCCTTTTGACTTACTTTCCGACAAGGACAATAAAGTCAGAGATAGATTTGGTGTTCCTTCTGATCTTTTTGGATTAATACCTGGAAGAGTTACATATATCACTGATCGTCAAGGGATAGTCAGGCATATCTACAACAATCAAATGAATTCAAAAAAGCATATTGAAGAGTCTCTGAGAATATTAAAATCTTTCTGATTAGGCTACCAAAAATCGATTAATCTCACATCAAATATTAGCATTGCATTTGGCGGGATTTTATTTCCTGTTCCCTTTTTGCCCCAAGCCAGATCAGGAGGAACGAAAAATTTATATCTCCCATCTTTTTTCATTAGTTGCAATCCTTCTCTGTAGCCTTCAATTAATTCACCCATCAAGACTTCAGCAGGTTCATTTTCCTTATACGTATCTATCAGTACTTTCCCATTAAGTAAGGTACAACGCTGATGGGTAGTTACATTGCTTGTTGCTGAAGGACTATTTTCATCGCCTTCTTTAATTACAATGTATTGCAAGCCAGATGAAGTTTCATAAACATCTTCCTTCGTTTTGTTTTTAAGTAAAAAATCTTCCGAAAATTTTCTGTTGTTTCCGGATGATCCTCTGCTTCTATTTCTTTTTTCTCGTTTTGCCAATTTAGGTGGTATTACAGGGACAAAAAAAAGGCACTATCTAAGTGCCCAAGTTTTAATATATATTTTACGAAATATTTATTGTTCAATAGATTTTATTTCTTCAAGTGCGTTTTCAGTCAATGGCTTTGTGACAAATTTTACCACATTATCATTATTAACAATTTTGTCTATGTCTCTTTTATTATCAGAACTTGAAAGAATGATTACTTTACATTTATTTCGAAGATAGGAATTGAATTTTTCAAACTCATATAGAAATACAAAACCATCTACGATTGGCATATTAATATCGAGAAATATATAGTCTGGTAGTTCATCTGGGTTATCTTTATTTTGTTCAAGATATTCCAAAGCACTTTTCCCTGAATTTTTTATTTCAACACTTTTAGAAAAATTAGTTATTTCTATTATTCTTCTGCTGATGAAATTATCCGTATCATTATCATCAACAAGCATTACCAGATCAATTTTATTGTCAACCATCATTTATGTGTGGTAAATAAATTATAAAAAATTCAAATTATCGATATATTAAAATCGTTATATAATTTGCTATTATTTTAGCAAATATAAGTATTATAACTAATTATTAGAGTCCATTTATTTTGATTGAGTAATGTTTGGCAGAAATCTACAAATATTACCCCTCTTTCATTTTAGGGCTCTTATTTTTATTATTTCTCCTTCAGAAATAATAAAATCTTCTTTGTCATTTATATCCATTAGTTCTTTAATTGATAAACCATTTGTTCTGGCGATTCCATACAATGTATCATCATGTTTTACAGTATAGGTTTTGTATTTTGTACCATTAAATGTTTTATGACTGTCAATTTTAGTCTCTTGCCTATCTCCAATAAATATTTTTTGGCCTACATTTAGAACATCCAAATCATCAATGTCATTCCATTGTCTTAATTCCCCAATGCTCACATTATATTTTCTGGAAATACTGAATAATGTTTCACTTGATTTTACAATGTGATAAAATCCAGCTTTATTGACATTTAGTTTATATTTCTTTTTTTCATTCTTAGGCGTTTTTGTTTTGCCTAAATTATCATTAGATACCTCACTGCTATACTCACTTAGGTATTCTGACTCTTCGTCAACTTCATCAAATAGATATTCACTTTCCAGTTGATCTTCAATTTTAGTATCGTTGGTGTTTTTATTATTCGTTGCGTTGTTGGGACTTTGAGAAGTATAGCTATTTTTTGTGTATTCAATTTCATTTGAGTAACTTTTCACAATCACGTTTTGGGCATCATTTTTTTTGTATGAAATCGGTACATCTGATGGACGATTATGCCTAAGCCATAAAACCATGCCAGAGCTCAAATCCTTTTCTTCCAGCATCCTGTTTTTAGTCATTAATTTCTTAATTTTAAGACCATACTTTTGCGAAATTGTCCATGCGGTTTCTCCTGTAATTACAACATGATAATTAATTTTTGCCTTAGCTTTTTTTAATTTCAAATAATACACCTGACCGCCAATAATCTGATCAGACTTGGTCAAATCATTATACTTTAAAAATTTGCTTTCACTAATACTATGCCTTATAAGTACCGAATTTAAGTTATCATTGGAGGATGCAATAAATCCAGGGATTCCATTAATTTTAATTCTTTTTGAAATAATACTTTTATTAACTTTTGGGTATTGTTGATTTATCTCAAAGTTAAAGCCTGATATTGATTCGTAAGAACTAGGAAGTGCCACTATTGATTTCGGGCTTTCTTTTATTGCATATTTTACTTCAGGCACCAATAAGGATTGGGCCACAAAATCTTGCGTACTCACTGGTATCAGCCCTAAATATGTCTTATCAGAAGGGATTTTGCCTTTTCTTAACCATTTGTTGTATAGCGTCAATTTTTTATGATCTATCTCAAAATAATCAGAAATATCTTTTAGCGACTTTCCTTTAGTATCTTCATATTCATAAAGTTGCAGCGTGGGGTTAGTATTTTTATGGATTTCATTTTCAAAAGCAATCTTATAGGCAAGAAACTTCTTGACATACCAATGTGTTTGCTTTGTGATATCCATTTTCTTTTTGCCAAAATATTTTTTATTGACGTGTTTGTTGGCTCCGGTAGGTCCGGTATTGTACGCCAGCAATGCGTAAATCCAGTTGTTAAAAAAGAAATTATTCTTTTTTAAATATTTGGCTGCCGCATGAGAAGATGCTGTGATATGCATTCTCTCGTCTATATTTCGATCAATCCTTAAACCAACTTCTTTTCCAGACGCCTCCTTAAACTGCCAGAAACCAACAGCATTGGAAGTTGAAACAGCATCAGAGATAAGCGCACTTTCCTGTATGACGAGAAATTTGAAATCATCAGGTAAATTTTCCTCCATAAATACCCGCTCGATTATATCGAAATACAGATCAATTTTTACCACTTTTTTCTTCAAATAGACCTGGCTTTTATGAAGTGCATCGACATCAGCTTGAATTTGTATTCTGGCTCCGTCACTTATATTTAACTTAATATCAGCGAAATAGTAGGTTGAAGGAACTTTGGGGCTGCCAAGAATTGCAAAGGCAAGGAAAAAATTGATTAAGAATAAAAAGTATTTCAGCATATTTTTTGAATTAAGGAAAGACCATCTCTTAGTGGTATCATAACATTTACCACACGATCGTCATTCTGTACTTGTTCGTTAAATTTTATTACAGCAATAGTATCTTTGTTTTTTTTGCCGGTGTCATCATCAATTACCTTACCACTCCACAAAACATTGTCAGCCAGAATAAATCCACCTTTTTTTAAATTATCCATGGCCAGATCAAAATATCCACAATAGTTGAGCTTGTCTGCATCAATAAATATCAGATCAAACTGAATATCAATTTTGGGGATGACGTCCAGGGCATTTCCAAAATGTGCAGATACTTTATCGCTTATCCCTGCTTCTTTAAAAAATACCTGATTTTGATCCCTGAGTTCTTCATTAATTTCAACGGTATGCAGCATGCCTCCTTCTTGCAATCCTTCCGATAGACATACTGCTGAATAACCAGTGAATGTGCCAATTTCTAAAATGAATTTTGGCCCAATCATATTGGAAATCATAGATAGAAATCTTCCCTGAATATTCCCTGAGAGCATTCTTGGATAAATGGATTTTAAATAAGTATTTCTCTCTATTTTATCCAGAACGATACTTCCTTTTGAAGTATGAGATTCGATATATTTTTCTATTTCCGGATCGGTGATTACCATACTAAATATTTTATAACGCTATAATGAAAAATCGTACTATAAATTCGAGTAAAAATCTCATGATATCCAGCTAATTTTTTGGTACAAAATATAAGAAACTTAGTTTACTCGCATCAAATATTTCATTTGAAATTTCAAACAATTGATTAGCGGTTATATTTCTGATTTTTCTGGCAACGTCTTCAAATGATTCTATTTTATTATGAATCAGCATACTTTTTCCAAGCATCAACATTATACTGATGTTATTTTCTTCGGCCATTGCCATTTGACCTATATACTGTTCTTTGGCCTTATGAAGCTGAGTGGTTCCCATGGTCTTTTTGGTAAGTTTTCGTAGTTCTTTTATTACTAGGTCAACACTTTTATATAATTGTTTTTTCTCAGTCCCAAAAAAAATACTCATTAATCCAACATCATGAAAAGCTGCATAATTTGCATCTATAGAATAGACATAACCATATTTTTCTCTCAGCGTGAGATTTAGCCTGGAGTTCATTGCAGGGCCACCAAGTAAATTTAATAGCAAAGAAAAGGGGAGTCTTTTTTCGTTTTGATTGCTATATGTAATTGTCCCAATTCCACAATGCGCTTGCATAACGTGTTTTTTTTCAATTCTGGTTTTAGCAATATAATTTTCAAAAACAGCTCTCGGTTTCCTGGCTTTACTGCATGGTATGTCCTCAAGATATTTTTTGGCCATTTTAGCAACTTTCGAAAAGGGCAAACTACTGACAGAAGAAAATATTAATTTCTCGGTATTAAGATTTTGTCTGATAAAATAGAAAAAATCACTTTGCTGGAAGGATTGTACACTTTCTTTAGTGCCTAATATATTGCTTCCTAGTGGGTGAGAGGAGAATATTAACTGATCTATTTCATCTTGAATAGCATCTTCCGGTGCATCCTGAAAAATAGACATCTCTTCCAGGATCACATTTCTTTCCTTCTCAATCTGATTCTCAGGGAATATGCTATTGAAGGTGATATCCGTTAACAGATCAAAAGCTTTTTCTGTATGATCATTAAGGATGGAGGCATAAAAACAAATATTTTCTTTGGATGTATAAGCATTTAGTTCACCACCCAATGCGTCTAATTTATTGATTATCTGAAAAGACCTTCTATTTTTTGTTCCCTTAAAAGCCATATGCTCCCAAAAATGCGCCAATCCGAGTTGATTTGCATTTTCATCCCTACTGCCAATGTCAAGAATAAATCCACAATGTGCAATTTTTGAATTTTGAATTTGCTTATGGACAACCCTTATGCCATTTTGCAGTGTTAAAATATTATAATCCAGCACTATATCATCTATGTTATTTCTCAACAGCCATTCCAGATTTCTCTGAAACTAAATTGCAAATATAGTTCAAATATTAAAGAAAAGGCATAGTTAAATCCATAGAAATTATTTCTATATTTATATTATAAAATGTCTTAAAAATGATAGTTTTTTTTATAAAATATACTTTCTAATTCAGTTAAAAAATTGAATTTTTGCTTTTAATAATTAAAAATAATTTTAACCATAATTAACAAACTTTTGTAAAAATGAAAAATCGAAAATTATCTATCTATTTATGCTTAGTCGCAATAGCATTTGTGACTTTCAGCACCATGTCTATGGCTCAAGATCATGAAGTCAGGAAAAGTCCAAAGGCAACTGTTTCACAAAGAATTGGTAGTGATACAGATGTCAATATTGATTACAGTAGGCCAGGAGTGAAGGGAAGAGAGATTTGGGGAAAGCTTGTTCCTTATGGACTTTTTCCCGGCAATAAATATTCTGAAGAAAAACCGTTTCCTTGGAGAGCTGGGGCTAATGAAAATACCACCATTGAATTTAACAATGACTTGATCATTGAAGGAAAAAAAGTTGCCGCAGGAAAATATAGCGTTCACATGATTGTTTCTAAAACCAACATAAAAGTGATGTTAAATAAAACCAACGATGTTTGGGGAAGCTATACTTACGACGCATCTAAAAACGTGTTGGATGTTACCGTAACTCCAGTGGCAAGTGAGCATACTGAGTGGCTTGAGTACACATTTGATGATTTGTCGGATAACAGTGCTACAGTCAATCTAAGATGGGAAAAACTAAGCATTCCAATCGAGGTAAAACTTGCTGGGTAATAGAAGACTTTAATAAAGTAGGAGCGAGGCAGTAAGTCTGATACAGGCTTACTGCCTTTTTTCCTGTTTTCGACACTTTTGTGAACATTTGGGGAAAGTGTACGATTTGATTCCATGAGAGGTATTTTTGGTAATATTTTGGGTGTCCCAAGGTGTTT
>VAPM010460524.1_pt1 | contig 14535 bp, 11 predicted proteins | sample 3395091 | NCBI WGS metagenome assembly VAPM01 (sample SAMN08290445, study PRJNA428436) | hydrothermal vent metagenome | isolation source: Deep-sea hydrothermal vent chimney 3 | place: Pacific Ocean: Juan De Fuca Ridge | reverse complement strand
CGGAAGGGTTCCGGGGGCTTGCCCCATAGATGGCAGTGTCCGACTTGACGACGACCGATTCCACGCTGGAGAGTCGTTCGATCGCACCGAAGAGGGCGAGCGCGCCGACGATACGTTCCTCGGAGTCCGTGCTCCGTCCCTCCTCCGATGTGCGGTGGACGGACTGGAGATGGATGACGGTGGTCGGGGCCACCTCGAGAACGTACTTCGCGAGCGCCAGGCGGTCGAGGGAGAGGTGTTGGAAGTCGGATCCGAACGCCACTACCGGATCATGGTCGTCCACAGCGAAAACGGTGGTGTTTGGACGCGCTTCGAGACGTCGGATCAGCTTCCCGCCCGTCCACGTCGCTGCACCGGTGACCAGTATTCGTTCCACGGTGGCCAGAGTAGAGGGGGTAGGACGACCATCGCCCGGCCAACCTCATGCGATGTGTCGTGGGACGTACGTCCAGAGTTCGCCTACCTTCTTGCAATGACCTCTGACTATCACCCGCCTCCGAATCAGCGCACGCTCGGTGTGATCGGTGTTGGGTTGATCGGTGGTTCGATGGCTCTCGGGTTGCGGAAGGCCGGATGGAGGGTGGTGGGGTATGACCCCGATCCCGACGTCCGCTCCTTGCTCGAGGACCTCTCGATCGTCGATGAAGTCGCAGACGATCTTGAAGACGTCGTCGACGGAGACGTCGACCTCATCGTTGTCGCTGCGCCACCGAAGGCCACGATCGAGATCCTCGCGATGATCGACACCGATGTTCCCACGATGGATGTGACCGGAGTCAAGTCCCCCGTCCTCGATGTTGCCTCGACGATCCCGAACTTCATCGGCACGCATCCCATGGCGGGCCGAGAAACGGCGGGTCCACGGGCCGCGACGCCTGCGTTGTTCAAGGGTGCTACGTGGGTGGTCATCGAGGGTGCCGACGCAGACGCGCAGCGCCTCGTGGAGTCGGCGATCGTCGAATTGGGTGCCCGAGTCGTCCGTATGGAGGCGGCAGATCATGATCGCGCGGTTGCTGCGATCAGCCACCTGCCCCATCTTGTCGCCGGTGCACTCCTGGCGGGGGCGGTGGACACACCCAATGCGCTGGAACTCGCAGCAGGCAGCTTTCGGGATCTCACTCGAGTAGGAGCCTCCCTGCCGTTGCCGTGGGTCGAGCTCCTCAAGACGAACCGTCAGCCCGTTCTCGACGCGATCGGGCATCTCCGTGTCCGGTTGGCAGTCCTCGAGGCTGCGATCGTCTCAGACGACGACACGCTGCTGTCTCTTCTGACACAAGCCAGGGAGGTCCGCAGATCCCTCGGAGCACCGGTGGCACAGGTTCGCGTCGCTCTCGCCGATCAACCCGGTGAGTTGGCCAAGGTTGGCCACGCCTTCGAGGCATCGGGTGCCGACATCAGAGACATCCAGATGCGTCACGCACCGTACGGCGGTGGCGGCGTGCTCACGGTTGCCGTCCGTCCGGGTGAGGAGAACACCCTGCGCGACGCCCTCACAGATGCAGGCCTGCTTCTGGTTCCCTAGGACTCGCGGTCCCCCCTCGCTCGAAGACTCGCTTGTCCCCCCTGAAGGGGAGACGGATGTTGGGTATCGTCTACTCTTGCCGATGGAGGAAGCATGATCCCAGCACGGCCCCGATTCACTGTCGGCATCGAGGAGGAGTACTTCGTCGTCGATCGAGCGACCCGAGATCTCGTGACTGATCTCCCGAGGTCACTTCTCGCAGACCTCGAGCACCCGCCGGTTGGGGCGACGAGTCCGGAGTTCATCAGGTCTCAGATCGAGATCGGAACCCCCGTTGCGCTCGATGTCGTCGAGGCAGGTGAGTACCTCGTACAGATGCGCCGGTTCGTATCCGATGTCGTCTCATCACACGACATGGCGATCATCGCCGCGTCGACTCACCCGTTCGCGGAGTGGGGTACCCAGCTGCGGACGAACAAGCGTCGCTACCGGATCCTGGAGGAGGCGCTCCAGGGTGTCGTGCGACGACTGCTGATCTGTGGCATGCACATCCATGTCGAGATCGGCGATGAGGATCTCCGGATCGATCTCATGAACCAGGTGACCTACTTCCTTCCACACCTCCTCGCTCTGTCGGCCTCATCGCCGTTCTGGCATGGTTCCGACACGGGGCTCAAGAGCTACCGCCCAGCGGTGTTCCGTTCGCTTCCGCGCACGGGCCTTCCCGAAGAGTTCCAGGATTGGTCGCACTATCAGCGGTACGTCGATGTACTCGTCGAAGCAGGTGTGATCGAAGACGCCTCGAAACTGTGGTGGGACATCCGTCCATCGTCACGCTACCCGACGCTCGAGATGCGCTCAGCGGATCTTTGTACCAGGTACGAGGATGCGATCGCGGTAGCGGCGTTGTATCAGGGCCTCCTGGCGATGCTGTACGAGCGTCGGGTGTCGAACCAGCGGTGGCGTATCTACGCACGGACCCTGATCGCTGAGAACAACTGGCGGGCGCAACGGTACGGCGTTGAAGAGTCGCTCATCGACTTTGGTCGAGGACGGCTGGTCCCGATGGTGGACCTTGCCGAGGAGCTCATCGATCTTGTCCGGGAGCAAGCGATCGAACTCGGAAGTATCGATGCGCTCACGCGGATCAAGGCGATCGCAGAAGGGGGGACCAGCGCTGATCGCCAGCACGCTGTGTTCGCAAGGGCGATCGAGGACGGTGCCGGGATACACGACGCGCTCGTAGCCGTCGTCGACCACCTCATCGATGAGACGGTGGAGGGTCTGTGACCTCGTCGATCCGTATCGCCGGGGCGCAGCTCGACCTCGTCGTCGGTGATCTCGACGGGAACGAACGGAAGATCCTCGATGCAATGGATTGGGCAGACCGACAGGCTGCCGACGTACTCCTCCTCCCGGAACTTGCTGTGTCGGGGTATCCGCCCGAGGACCTCGTTCTGCGGGATGGCTTCGTCGATGCCAACCTGGCGGTCGTCGATCGTCTCGCCGTGGCTTCGGGCTCAACCGCGGTCGTTGTGGGTTTCGTGGACCGGTTGGCGGTGAGTCAGAAGGACGATGATGCTGTAGGCCGCTCGGTGACGAACGCCGCGGCGATCCTTGCGAACGGTGAGATCGTCGACGTGTACCACAAGCATCTCCTCCCGAACTACGGCGTGTTCGACGAAGCACGGTACTTCGCTGAGGGCCGCACACCGATGACGCTGCACACCTTCGGTGGAGTCCCGTGTGGCGTATCGATCTGTGAGGACATCTGGGACGAGAACGGGCCGCCGACGGGACAGTCTCTGGGAGGAGCGAAGGTCCTGCTCAACATCAACGGTTCACCGTTCCACATCGGCAAGAGCGTCGATCGCATGGCGATGCTGACCGAGCGCGCGGCCCGCGGCAACGTTCACGTCGTATACGTCAACTCGGTCGGCGGCCAGGACGAGTTGGTGTTCGATGGTGCCTCGATGATCATCACACCCGACGGGGAGGTGCTCCATAGGTCCCCGCAGTTCCTCGAAGACCGGTTCGTGATCGACGTCGATGTTCCTTCCTCGGGGCCAGCGTTGCTGCCCGTGATCGAGGTGCCATCGCGTGTCGGTGACCGGCCCATGATCGATGCGCCGGCCGTTGCACCGGACCTCGATCCGTCCGAGGAGGTGTATCGGGCGCTGTGCACCGGGCTTTCTGGCTATGTGACAAAGAACGGGTTCTCAGAGGTCGTGGTCGGCCTTTCCGGAGGGATCGATTCGGCGCTCACTGCCACGCTCGCCGTCGATGCCCTCGGCGCCGAAGCGGTGCGCGGGGTCACGATGCCGACGCGATACTCGTCTCGAGGTTCCGTGGAGGACTCCATCGATCTCGCATCGAGGCTCGGGATCCGGATCGAGACGATCCCGATCGACGACGTGTTCGCGAACTTTCTCGACGCTCTGCACCCCGTGTTCTGGGATGCGCCCCACGATGTTGCGGAAGAGAACCTTCAGGCCCGTATCCGCGGGACCGTCCTGATGGCCATCTCGAACAAGTTCGGAGGGATGGTCGTAGCGACCGGGAACAAGTCGGAGATGGCGGTGGGATACGCAACGCTCTACGGCGACATGGTCGGTGGCTATGCGGTGCTCAAGGACGTGTACAAGACCATGGTGTACGAACTCTCGAGATGGCGCAACCGCACCGAAGAGGTGATCCCGCTCTCGACCATCGACAAGGAACCCTCGGCAGAGTTGCGCCCCGATCAACGGGACTCCGATTCGCTCCCGTCGTACGACGATCTCGACGAGATCCTGTACAAGTACATCGAGGAGGACATGACGGCTCGTGACATCATCGCATCAGGGTGTGATGAGGAGCTCGTGCGGCGCATCGCTTCGATGGTCGACCGAAACGAGTACAAGCGCCGCCAGGCCGCGCCCGGGGTCAAGATCACACGCAAAGCGTTCGGGCGAGACCGGCGGTTGCCGATCACGAACAGGTTCCAGCCGTGACGGAGCGTTCGATCGGGCCGGTGCTCATGAACGGGGTGAAAGTGGATCCCGCGCACGCAGCGATCAGCGTTTTCGACATCGGTTTCCAACGTGGATACGGGTGCTTCGAAGCGATGCGTTCCTACGGGGGGACTCCGTTCCGCATGCACGCCCACCTCGACCGACTCGCCAACAGCGCTCGGAACCTGAGAATCGAACTTCCGGACAGGAGTGTCCTCGCAGACTGGTGCCTCCAGTCGTCGAAGCCAGGAGACGGACAGCTACGCGTCTTCGTAACCGGAGGTCTCGACGCGAAGAACCCGGGGACGGACAATATGATCGTGATCTTTCTCGAACCCCTGCCTGAGATCCCGCCATCGGTACGACTCGACGTGATCGAGGCACCGTGGCACGCAGACGGGAGAACCTCTGAGTTGACCGGCGCCAAGACGTTGTCGTACGGACCGAACCTAGCGGCGACGATCGCCGCCCGGTCGCGCGGCTACGACGACGCGGCTCTGGTTGGTGTCAACGACATCGTTCTCGAGGGTCCCACGTTCAGTCTTGGATGGGTCCGTGGCGGGGTGATGTACACGCCGAGTCTCGAAAGCCATATTCTCGAATCGATCACACGGGAGGCGACCCTCGAGGTCGCCGAGCGGATCGGTATCGACACCGAGACCGGTAGCTACGACCGGAGCCACTTCCTGAGTGCAGACGAGGTATTCGTCATGTCGACGGTTCGCGAGGTCCTGCCCGTGACCGCCGTCGGGGACACCGAGTTCGAGCCGGGCCCGATCACGGCAGCGTTGCGTCGGGGGTTCGGTGACCTCGTCAGGGAGGAGACGGGGTGATCTGGCTTCTCGATGACGTCGATCGTCTCTACGAGGGTGTCGTCTCGGATCCCGATACGTGGATCGAGCAGAGGTTCATCGACTGGTCTGAATCGGTCGTCTCGGGAGGTGAGATCGATCGGGAGATCTCGAAACACCTCAGGCGTGTCATGGTGATGGCACGCAAGCTCCGCGCGTTCTGGGCAGATCACGCCGATCGGCCGGATCTGGAGTGGCGTTCGAAGGTCGATATCGCCCTCGGACCGCGAGCGTGGCGTCCCGTGATGACCCTTTCCATGGCCCTGCTCGAATCCCACGCGGGTGAGGATCTGTTCGATCGCACCGCCGGTCTGTTCCGAATCGTCAACAACGCACCGTATCTCGATGGTATTGGCTACAAAAAATGGTCGGAACGCCACACGCCTTCCGTCTAGCCGGGTAGCATCACCTTCGTGATTGGTAGCAGGCGCGTTGCAGTGGTCGTAGGCATCGTGGTTTTCGTCGCTGCTTGCACATCGAGTCCATCTGCCGAAACAACGACAACCACAGCACAGGTACCGTTGACCACGATCGCTGCCGATTCCACAGCGACGACGACGAGCCAACCCACCACGACGACGGCCGCGCACGAGGAACTGACCCCGCCGCGCTACCGGATCGTCGAGCGGATCGAGGGTGAGGGCCCTGGGGACACCGTCGTGGTTCTTCTTGACCCGACGAGTTACGACTCTCTGACCGATATCGACCTGTTCGATGTCATCGCCGAGGTCGTCGAGCTCTTCCCGCCCATCTCCGTGATCCACATCGTGGACGATCCTGAAGCGGCGAACGTGGTTGCGAACCCGGATGCGTCGAACGCAGAGATCCAGGCGATCCAGATGAACTACCTCGCCAGGCTCGACAACGGCTTCAAGATCACATACCTGGGACCCTTTGCATCGAGTGGCACCGCTGTGCTCGGGAGCTGATCGGCTCATCCCTCCTCACAGCAAGAGGCTTGCCGTGAGGAGAAAGCTTCCAAAGCCAACGGCATCGGTGATCATCGTCAGGAAGATGTTCGAGGCCATTGCGGGATCTTGGTTCAAACGTCGCAGGATCAACGGGATGCTCGATCCGGCGAGCGCGGCAGCGATCGATCCGATCATCATCGAGATCCAGATGATGACCGCCATCTCGAAGGGCGATGGGTTCAGACCGCCGGCACCGTCGGTGCCCATGAGGAGAACAGCGACGGCGACGAGCGCTGCACCGGCCGTGGCGATGACGGCACCTCGCACGAGCCCGATGATGAGCTCGCGTCGCACCGCCCGCGCCTCCTTGCCTCGGGGAAGCTCGTCGACAGCGAGAGAGCGGATCGTGACCGCAATGGCTTGCGCACCGCTGTTCCCGGACAGTCCGGCGACGAGCGGCATGAACGCGGCGAGGAGCGCGTATCGGGCGAGCGTTCCTTCGAACTGCGCAACGATGAAGACCGTGATGAACCCTGCTGCGAGGTTGAACATGTTCCAGGGGAGCCTGCGTCGCACCGACTCCCGTACGGGTGTCAACACGGACTCCTGATCGCCGGCACCGCACATGATGGCGATGTCCTCACCCGCTTCTGCGTATATCGCTTCCATGGCCTCAGAGACCTTGACCATCCCGACGAGCGTTCCCCCGTGGTCGACGACGGGGATGGCGATCAGCGTGTAGCGCTGGATGAGCTCGGCGACCTCTTCGCGGTCGGTGTCGGTGCGAACCATTGCGATGTTCGTTTCCATCACCTCGTCGACGCCGGTGCTCGGTCTGGCGAACACGAGCTCGCGGAACGGGATGACACCGACGAGCCGCCCGTTGTCATCGATGACGTAGACGTATCGAAGGTTCGATCCCAGCTCATCGTGGAGTCTCCGCAGCGCCTCGATCGCCTCCCCTGCAGTCATCCCTGCGGGAAGTGCCGCGTAGTCTGTGGTCATCATGCCGCCGGCCGTGTCCGCCGGGTACACCAGGAGGGACTCGACTTCGGCTGCCGTTGTAGGGTCGAGCGCGTCGAGCACAGCGCTGCGCTCGCTTCGGGAAAGGGCCCCGATGAGGTCCACCGCCTGGTCGGTCTCCATCTCGGAGATGAGCCCGGCGGCTTCTACGGGTTCGAGTTCTTCGATGACGTCGGCAGCGGCCTCGGGTCGCATCTGATCGAGGACGTCTCCAGCGTCGACCGGTTCGAGGTCCTGGAGAAGATCGGCAGCGCCTTCTTCGTCAAGCGCCTCGAGAATGTCTGCAGCCTCGTGAGGATCCGAACCGGCGATCTGTTCCCATGCATCCTGGTGCGCGTCGAGGTACTCCTCGGCTTCCTCCGGACGGCGACGCGCGAGATCACGGATGGCAGCACTGAGATGACCTGGGCGACGGATCCTGATCTTCATGACAGATGCAGCCTATCGCCTGTATCGACTTTGGACGCGTAACAGGCCCCCAGGGGGATAGGGGCCTGTCACGCTTTTGGTAGGTCCCCCAGGGGGGACGAGGGGACCTACTAAGGGTCGACTTGGCGACCCAGCACCCCTGAGGATATCGGATTGTGGGGACACTTCAAGTCAGACGGTGTTTTTTCTGCGTCACGATGTCGAAATAGTGCCGCTCGGACCGTGTTCGAACGACCGCTCCACGATGCGCCCGATCGTCCATCCCGGCACGGATACATCCTCGAGAGCCTGGTGGAGTGCAGCTTCGAGTGGCTCGTCGATCGCAAGAAGTAACCCCCCGCTGGTCTGGGCATCTGCAAGGAGAATTCGCGCCTCGTGCCCGAGAGGCCCGAACGAGCACATCACCTCAACGGCGCTCAGGTTCCGTTTGGAACCACCGGGGACCATTCCCTGCTCGATGAGATCCTCGACTCCTGTGAGTACAGGAACTTGCGCGACATCGATGTAGGCGCTGACTCCGGATCCGCGTACCATCTCTGCGAGATGGCCAAGGAGGCCGAACCCGGTCACGTCGGTGGCAGCCTCCACGCCGACCCTGTGGGCAGCTTGCGCTGCCCCGGCGTTGAGCGTCGCCATCGTGTCGATCGCGGTGCGTTCGACGTCGGGATCGGCCACCCCGTTCTTGACGGCCGTAGCGATGATCCCGGTACCGAGAGGCTTGGTGAGGACGAGTACCTGTCCCGGCCGTGCAGCGCTGTTCGTCATGATCTCGTCCGGGTGGACGGTTCCCGTCACGGCGAACCCGTACTTGGGTTCGGCATCATCGATCGAGTGGCCTCCGATGATGACGCATCCAGCATCCGCCATGACGGAGATGCCCCCCTCGATGACCCGCTCGAGCACATCGAACGGGATCTTGTCCCGAGGCCAGCCGATGAGTTGGAGCGCCGTCATCGGTTCTGCCCCCATCGCGTAGATATCGGACAGTGCGTTGGCCGCGGTGATCCTTCCCCAGTCGAACGGGTCGTCGACGATGGGGGTGAAGAAGTCGACGGTCTGGACGAGGGCGCGGTCCTCATCGATCTGGATGACCCCGGCGTCATCCGAACCGGTGATCCCGACGAGGAGATCCGGGTGCTGGGTAGCTGGATGGTTGTGCAGGGGACGCAGTACCTGCGTCAGCTCGTCAGGTCCGAGCTTGCATGCTCAACCGGCGCCGTGCGAGTACGCCGTCAGGCGAATGGGGTCCATGGGGAGGGAGGGTAGACGGCTGAGCGGTGTTCGATGACAGCGGTGGACGTTCTCGTGTGCCGGGTTTGCGGGTTCGCGGTCCCCCTTCGTTCGCAGACTCGCTTGGGCCGGGTCTTGGCCGTACCGGGCTCGCGGGCTCGCGGTCCCCCCTCGCTCGCAGACTCGCTTGTCCCCCCTGAAGGGGGGACAGCTGTTCTTGCTTCGCTGCTCGAGTGGTACGAAGCTAGGTCCTCAACGAAGAAGTGAGGGTTCTGTGAAAGTTGGCATCATCGGAGGAGGCACGATGGGTGTGGGAATCGCCCATCGTTTCGCTGCTCGGGGCGCAGAGACGTCGATCGTCGACATCGACCTCGAGAAGGCGGAATCCGCCGTAGAGAGAGTCGCCGGGACGCTGCGAACCGCAGCCGAACGAGGGAAGCTCACCCCCGAAGAAGCGACCGAGGCGATAGGGAGGATCCACGCGGTCGGCTCCATCGATCACCTCGACGAGGACCTCGACGTGATCATCGAGGCTGTCATCGAGAGGCTCGAGTTGAAGCGGTCGATCCTCGAGGCTGCCGAGGTCAGACGACCCCGTGTGCTTGCATCGAACACGTCGAGCATCTCGATCGACTCACTTGCAGAGACACTCCAGCGGCCAGGCGAGTTCGCAGGCATGCACTTCTTCAACCCGGTGTGGGCGATGCACCTCGTCGAGGTGATCAGAGGCAATCAGACGGATCAAGTGACGCTCGACAGCATCAGTGACCTGGTGGAGTTCCTCGGCATGGAACAGGCCGTCATCAACGATTCGGCCGGGTTCGCGACGAGTCGGCTCGGTGTACTTGTTGGTCTCGAAGCCATCCGCATGGTGGAGGAGGGAGTTGCGGCGCCACAGGACATCGACCGGGCCATGACACTCGGCTACCGGCATCCGATGGGTCCGCTCATGTTGGGTGATCTCGTGGGGCTCGATGTCCGTCTCGAGATCGCCGACCATCTTGGGTCTGTGTACGGCGACCGCTTCGAGGCGCCGGCTCTGCTGCGGTCCATGGTCTCCCAGGGCTTGCTCGGCAAGAAGACGGGGAGGGGTTTCTACGATTGGTCGACGGGGTCAGCTCGTCCCATCGAGGAACCGTGAGATAGCCCGGTACGTCGAATCAGGGTCGTCGATGAGGGGGTTGTGGCCTGCCCCGGGAATGGAAACGACGTTGCAGACCGGCATCGAAGCGGCCATGCGGCGTGCAATCGTCGCGTACTTGGAGTCCCGTTCGCCGTGTACCAGGAGCACGGGCATTGTGAGGTCGGCGAGACGATCCCACGCGGAGGGTTGCGTGCCCTGACCAAGATCGACCAGAGCGCGAGCGAGCCCTTCGACCGTGTTGTGCGAACGCACCGACCGGTCTGCTGTCCTCTCAGTCGTATTTCGAAACCTGACGGCGGTGATCCCTGTGGTGGCCCACTCCTCGAGGAAAGCATCAAGCGTCATTGTGGAGATGCGATCGGCGAGCGCACGGTCGCTATCTGCGCGAGCTCGCCGCGCTGCGGGATCTTCAATCCCGGCCGACGCCGATACGAGAACGAGATGTGAGACGAGACCGGGGTGGCTCAACGCCACGAGCAGAGCGACTCGGCCACCCTGGCTGTAGCCGAGCAAGGGGGCAGGCTCACCGACGGAGGCGATGACGCCGGCGACGTCATCGACCGCTTCAGCCAACGAGGATGGCGGACTTCCACCATGGCCGGGAAGATCCGGAGCGGTCACAGCGCGGTGAAGCTGTTCGGCGGCTGGTGCGAACTGGGCGCCGGTAAGGGTGAATCCGTGCAGTGCGACGAGCGGGGGACCCGACCCGAACCGTCGTACTGCGAGCACGGGGATCAGGACTCGTCGATGGGAATCTCGGTCGTGAGCACTTTGTAGACGATGGCGGCGACGATCGCACCGAGTAACCCGAGGAGGAGGAGTTTCTTCATACACCGATGGTAGTGGGCGCAGGGTGTAGGAACCCTACGTTCTGTCGCCGATGCGAGCCTGGAGGATTGGGGTCGAGTTGTGGTCTGTGCCGTGCCGGGCTCGCGGGCTCGCGGGCTCGCGGGCTCGCGGTCCCCCCTCGCTCGAGGACTCGCTTGTCCCCCCTGAAGGGGGGACGGGAGAATCGGAAGCCCGAAGACAGGTTCGACTTCGTGGATCGAGGTGTACCGGCGACGCGTACGCAGCCAGGAACGGCCCGGAGTTTCCGACTGTGAACTGTGAGCTGTAAACCCGTCGCGTTCACCTGCCTACCAATCCAGGCTTGAAAGTGGGGACGGCAGAGCGATGCAGGGCGATAGCGCAGCAGGACGGTGGGCGAGCTTGCGGGTGCGAAGGGAAGGAACCGGTGATCGGTCTTTACCGTGCCGGGCTCGCGGACTCGCGGTCCCCCCTCGCTCGAAGACTCGCTTGCCCCCCCCCTGAAGGGGAGGACGGAGGAACCGGAAGTCTGGAGACGGGTTCGACCTCGTGGATTGAGGCTGAAGAGGGGACGGAAGGAAGCTGAATCGGTAGGGGACGGTGAACAGCGGATCGAGGTTCGAGGGTGGCGCGAGCCGTTCGGTTACCCCGGAACCGAACGGGTGTCGAGTGGAAGAGATCTGTGATCTGCTACCTCCACCCCCTGTAGCCTGCTGGCCATGAGTGATCTGATACAGCGCCGCCGCCGTGTGTTCTCCACGGTTGCGTGGGCGACGCTTGCATTCAACGTGCTCGTGATTCTCGGCGGGACGATCGTGCGAGCAACGGGATCCGGTGACGGGTGCGGTGACACGTGGCCCAAATGTGGTGACCAGTTCGTACCACCCAACGCAACGATCGAGACACTGATCGAGTTCTCGCACCGAGCATCCTCGTTCCTTGCCGGACTCGGAGTTCTTGCCGTTGTGATCCTCGCTCTCTGGTTCTTTCCGAAGGGAGACATCACCCGGAAGGCAGCGGTCGTCTCCGGCGTCCTGTTGATCGTCGAGGCGTTGCTCGGTGCAGCGCTGGTGCTCTACGGGTGGGTGGATACCGATATCTCTCTAGGTCGGATGTTCGTGGTTCCCCTTCACCTCACGAACACCTTCCTGCTACTGGGGGCCTTGACCTTGACCGCATGGTGGGGAAGTGGGTTCCCTGCCCCTGTCAGGCCGCTGCGAAGGGCGACCGTTGGATGGCTTGGTGCCGGGGCACTCGTCATCATCATCCTCGGGGCGACGGGTGCACTCAACGCTCTGGCAGACACGATCTTCCCGTCGGAGTCGATCACAGGGGGCCTTGCAGACAAGTTCGGCCCGACGGCCCCGCTCCTCAGCAAGCTGCGGGTCGTTCATCCAACGCTCGCGATCCTCGGTGGCCTCTTTGTGGGATGGGTTGCCGCCCAGCAGACCCGTTTCGCTTCAGCGCGAACGAAGCGTCTCTCCGCGGCCGTCAGTGTGGCGGTGCTGAGCCAGTTCTTCATCGGTATCGCGAACATCTTCCTGCTGACACCGCTTGCTATGCAGGTGCTTCACCTCATGGTCGCCGACGTCTTGTGGATCGTGTACGTCGTGTTCGCTGCATCCCGCGTTGGTGACCGTGTCGAGGCGAAGCGCACCAAGGCGGTAGCTGTATGAGTAGGCGATCCGGCGCGGAGGAACGTGTTCCGTCGACGCTTGGAACCTATATCGAGTTGACGAAGCCCCGCATCATCGAACTCCTTCTCGTAACGACCGTTCCCGCGATGGCGGTTGCAGCCGGTGGCTGGCCCGATACGTTGCTCGTAGTCATGGCGCTCGTTGGTGGATCGCTGTCGGCGGGTGGAGCGAACGTGATCAACCAGGTGTACGACCGTGACATCGACCGGATCATGAAGCGAACGAAGTCCCGTCCCCTCCCGACAGAGCGTGTCACTCCGAAAGCCGCAACCATCTTCGGGATCCTCCTCGGGATCGCAGGTTTCGTCGTGCTGTGGTTGGGGACCACACTCCTTGCTGGCCTCCTGTCGCTCGTCGCTTTCGGGTTCTACGTCCTTGTGTACACGATGGTGCTGAAGCGTTCGAGCACGCAGAACATCGTGATCGGTGGGGCCGCAGGAGCGGTCCCAGCGCTCATCGGGTGGGCGGCGGTCACCGGGGACCTGTCGATGGCTGCGTGGGTGATGTTCGCGATCATCTTCTTCTGGACGCCCCCACACTTCTGGGCGCTGTCGCTCAAGTACGCCGACGACTACCGGGCGGCCGACGTCCCGATGCTCCCGGTCGTGGCAGGTTCCAGGGCCTCCTATGAGCAGATCCTGTGGTACTCGTCGGTGACCGTAGGCGTAGCGTTCCTTCTGGTACCCGTTGCAGGTCTCTCGTGGATCTACGGGGTGACCGCGGTCGTCTTTGGACTCCCGATGGTTGCGATGCCCATGAGGCTCCGCTCCGGGCAACTGCACCCGATGAAGTACTTCGTCTACACGAACCTGTTCCTTGCAGCCGTCTTCCTGTCCATGCTGATCGATCGTCTCGTCTTCGACGGCGGTATCGGCGGTGACCTCATTTGGGCAACGGTCGCGACGGGCCTCGTATTGATCGGTCTCGCCGGAGCCGTCGCCGTCGAGTCGCGGCCGTCGGTTCGCGCCGAGGGTGTCTCGACCGTCAGGCACGTTCTCGAGGTGGGTATCACGGTGGCGTTCGGTATCGGGTTACTGGCCGTGAGCTTGCTCACGATCGTGGCCTGACCGCTCCGAGAGCTTCTAGGCTCGTTGCCATGAAGGACACTGCACCGATCCGGCCGGAGGAACGTTTCGACGAAGCTCGCGTCTCTGGCTATCTCACAGAGTGCCTCCCTGAACTGTTCCCGTGTGCGGGCGTTCGGTTCGACCAGTTCCCCGGCGGCGCGGCGAACCTGACGTACCGGGCGTGGTGCGATGGAGAGGCGGAGTACGTCTTGCGTCGGGCACCACTCGGGCAGGTGCCCAAGGGTGGACATGACATGGAACGCGAGTACCGGGTGCTGTCACGGCTGTGGCGAGCGTCCGATCTTGCCCCGCGAGCGTTCCACTACTGCGAAGACCCCGACGTCATGGGCAAGCCCTTCTTCGTCATGGAGCGGCGCCGCGGCCATGTCGTTCGCAAGACCTGGCCGGAGTCCTTTGAACGCGACCGCACCAAGCAGCGAAAGGTCGCTGAATCCCTCGTCGATGCCCTCGCCGATCTCCACGCTGTGGACCCGGATGCGGTCGGCCTCGGAGACCTCGGTCGGCCGGACGGTTTCATCGAGCGTCAGATATCGGGCTGGGCCGATCGATGGTTCACAGCCGCTACCCGCCCGGTCGCAGCGATGGGGCAGGTGAGCAAACTCCTGACAGAGCGGATCCCGCAGCGGCAACGCGTCGTGATCCTGCACAACGACTTCAAGCTCGACAACACCATGATCGGTGATGACGGTTCCCTCGTCGCAGTCTTCGACTGGGACATGGCGACCCGCGGCGATCCACTGGTCGACGCCGGGACCCTTCTCGCCTACTGGGCCCAGCCGGACGATCCGACGTATCTGGTGTTCGGGGCCAACGCAGTGGCCATCGGTGAAGTTCTCCCGAAGGAAGCCGTTCGCGAGCGCTACGCAAAGCGGTCTGGCCTTGACCTGTCCGAGATCAACT
>VAPM010469635.1_pt1 | contig 14540 bp, 10 predicted proteins | sample 3395091 | NCBI WGS metagenome assembly VAPM01 (sample SAMN08290445, study PRJNA428436) | hydrothermal vent metagenome | isolation source: Deep-sea hydrothermal vent chimney 3 | place: Pacific Ocean: Juan De Fuca Ridge | reverse complement strand
CGGGCATTATTCAACGAAAACGATCGAAAAAATGGACCGATCTCCCGCCGCCGCAGTAGAACATCCTAAGTCCGACAGGCTGCTAGATCCGATGCCGGGGCCTGGCGATTCAGCAAGAAAGAGACCTCCGTTTCGCCGGCAAACGAGAAAAAGTTCTTGAATCAGTATCTGTGGAACATAAGCACACCCAAAAGCGCTCTATTAAGCAACAATCAACAATATATCGTTGACTATCGGCTTATCCTCCTATTTTTCAAGCTTTAATGCGGGTTTTTTTGTCGAACCACACATGACTTCGTTCCAAAATACGGTGCTGATTCAGATGGCACTTATTCAACAAGCATACCCCCACTTTAAGTATCCTTATGTATTTCAGTAAGATGAGGAATTTTTTCACGGTTCTGCGAACGCCACGGCCTGCTCCATAAACAGTAACCGCGCGATGAGGGTGCGCAAACTCGGAGATTTGAAAGAACGGCCTGATTTGAACGGTTACGATGGCATGGTCAAAAAAAAACCCTGCCAAACGGCAGGGTAAGCGCCATATGGCGCAGGAGGAGTAACTTAGCCGACAGCGGTTCCCGGCCTCTCGCGTCCCGATCGATCCAAGATCGCGGCTGCTTGCGCGGGGGCAAACCCCCGGCTCGCGGGCACCCCGGCCCTCGTATCGGCACCATCCTACCGCACTTGAAGTCCCTGGCGGGATCGGTGCCGAACGTCATCTGTACGGCCAAGATACAAGCAATTTACATGCCGGAAAATCTATGAGGCCCCGGAGAATAACGGTAACCGCAGGAAGTATAAGACTTTTATCGGTTTTGATCGGCCTCCCGCCCGGGTGTCCCTGCGGCGATCAACGACGTCGATGCCTCAGTGGCGACGGCCGGTTGACGCCCGGGCGGCCATGAGCGGCGGATCGCCGACGCCGCGCACGGCGTCCTCCAGGGACAGGATCGGCGCCGCCAAGTATTCCCCCTGCACGAAATCGACGCCGCATTCCTTCAGCATGCGAAGAGTGGCGGCATTCTCCACGCATTCGGCGACCGTACGCCGCCCCAGGGAGTGGGCGATGTCGTTCATCGATCGCACCATCGCCCAGTCGATCGGGTCGTGCGCGATGTCCTGCACGAACGATCCGTCGATCTTGACCATGTCTACCGGCAAGTGCTTGAGATGAGAGAAGGAACTGAATCCAGACCCAAAGTCATCGAGCGCGAAGCGGCAGCCGAGGTTCTTGAGTTCGACGATAAAGCGCCGCGCCGCTTCCAGATTGTGGATCGCCGAGCGTTCGGTGATCTCGAAGATCAGGCAGCCGGGATCCAGGCTCAGGTCCTCCAAGGTCCCTTTGATGTACGGCAGGGCAAAGCGGTCCTCGAGAATGCCCGCCGAAAGATTGACGGATAGCACCACTCGCCGCGACGCCTCCCGGAGGGCGACCAGTTCCTCCAGGGCGCGGGTCAGGATCCAGACATCGATCTCGTGCATGAAACCGAAACGCTCCGCGGTGGGCAGGAATGCATTGGGCGGGATGAGCGTACCGCCCGGGCCGCGCAGGCGCACGAGCACCTCGAGACAGATCGAATCCTGCGGCGCACGCCGGTTGAGTTCGGCCCACAACACCCCGGCACGCTCCGGGAGATGCGCGATATCCAGGGCCTCCAGGGGCAGGATCGGCTGGTAGTGCAGAACGAAACGGTCGTACTGCAGGGCCTCGCGCAGGCGGCTGTGCCAACCGAGATCCTGCTCCATGGCCTCCTTTTCCTTGCGCCCGCCCTCATAGAGGTGGGTCTGGTTGCGTCCGGCGCGCTTGGCGACGTGACAGGCGATATCCGCGTTGGCCAGCACGTCACCCGGGGACGGGCTGTCCTTGTCCATCACGGCGACGCCGATACTCGCGCAGACTCGATACTGCTTGTCGCCGTCCACGAAGCTGTAGCGGCCGAGCAGGTTACGGAACTTGTCCGCTGCATCCTGCACATGCCCGGGGTCGATGTTGCGTAGGATGACGGCGAACTCATCGCCGCCCATGCGGCCCAGAAGGTCCGTCTCGCGCAGCAGGCCGCGCAGTTGTTGGGCGACCGCGATCAGCAATTGATCGCCGGCCGCGTGCCCGGCCGAATCGTTGATGTATTTGAACCGGTCCAGATCGATATACAACAACGCGCTACGTTCGCCGCTGCGCTTCAGACGCCTCACCTCCTGCCCGAGTTGTTCCTCGAAATAGCGGCGGTTGATCAATTCGGTCAACGGGTCGTGGGTGGCCTGCCAGCGCAACCGATCCTCGAGGCTCCTGCGCTCCGAGATGTCGCGGAACGCGACCACCGAGCCCCGGCGACGGCCCCCGATGGTCAGCGGACACACGGTACATTCCACCGGGACCGGTTTCGCGGCGCGGCTCCAGAAGACCGTCTCCCACGAGGTGACCTCTTCGTGCCCGCTATAGGCGCGGGTGAGCGTACAGGTCTGCGCTTCGATCGCGACGCCGCGTTCGTCGGCGTAGTGGAACAACGCGCGCGGTTCGCGCCCCTCGAGGCGCTCGCCCTCCGGATAGCCGAGGATCTTCAGCGCGGCCGGATTGAGGAAGGTGATCCGGCCGGCCTCGTCGACGCCGTACACGCCCTCCCCCACGGAGCTGAGGATGCCTTCCAGGCGCCTGCGCTCCGCCTCGATGGACTGCTGGAAACGGATCGCGCGCTCCATCGCGGCGATCCGGGCGAGGAACAGCTCGTCGGCCTCATTCTTGAACATGCATTCCACGGCGCCGGCGTCCAGGCAGTCCCGGATCACCTGCTCGAGGTAGGTACTGGTGATGATGGAACTCATGATGCGCCGGGTGCGTGCATCCTCGCGCAGTTTCCGGCACAACACGTCGCCGGTCGCCCCCGGCATGTAGTAGTCGATGATCGCGATGTCGAACTTCGAGTGCAGGGCCTTTTCCATCCCCTCGCTCACGCCGGCCGCGGTATCGGTGCGATAGCCGTGCCGCTGCAGCAGACGCCGGAAGAAGCCGCGCACGCTCGGGGAATCGTCGACGAACAGGATCCGGATGGGGTGCTCGTCGAGCGCGGGCGGCGACTCCTCGGGCTCCTCCCGGACCCTGGGGGTGAGCAGCTTGCCCAGGGTCGGCACCGCCTCGGTGTAGTTGTCCCACAGCAGCAGGGCGGTGCCGGCGCGGTTGGACACCCATTCGCGCAACGTGGCACCGGAGTCATGGGCGAGGATCAGTACCGCCTGGTCCCGCCGCTCCGGGTCGTCCAGTACCGAGAGGAATTCATCGGCATGGGGGTCGGTCCGCGTCGGCCACCCGACTACGATCCCGCTGTAGTCGGGATCCTCTTCCGCGTGCATCAGGCACTCAAGCGCCTGATCGTAGCCGCTCAACTGTTCGACCCGATAGCCGTAGTCGCTCAACCGCTTGCCCACGGCGTGGCGAAGCGTGGCGGAGCGCTCGATGAGAAGAATTCGTTGCAATTCGGTGGGACCTCCCAACCGACCGGAACGCCTGCGTGGCGCACTGGTTATCGTATCGGCCGGAGTATCGGGGCCCTTGAACGGGCCCGGCGGCAGGGGACGGGGCGAGGACCCCGCGCATTCAGGCGGTTACCATCGGTGGTGCCCCTCCGGGCGGGCGGGGGCGGGACGTGCATATCGGCGCCGACGCACCAGCACGAGGATCGTGAGCAGGGCCCCGCCCAGGGCCAGCACCCCGACCGGGAACGGGGTGGTCATCATGTGCGCCTGCGTACGGAACCGCACCGTAGCGCCGGGACCGAGGCGCAGGCGCAGGCGGATGCCCAACTTCCGGCCGGCGGCATCTCCGGCCGCCGGGCCATAGCGCCCCGTAAAGGAGTGGAGGGGGATATCGATCTCTCCGGACCCGAAGAGTCGCACCGGCGGGCGTAGCGATGACGCCACCGGCGTGCCGTTCAGCAGCAGCGTGAATAGCGGCGAACCATCCAGCGATGCGAGGTCCGGACTTCCGGTGGCGGCCCCGCTCGCACCGCTGACCCGGCCGGTCAATGCACCGGACAGTTCCGTCGGCGCGCGCAGCCCGCGCGGCAGGGACAGGACCAGGCCGAGGCGCACGGCCCGCGCGGTGGAAGCGCCGTTGTGCAGGCGCAGATCGAGGTGGACGATGGATTCGCGGTCCACGATCAGTTCGCCGCGGGAGTCGCAACAGCCGGCTGCGCGATCATCCCACCGGAAGACGCGCGCGCCGCCGGGGCCCTGCTCCGGCGCCAGCGTCCGTTCCACCACCGGGGCGCCCCCCCATTTCAGGGTCAGGTGCAGCGAGTGGCCCGGTACCGCAGCGCCGGCCGATGCCGCCGCAGCGACCCACACGGCCGCCGCCAGCAGCAGGTCCGTGCGCACCCCCATGGCTCGTCCCTCTCGCACCGGCCGGACATCCCGGCCACACCCGGGACATCGGTCCCGGTCCGCCACCCATCCAGTGATATTCCAAGGCCAGTGCAAAAACCACGCCACGACCGGTAATCGACTCTTTTCCGTATGGATTTTCGATCCGCCACCAAGCACGAAGCACCATTTGTAAAAAAAACCGACGGCTATAGGCCGAAAATCACCCGTCCGGCGTACGCTCCGCGCCCGCTATTGGGGACGTTTCAACCAGGACTCAACCGCTTAATGAACAATCGATGACGCAACCCGTTGTAAGAATTTTCGACAGATGCACGAACTTCGGTGCGTGCCTGTAGGGGAAAAGACGCCGATTTATCGCATTTCATTCCGCAATCGCGGGGGCTTATGCGGAAATCGGGGGGAGGGGGGCATCGCACGCCGGCGTGCGGGGCGTGGCTGCGCACGCACCTCCCCCGCGGTCGCGGGGGAAGTGAAGGTATGAGCTTGGGGAGGGGGGACTACAGGGCGTTCAGCACTCGATCCAGCCGCGCACGCACCTCGCCGGCGAGGTCCGCGATCTCGGGGCGCCCGACCAGCTCCAACACCGCGCTGGGGTCCATGAACTCCACGCAGGACTGGTCCGCCTCGAGTTCGCGCACGACTACGTTGCACGGCAGCAGCAGACCGATGGACGGCTCGGCCTCCAGCGCCTGCGAGGCGAGCTGCGGGTTGCACGCGCCGAGGATCTTGTACGGGCGCATCTCCTTGCCGAGCTTTTTCTTCAGGGTCGCGGCCACGTCGATCTCCGTGAGTACTCCGAAACCCTCGCTCTTGAGCGCTTCCGTCACCCGCTCGACCGCATCGTCGAACGACCGATCCACGGTCTTCCCGAATCCATACGACTTGCTCATAATATCTCTCCTCGCTGCCGACGACCGCTTCAAGCGGTCGTTACACTTGGGAGTCCGTCGGACTCGGAAGGTTCTACTGCGGCGCGCGATCCGCGGGGCGCACCGGCCACGCCGCCCATTCGACGCCGTCACCGACCCTGCCCACCGCTCCCGTTTCCGTGTCCCGGATACGCCGGAATGGTATCATGACGTCCTGCGGGACGCGCGCGAGCCCCGCGGCGGGGCGATGTTCTCCGACACCCCCATTTTTCGAGGAACTCCAGGCCGTGGTAACCGAAACCGGATGTGGCGGCTTCCCCCGCGTGCGCATGCGCCGCATGCGCCGCGACGAATTCTCGCGCCGGCTCATGCGCGAGACGCGCCTCAGCGCCGATGACCTGATCTATCCGGTATTCGTGCACGAGGGGGAGGGACGCCGCGCGCCGGTGGCCTCCATGCCGGGCATCGAGCGCCTGAGCATCGACGAGCTGCTGCGCGAGGCCGAGCGGTGCCTTGGGCTGGGGATCCCGGCGCTGGCGCTGTTTCCGGTCACCCCCGCCGAGTGCAAAAGCGACGACGCCCGCGAGGCCTACAACCCGGACGGCCTCGCGCAACGCGCGGTGCGCGCCCTCAAGGAGGCGTTCCCGGAACTCGGCGTGATCACCGACGTCGCCCTCGACCCGTTCACCCGCCACGGCCAGGACGGGCTGCTCGACGCGCACGGCTATGTCGTCAACGACGAGACCGTCGAGGTCCTGGTGCGCCAGGCCCTTTCCCACGCCGAAGCCGGCGCCGACGTCGTGGCACCCTCCGACATGATGGACGGGCGCATCGGCGCGATCCGCCGCACCCTGGAGGAGGCCGGCCACCGCAACACGCGCATCCTCGCCTATTCGGCCAAATACGCCTCGCACTTCTACGGCCCGTTCCGCGATGCGGTCGGCTCCGCCGCGAACCTGGGCGGGGGCGACAAGTACAGCTATCAAATGGATCCGGCCAACGGCGACGAAGCCCTGCGCGAGACGGCGCTCGACCTCGAGGAAGGCGCCGATATGGTGATGATCAAACCGGGCCTGCCGTATCTCGACATCGTGCGCCGGGTGAAGGAGGCCTTCGGCGTGCCCACCTTCGTCTACCAGGTGAGCGGCGAATACGCGATGCTCACGGCCGCGGCCCGCGCCGGCTGGCTCGAGGAGCGCGCCTGCGTGCTCGAGTCGCTGACCGCGATGCGCCGCGCCGGGGCCGACGCGATCCTGACCTACTTCGCCCCACGCGCGGCGCAGTGGCTGCGCGAGGGCTGAATGCGGGCGCAGCGCCGCCGGCGGCGCATCCCGCGATGAGCGAACCGACCGGTCGCTATGCGGTCTTCGGCAACCCGATCGCCCACAGTCGCTCGCCCTGGATCCACCGCCGCTTCGCCGAACAGACCGGGCTGCCTCTGCGCTACGAGGCGATCCTCGCCCCGCGCGAGGGCTTCGCCGCCGCGCTCGACGCCTTCCAGGCCGCGGGGGGGCTCGGCGCAAACGTCACCCTGCCGTTCAAGGAGGAGGCGTGGCGCCTGTGCGATGAGCGCACGGCACGCGCCGAGCGCGCGGGCGCGGTCAACACCCTGGTGTTGCGCGACGACGGGACGCGCCTCGGCGACAACACCGACGGCGTCGGCCTGGTGCGCGACCTCACCGCCAACCTGGGCCTCACGCTCGCCGGCCGCCGCATCCTGCTGCTCGGCGCGGGCGGGGCGGCGCGCGGGGTCCTCGCTCCGCTGCTCGGAGAACGCCCGGCGGCGCTGCACATCGCCAACCGCACCGCCGCGAAGGCGCTGCGGCTCGCCGCCGAGGCGCACGGCCCGGGGCCGGTCTCGGGCGGCGGCCTCGACCGACTGCCCGGTACCTCTTTCGATCTCCTCGTCAACGCCACCTCGGCCGGGATCGCCGGGGCGCTGCCGGCGTTGCCCGACGGCCTGCTCGGGCCGGACGCGGTCTGCTACGACCTCGCCTACGGCGCCGCGGCGCGACCGTTCCTGCGCTGGGCACGGGGGCAGGGGGCGCGTGTGACGAGCGACGGGACGGGCATGCTGGTCGAACAGGCGGCGGAATCGTTCGCGATATGGCGCGGTGTACGTCCGCAGACCGCCGAGGTGATCACGGCGTTGCGCCGCGAACTCGCCGCCGGATCCGGCTGACGACACGGCATCGCGGCGGCGCATTCAACGCAGGGTGACGAGTTCTTCGGCGCTGGTCGGGTGAATCGCCACCGTATCGTCGAAATCCGCCTTGGTGGCCCCCATCCGGATCGCCACGGCAAACCCCTGGAGCATCTCGTCGGCGCCGGGGCCGATGATGTGACAACCCACGATCTTCTCGTGCGCACCGACCGTCACCAGTTTCATGCACGCCTGGTGCCCGGCCTCCATGGGTGCGTAGTACATCGGTTTGAAGCAGCTCTGGTAGATCTTGACCGCGTCGCCGTGGGTGGCGCGCGCCTGTTCCTCGGTGAGCCCGACCGTACCGATCGGCGGATGACTGAAGACCACCGTGGGAATATCCTCGTACGAGAGGCGGCGCTCGGGCTTCCCCCCGAAGAGGCGGTCGGCGAGCCGGCGCCCCGCGGCGATCGCGACCGGGGTGAGCGCGGCGCGCCCGGTGATATCCCCGACCGCGTACACTCCGGGGACGTTGGTGTTCTGGAAGTCGTCGACCGGAATGAAGCCATGCTCATCGAGCGCCACCCCGGCGGCCTCGAGGCCGAGACCCGCGATGTTGGGCCGGCGCCCGATCGCCCAGATGAGCCGGTCGAGACCCGGCAGGATCCCGCCGTCGGCGCATACCAGGTCGAGCGTCCCGTCCGCGGCGGCGCGGATCGAGGCGGCCTGCGATTTCGGCACCACGCTCACACCGCTGTTGACCATCTCCTCCATCAACGTCTCGCGGAGCATCGCATCGAAGCTGCGCAAAAACTGCTCGCGGCGCAGGAGCAACGTGACGTCGCTGCCGAGCGCGTTGAGGATCCCCGCCAGCTCGACGGCGATGTAGCCCGCGCCCACCACCGCGACCCGCCGCGGCAACGACTCCATCTCGAAAAAACCGTCCGAGGTGATCCCCAGCTCCGCGCCCGGCAGATCGGGAACCGCGGGCTCGCCGCCCGTGGCGATCACCACGCGCCCGGCGCGGTAGCGCTCGCCGCCGACCTCCACCGTATGCGGATCGATGAAGCGCGCCGCGCCCGCCAGCAGATCGATGTCCGAGTCCGCGAGATAGGTCCGGTACCAGCCGTTGATCCCGTGCACGTACTCGTCGCGGCGCGCGCGCAACACGGCGAAGTCGCAGGCCGCCGGCGCCGCGGCGAAGCCGTACGCGGGCGCGTCCGAGAGGCAACGCGCGATCTCGGCGGCGAACCACATCACCTTCTTGGGCACGCAGCCGCGGTTTACGCAGGTCCCGCCCAGTGCGTCGGCGCGGACCTCGGCGACGGCGCAACGCGCACCGTGCTCCGCGGCGCGCTGCGCCACCGACAGGCCCCCGCTGCCGGCGCCGATCGCCAGCAGGTCGTAAGTCTTCGTCATAACCGAAATCCCCCGATCGGTGAGTGTGCGGGCCTTCCCGCGGCGGGCGGGCGCCGCCGCCGACTATGGTAGATTATCCGTTTCCGAGCAAACCGCGCGAGGACGAGGCACCGGATGGATCGATCGACCGAGGACAACCCCCTGCTGGAGACCGACTCCCTGCCGGCGTTCCCGCGCATCCGCGCCGAGCACGTCGTCCCGGCCGTGGAACGGGTCCTCGCCGACAACCGCGCGGCGCTGGCGCGCCTGCTCGGATCCGCGCAAGCGTTCTCGTTCGACGAACTGGTGGCGCCGTTGGAGGAGATGGACGACCGCCTCGACCGGGTCTGGGCCCCCGTCGCACACCTCAACGCGGTGCTCGACGGCGAGGCACGGCGCGCAGCCTACCACGCCTGCCTGCCCAAGCTGAGCGACTACGCCGCCGAACTCGGACAGAACGAGGACCTCTACCGCGCCTACCGCGCGCTCGCGCAAGCGCCGGACTCCGCGGACCAGGCACCGGAGCGGGGCAAGATCGTCCGCGACGCCCTGCGCGACTTCCGACTCTCGGGGATCGACCTGGATGCGGCCGGGCGCGCGCGCTACCGCGAGCTGCAAACGGAACTCTCGCGCCTGGGCAGCCGCTACCAGGACAACGTGCTCGACGCCACGCACGCCTGGAAGAAACCGATCGCCGAGGAGACGCTGCTCGCGGGGTTGCCGGAATCGGCGCGCGCCCTGGCCGCCCAGGGCGCGCGCCGCGCGGGCGTCCAGGGCTGGCTGCTCACGCTGGAGTTCCCCTCCTATCAACCCGTGCTGACCTATGCGGATCGGCGCGAATTGCGTCGCGAAGTCTACGAAGCGTACATCACCCGCGCATCGGGGGCCGGCCCGCACGCGGGGCGTTGGGACAACACCGCGGGGATGGAGCGCATCCTGGCGCTGCGTCACGAACTGGCGGTGCTGCTCGGCTTCGGCAACTACGCGGAGTACTCGCTGGAGACCAAGATGGCGGGCGACCCGCGCCGGGTCCTGGATTTCCTGGGCGATCTCGCCGCGCGCGCCGTGCCGCGCGCGCGCGAGGAGTTCGCCGAACTGCGCGAATTCGCCCGCGAACGGCACGGCGCGGCGGAGCTGGAGGCCTGGGACGTCGCCTACTTCGCCGAGAAGCTGCGCAAGAGCCGTTACGACATCACCCAGGAGGAACTCAAACCCTATTTCCCCGAAGCGCGCGTGTTCGCCGGGATGTTCGATCTCGTGCAACGCCTCTACGGCATCCGCATCCGCCGGATCGACGGCGTCGACGTCTGGCACCCCGACGTACGCTTCTACGAAATCCGCGACGCCGACGAGCGCGTGCGCGGGCACTTCTACACGGATCTCTACGCGCGCCCGGGCAAGCGCGGCGGGGCGTGGATGGACGAGTGCCGCAACCGCAAACGCCTCGGCGGTTCCCTGCAGACACCGGTGGCGCACCTGGTGTGCAACTTCTCCCCCCCGGTGGGGGACGCGCCGGCCCTGTTCACCCACGAGGAGGTGCTCACGCTGTTCCACGAGTTCGGGCACGGGCTCCACCACATGCTCACGCTCATCGACTACCCGAGCATCGCCGGGATCAACGGCGTGCCCTGGGACGCGGTGGAACTGCCGAGCCAGTTCATGGAGAACTGGTGCTGGGAACGCGCGGTGCTGGACCGGATCTCCGGGCACTACCGCAGCGGCGAGCCGCTGCCCGAGGCGCTCTACCGGCGCATGCGCGCGGCGCGCAACTTCCACTCCGCGATGCACATCGCCCGCCAGCTCGAGTTCGCGTTGTTCGACTTCCGCATCCACCTGGACCACGACCCGCGGGCGGGCGGGCGCATCTACGAAACCCTGCGCCAAGTGCGCGAGCAGGTCGCCGTGGTCGCGGCGGCGCCGTTCAACCGCTTCGCGCATTCCTTCACGCACATCTTCTCGGGCGGCTACGCGGCCGGCTACTACGGTTACCTGTGGGCCGAGGTGCTCTCGGCGGACGCCTTCGCCGCCTTCGAGGAGCGCGGCGGGGTGGACCCGGAGACCGGGCGACGGCTGCTCACGACCATCCTCGAGCGCGGCGGCTCGCGCGAACCCATGGAGCTGTTCCGCGAGTTCCGCGGCCGGGAGCCGACCATCGACGCGCTGCTGCGCCACACGGGGCTTGCGGCCTGAGCGCGCCGGGGCCGGGGAGGACGACGCCATCGTGAAGATCGCCTCCTGGAACGTCAACTCGCTGCGCGTGCGCCTGCCGCAGGTGCTGCGCTGGCTCGAGGCCGAAGCCCACGACCTGGTTGGCCTGCAGGAGACCAAGCTCCCGGACGAGCGCTTCCCAAGCGCCGAGTTCGAGGCGGCCGGTTATTACGCGATCCGCTCCGGGCAGCCCACCTACAACGGGGTGGCCCTGCTCAGCCGCCGCCCGGCGGAGGATCCGGTCACCGATCTTCCGGGGATGGACGACCCGCAGCGGCGCGTGCTCGCCGCCTCCTGCGCCGGGGTGCGGGTCTGGAACCTGTACGTACCCAACGGGCAAAGCGTGGACTCGGACCAATACGCCTACAAGCTGTCCTGGCTGGGTCGTCTCACCGAGACGCTGCGCGCGGAACTCGAACGCCACCCGCGCCTGGTGGTGCTCGGAGACTTCAATATCGCGCCGGAGGACCGCGACGTGTACGACCCGGAGCGCTGGCGCGGGCGGGTGCTGTGTTCGGGGCCCGAGCGCGCCGCGTTCGCGGGACTGCTCGCGCTCGGGCTGTGCGACACCTTCCGCCGGTTCGAGCAGCCGGAGGGCCGGTTCAGTTGGTGGGACTACCGTGCGGCGGCCTTCCGGCGCAACCTCGGCCTGCGCATCGACCACATCCTGGCGAGCCCCGAGCTGTGCCGTCGCTGCACCGCGGCGCGCGTCGATCCGGCCCCGCGCGGCTGGGAGCGGCCCTCGGATCACGCCCCCGTGATCGCCGAATTCGATCTGTGAGACCGGCGCACGGCTGACGGGCCGGGCCGATTCCGGTACAGTGCCGGCCGAAGGCGGGGTCCGCGCACGCGGGCTGCGCCCCACACCCCCACCGGGGACCGGTTGATGCGCTACAAGGACCTCAGGGACTTTATCGACGACCTGGAACGGCGCGGGGAGCTGCGCCGGATCGGCGTGGAGGTCGACCCGCACCTGGAGATGACCGAGGTCTGCGACCGCACGCTGCGCCGGGGCGGACCGGCGCTGCTGTTCGAGCGGCCGAAGGGCTACTCGATCCCGGTGCTGGCCAATCTGTTCGGGACCCCCCGGCGGGTCGCACTCGGCATGGGACAGGATTCGGTCGAGGCGCTGCGCGAGGTCGGGCGGCTGCTCGCCGCACTCAAGGAGCCGGAGGCGCCGCGCGGGGTGCGCGAGGCCTGGCGCCAGATCCCGGTGTTCAAACAGGTGCTCAACATGGCGCCGCGGATGGTGCGCGACGCCCCCTGCCAGCGCCACGTCCTGGAGGGGGCGGACGTGGACCTCGGCTCGCTCCCGATACAGACCTGCTGGCCGGAGGATGCCGGTCCGCTGATCACCTGGGCGCTGGTCGTGACGCGGGGGCCGCACCGCGAGCGCCACAACCTCGGCATCTACCGCCAGCAGGTCATCGGCCGCAACCGGGTCATCATGCGCTGGCTGGCGCACCGCGGCGGGGCCCTGGACTACGCCGACTGGCAGGACGCGCACCCGGGCGAACCGTTCCCGGTCGCCGTCGCGCTGGGCGCCGATCCGGCCACCATCCTCGGGGCGGTGACCCCGGTGCCGGACACACTCTCGGAGTACGCCTTCGCGGGCCTGCTGCGCGGCGCGCGCACCGAGCTGGTGAAGTGTCTCACCCACGACCTGCCGGTGCCGGCGAGCGCCGAGTTCGTGCTCGAGGGCTGGATCCACCCCGGCGACAGCGCCCCCGAGGGCCCGTTCGGCGACCATACCGGCTACTACAACGAGGTCGAATCCTTCCCGGTATTCACCGTCGAGCGCATCACGCACCGCGACGCGCCGATCTACCACAGCACCTACACCGGTCGACCGCCCGACGAGCCGGCGATCCTCGGCATGGCGCTCAACGAGGTGTTCGTGCCGATCCTGCAAAAACAGTTTCCGGAGATCACCGACTTCTACCTGCCGCCCGAGGGCTGCTCGTACCGGCTCGCCGTGGTGACGATCCGCAAACAGTACCCGGGCCACGCCAAGCGCATCCTGTTCGGGGTCTGGTCGTTCCTGCGCCAGTTCATGTACACCAAGTTCGTGATCGTCACCGATGATGACGTGAACGCGCGCGACTGGAAAGACGTGATCTGGGCCATGACCACGCGCATGGACCCGGCGCGCGATACCCTCATCGTCGAGCACACACCGATCGACTATCTCGACTTCGCCTCGCCGGTCGCGGGTCTGGGCGGCAAGATCGGCTTCGACGCCACCCACAAGTGGCCGGGAGAGACGCAGCGCACCTGGGGCCGGACGATCCACATGAGCGAGGAGGTGCGTCGTCGGGTGGACGAGGTCTGGTCCGCGCTCGGCATCTTCGACGACCCTTAGAGTTTCGCCTCGAACGACCGGAAACGGTCCTCGATCTCCCGCTCGTCCCGCCACGAACCGCCAAATTCGGCGGGCCCCGGCCCGGATGCGCGCGGGGCCCGGTTTCAGCGCCGCGGTCGGCCGGCCGACACCCCGGGAAGAGCCGCCTTTGTCGGCGGATCCGGGGCGGGATCTGCCGCGGCCCAAGGGGGGACGGTAGGGATGCATAGCATCATGGTGCTGAACGCCAAGGACGGCAGTGGAAAGAGTGTCATCGCGACCAACCTCGCCGGCTTCTATGCCCTGGACGGGGCGAATGTGGCGCTCGCCGACTTCGACCCGCAGGGCTCCGCGCTGGAGTGGCTGGCGCATCGTCCGCCGATGCGGCCCCGGGTGCACGGCATCGCGGCCTGGCGGGGACCGTTCCGGGTCCCGCGCGGCACCGAGTACCTGATCATGGACGGTCCGGCGGCGGTACACGGGGAGCAACTCTCGGCGCTGGCGCGCCGCGCCGCCACGCTCATCGTCCCCGTGCTCCCATCCCCCCCGGACACCCGCGCGGCGGCGCACTTCATCGAGGAACTGCTGCTGGTCGGGCGGATCTCGCGCCGCGATCCGCGCCTGGCGGTGATCGCCAACCGGGTGCGCGAACAGACCTCGGTCTTCCAAGACCTCGAACGGTTCCTCAAACGCCTCGCCATCCCCTACGTCACCGCCCTGCGCGAGAGCCGGAACTACCGGCGCGCGGCCGAGCGCGGACTGGGGATCTTCGAACTCGCACCGTCCCTGGTGGCGCCCGATCTGCTCCAGTGGCACCCGCTGCTGGACTGGCTGGAACACAACCGCCGCCGGGCGTGTTGACCCTTTCAGAACGCCCGGGCCGTCCACTCGGGCGGGCGGGCGGGTCGGCGCGGCACAGTGCTGCACCGGGTTTCTCGCGCAGCCGGCGATCACCACAGGGTTCGCGGGTTTTCCCGCCCCGGCGAATCGGGGACAATGGTTCGATTGTCTACGGCGGGTTTTGAATCATGGCCTTTCACGTCAGCCTACGGCCCAGCGGGCACGGATTCGAGGTCGAGGACGGCGAGACCGTACTCGAAGCGGCATTGCGCGCGGACCTCGCCCTCCCGTACGGCTGTCGCAACGGCACCTGCGGCACCTGCCGGGGGCGCGTGCTCTCCGGCGTGATCGACTACCGGGG
>VAPM010124124.1_pt1 | contig 14547 bp, 16 predicted proteins | sample 3395091 | NCBI WGS metagenome assembly VAPM01 (sample SAMN08290445, study PRJNA428436) | hydrothermal vent metagenome | isolation source: Deep-sea hydrothermal vent chimney 3 | place: Pacific Ocean: Juan De Fuca Ridge | reverse complement strand
CCTCCTGCATGATCAACGCCATCGGGAAGAGCGGCGCGAGATCGTCCGGCCCGATCGGCTGGTGGGTCCCCGGGTGGAGAGGAGGCGGAGGCGGTTCAGGCAGATCGGGGATGATGTTGTACCACTGTGTGGGCATCTCCGACTCATCGAGCAGGTATTTGACGGTATCGCCCATGGGGATCCTTCTCGTTGCGTGGAGCGATCCTACAAGGATCGAGAAGCCGATGAAATGTAGGAACGTCGGAGATCACGATCACGTACCGATGTGCTTTGCTCCGAACATGGTTCATACTGAGAGTCGATGGACATCGGTAGTGACTGGCCCCTGATCGGCTCCTGGATAGTTTTCTTCTTCGTTGCGATGATCCTCGCCGCAGCAGAGATGTCGCTCACCAGAGTCTCCGATGTACGGGTTGAGGCGCTCGCCGACGACGGAGATTCACGAGCGAAGCGTCTCGTCGACCTGCTCGATGATCTCCCCCGGGTGATCAACGCCGTCTTGCTCGCCGTGTTACTCGCTCAGATCGGTGCGGCGACGGTCACCGGGGTGCTCGCGGGGCGATGGTTCTCGAGCATGGGTGTCGCCATCGCGTCGGTGGTTCTGACGTTCCTCCTGTTCATCTACACCGAGGCGATCCCCAAGACATACGCGTTCAGACACCCCACGCAGGTCGCGCTATCGCTGGCGTACCCGATGACCGTTCTGAGCATGGCCCTTGGCCCGGTAGTTCGTGGCCTCGTGTGGTTCGCCGACCTCCACCTCCCCGGCAAGGGACTGTCGGTGGCGCCCACCATCACCGAGCGGGAGTTACTCATGCTGGCAGCCGACGCTCAGGAGGAGGGCGAGATCACCGAGATCGACCGTGTCCTTATCGAGCGAGCCTTTCGGTTGGGGGATCGCACCGCTGAAGAGATCATGGTCCCGCGCATCGACATCGTCGCCATTCACGTGAACGAGCCGCTCGAGCGGGCGGTGCAGCTCGCGACGGAGACGGGGCATCGGCGGTTGGTCGTCTACGGGGAGGATCTCGACGAGATCGTCGGGATCGTCTCGCTCAGAGACCTGGTTCGCGCTAGTGGTGCGGACATCCCGACATCTGTGGGTGATCTCAGCCAGCCTGCACTCGTCGTGCCCGAGTGGAAGCGTGTGGTGGAGTTGTTGCGAGAGATGCAGTTGGCAGGGACTCATCTGGCGATCATCATCGATGAGTTCGGGGGAACGTCGGGCATCGTCACCATCGAGGACATTGCTGAAGAGTTACTTGGGGTCCTCGCAGACGAAGGGGAGGTTCACGCCCCGCTGGTACGTGTAGTCACCGATGGGCGTTGGAGCGTTGCAGGTTCCGTGCGTGTCGATGAGCTCACTCAGTTGATCGGCGTCGACCTTCCCGAGGGCGAGTGGAACACGGTCGCAGGCATGATCCTGGCTGTGGCCGGCGAGGTGCCCGATGTCGGTGACGAACTGACCATCGACGGCACCTATTTCCGTGTTGAGACTGTGGAGGGCAACCGCATCACTCGGGTCGATGTCACTCGTCTCGATGAACCCCACCAGTAGGCCCCGACGGGACGGTGCACCGTGCCGGGAGGGTTCTGTCGCTGGAGACACCTGCCACGCTCACAGAGATCCTTAGGCCTCGGCAAAGGAACTGGTAGATTCTGTCGATTGGAGTCGAGAAGAGGAGTCAGCGATGACGGCCGAGAGCAATGGGTCTGGTGGATGGGTGAAGAACCCGTGGGTATGGGTGGCGGTAGGAGCCGCTGTTCTCGCTGTAATTCTCATCATCGTGTTCACCGGTGGAGACGGTGAGGACGAGGCCGCCGCGCCGACCACGACGCTGCCGACGACCACCACTGAGGCTCCGACCACGACTGAGGCCCCGACCACGACTGAGGCCCCGACCACGACTGAGGCCCCGACCACGACTGAGGCCCCGACCACGACAGCACCCCCTGTCGTGGAGGTAGCTCCTACCGCCGTCAAGGGTCTGCTCGACGCGTACAACGATGGTGGCGCCGATCTCTTCCCGCCAGAGTCCGTCGAGGCGGACTGGTACCAGTGGGATGGATTCTACGTCGTGTTGTACCGTGGATGGGATGCAACGTCGGGTCAACCGATCTGCACCGGCAACTCGATCTTCGATGGCAGCGGCTGGCAGTTCGTCACGAACGCTCCCTACAACGGCACGATGGACGGCGCTTGTTCAGGAGCCAACGAGGCAGCGCCGGATAAGGGTGTACGTGCCTGTGGAAGCCTCCTGTACTACCTCACCGCGATCCCGATCGACCAGGATGGTACGGAGCTCTACGGCTCGCTCGAATTCAACGACGGTGCCACCGACTGGATGGGCCAGACGAGCCAGGCAGCACTGGACGTGGCGGGAACACCTGAGTTTCAACCAGAAGCGTCCGGGTACACGTTGCCGCCGTCTCAGTACGACGACTTGACGACGGTCACCTGCGAGGCATAGACCGATAGAGCCATCGGCAGGCCACCACCCGACAGGGTGGTGGCCTGCGTCGCGTCTGACGGCGGAGACAGGGAAACCTTGTAGGAGGTTGGGTCGCCGTTGCGCGGGGCGTAATGTTGTCGAGACAGATCGAGCACTCATCCCCGACTTCCCACAGCAGGAGCCCCATGTCGTCTTCACCAACAACAACAGCAGCACTGCGGCTCTGCATCGTCAACGGGTACCCCAAGGCGAGTCGCGAGAACTTCGACCGCTCGAACGTCGGGCACCCCCACGATCTGTTTCAGGACTTCCTGAGACGCGAGGCCCCCAACGCCACGAGCGTGATCGTGTATGTCGCGGATCCCGACTTTTCGCTTCCGGAGGGAACCACGATCAGCGATTTCGATGGGTTCATCTGGACCGGATCGGACCTGACCGTCTATCACACCGACGACCCGCGGGTCTCGGGACAACTGGCGTTCGCTGCGGAACTCATGGAAGCAGGCGCCGTCAGCTGGGGGAGCTGCTGGGGGATCCAGATGGCGGCCCAGGTCCTTGGCGGCGAAGTGGCAGTGAACCCCAACGGTCGTGAATGGGGGCTTGCCCGCCGCATCGAGCTGAGTGACGCCGGTCTCTCATCGCCCATGTTCGTAGGCAAGCCACCGGTCTTCGACGGGTTCATCATGCACCTCGATGAGATCACGAGATTGCCGGAAGGCACCGTCTCCCTCGGGGGTAACGAACACACCTCGATCCAGGCCGCCATCTTCGAGAGCGGGGACTCGTCGTACTGGGCGACGCAGTACCACCCCGAGTACAACCTCTATGAGATGGGACGTCTGATCGCGGCGAGAGCAGAAGCACTGGTGAGCGAGGGTCACTTCCCCGACGAGGAGTCCGTCGCCTCGTACGCCACCGACATGATGGCCCTCCACGCCGACCCCGGGTCCCGAGAACTCAGGGAGAAGCTCGACGTCGGAGATGACATCATCGACCCGCAGATCCGCGAACTCGAACTCCGCAACTGGCTGCGCTTCGTCGAGTCACGATCTTGAGGCGTCTGGCGCTGATTCAGCTCGTATATGGGCGATATCGGCGCTAGAGGTTGGGACGGCGGCTGCTAGCCGATGGTCTCGGCTTTGAGGGCTGCATACTCCTCGTCGCTGAGGGCACCCTCTTCGTGGAGTCTGGCGAGGTCGGCGATCCGTTCGGCGATCGATACGCCGTCGAGCCGCACCACGTCCCTGTACGTCTCGACGTCCTTGCGTTCGTCGCGGCTCAGCTTCGGACGTGTTGCCACGTAGATGAGGATCCCGATGATCGGCGCGAACAGGACGAGAAGGATCCAACCGACGGTTTGTGGCCCCGAAACATCCTCACGACGTACGACGTCGACGAAGACCGAGACCATTGCCCATACGAACACCGCGAAGAACGCGAGCCACGCCATGAGCATCACGAGTTGCCAGAAGTTCACAGTGACTCCTCCTCCTACGTACTCCTATGAGACATGCACAGCGACCTGGGCCTATCGAGGTCAGTCGAGTCCCAGGACCTGTGCCTTCTTGGCTGTGAACTCCTCGTCGGTGAGGATGCCTGCGTCTCGCAACGAGGCGAGCTTCTCGAGCTGCGCGACGTAGTCGTCGGTGCCGGAACTCGAGGGAGCGGGCGCCGGCGCTGGAGCGGCTGCAGGTGTCGGTGCCGCTCCGCCCTGTTCGAGGTCCGCTTGGGTCACGGTCTCGTTCGGGATGCCGAGTTCGGCCATTGCTCGTTCGAGTTCGTCGTCCTCGAGCTCCTCGGGGTTCACCCCGGTGTGCTCCTCGAGCCTCTTCGCGTCCTTCTGGGACATCTTGTGGGCACCGAAAGCCACGAGACCACCGACGAGCATCACTCTGCGGCGGCGTCTTCTGCGCATCTGGCGGCGCACGGCCGGTCGTCGTCCCGGGCCTGGGCCTCTTCGCATCCTTGGCATCGATCGTCCCTCCGAATCGGTATGTCGAGAGTACTCGAGACTCAGTGTACGGGCTGACTTCGGCTGGATTGACGATGATTCCCCGATCGGAGCTCGAGAGTTGTTGCGGCTGCGACGGAGCCGTGCGAGTCTGTAATACGTACATGGATCGTCAAGGAGGTATACGGACATGACTGCACGTGAAACCGAAGCGGACATCGTGGGTGCCGTGAGCAAGTTCTGGTGGATGTGGCTCGTTGCTGGAATCATCTGGGTGATGTTCTCTATCATCATCATGCAGTTCGATGTCAGATCGGCGACCACCGTCGGGGTCATCGTTGGCGTCATGATCCTCATCGCCGGGTTGCAGTACATCGCCGTTGGGACCCAGGTCAAGGGGTGGAACTGGGTCTGGTACGCCTTCGGTGCGTTCCTCATCCTCGGTGGCATCGTGGCGCTGGTCTACCCGACACGGACGTTCCTGTCGATCGCGAACATCCTCGGATTCCTGTTCGCGTTCATCGGCATCATCTGGATCGTTGAGGCATTCCTGACCAGGGACGGCAACGAGTTCTGGTGGCTCAGCCTCGTCGCAGGCATCTTGATGGTCGTGATGGCGTTCTGGCTCGGTGGACAGTTCCTGTTCGCCAAGGCCGAGACGCTCCTGATCTTCGCCGGCATCTGGGCGCTCATGCGCGGCGTTGTCGACATCATCACAGCATTCCAGGTCAAGAAGCTCGGATCGATCGTGGCCGGTTCCTGACATCGGATCACCTTTCTAACTCGACTTGAAGATGACCCGTTCGACTCCCATGTGGTTCGAGTGATGCCGTGAAGCGTTTCATCCCGGGGTTGTCGCTCCTCACCGACTAGGAAGGGAGTTGGTGGAGGCCCGACATCATCACCGCGTTCGCTGTTGGCGTCATCGGGATGCTCCAGGGCATCCTCATCACGGTCGTTCTGTCGCTCCTCGACGTTGCGCGACGGTCGTGGCAGCCGCACACGGCCGAACTCGTTCGTGTCCCGGGAACGGACACGTTCAGAGACAGCGACCATGTTGAGGGAGATGAGGTGATCCCAGGACTCGTCATCTACCGATTCGACGCACCACTGTTCTTCGCAAACGCGACGGTGATGAGCAAAGAGACCGCGCAGATGGTGGCGTCACAGGGAACTCCGGTCGAGATGGTCCTCTTCGATGCTGAGTCGGTCCACGACGTCGACGACGGGGTCGGCGCGTATCTGGAACACAGAGACGGGCGGTAGGGGTCTCTGCTCATGGCGAAGAAACCGTGTATCTGAGACCTGGCATCGCCTATCATCGAATCGAGCCGGGGGGGCCGAGGCTGCGCGCCCGGGTTCGACAACAACGTTGGCAGAGATGCTCTGTCGTATTCAATCAATCCGAAAGGATACCCAATGCCATTACTCGATTTCTTCTGGGCCATGCTTGTCTTCTTCATGTGGGTGGTGTGGGTCTGGCTCCTCATCACCGTCTTCATCGACCTGTTCCGTGACAAGAGCCAGAACGGATTCGCAAAAGCGATGTGGGCCTTGTTCCTTATCTTCTTGCCGTTGCTCGGTGTACTCGTATATCTGATCGCCCGTGGCGATGGGATGTCGGAACGCCAGTACGAGCACGCTGCCAAGATGGAAGAGGCACAGCGCAAGTACATCCAGAAGGTCGCGACTCCCGCGAGCAGTGCAGAAGAGCTCGAGAAGCTCGCGAAGCTGCACAAGGACGGCGTCCTCACGGATGACGAGTTCGCTGGCCAGAAGGCAAAGCTCCTCGCGTAGCTCTATACCGACATCTGACGGAAGGGACGCCCAAGGGGGCGTCCCTTCCTCACTTTGGGGACACCATCGGTCGTGCTGTTCACGTGGCATCGATGACCGGCACGCACCAGATACCGAAGTCACATTTCAGTTTCGGTATATACCCGGCGACATACCATCAATCCTGAGAGCGCGACCTCCTCGCGCTCTTTCCAACTGCCAATCACCATCGAACAGGGGACGAATATGAAATACTTCAACCGAATAGCGCTCATAGGCGCGATGGTCGGTGTGCTGCTCTCGAGCATCGTCGGCGCTGCCGGCGCACAGACCGAGAACCCGACCTACCTGGCCGTAGTCAACGGTGCAAGCACCGATCCTGTCGTGGTCGACGCCAACGGCACCGAACTGGCACCAAGTCTTGCCTATCCCGACGGAGCCTCCGTCAGTGACGCGGTTTCACAGATCGTCGGCACGGGCTCGTACACCGTGACCTTCACAGGACCGACGGTTGTCTCGGACGTCACCGTCGATCTCGCTCCAGGGTTCGCCCAGACCGTCGTCTCCGGTTTCGGTGACAACGGCGAGACGGCCAAGGGATACCCAATCGACACGACACCCGTTGGTGCCGACTCCGCCAAGTACGCCTTCTGGAACGCCAGCACCGTTGATGTCGACGTGACGATCGGCACGGCACCCACCGAGACAGTGGCACCGGGTGCAGGACTCGAAGCGAAGGTCGTGGGACCAGACACGTCGGTAGAGGTTGTTGTCGGTGGGGTGACGAGGACGTTCGTAGCAACGGCGGACTCCTACACCGATATCTTCGCTGTCGATGACGGTGTGACCCCAACGATCGCGCTTGCCGTGGTCCCATCGATGACCGATCTCCTTGCACAGATCGAGCCCCCAGCCGGTGGCGTGACCGTGCCCGACGTCGTCGGACAGCCGGAAGCCGACGCCAACGCAACCATCACCGGTGCAGGCCTTGTCGCGGCCACGACCGAGGCCGCTGATGAGACAGTCCCCGCGGGCAACGTGATCTCTCAGGATCCAGCCGCAGGTGCAACCGCCGATGCAGGCTCAACAGTCAACATCGTCGTCTCGACGGGTCCGGACGCTCCGGCGACCGTTCCCGTACCCGACGTGGCCGGCCAGCAGGCCGCCGATGCACAGGTCGCGCTCGAAGCCGAAGGCTTCACGGTGGTGACCACCGAGCAACCGAGCATGGATGTCGAAGCGGGTCTCGTCATCGAGACGAACCCGGCTGCAGGAACTGAAGTAGCTCCAGGTACCGAGGTCATGATCATCGTGTCGAGCGGTGCCGAGGACGTCGTTGTTCCGGACTTCACCGGCATGTCGACCGAAGACGCGACCACGGCTGCTGAGGATGCAGGCCTCATGATCACGTTCGTCGAGGATGCGAACAACCCGGATCCTGAAGGCGTCGTCATCAGCCAGGAGCCCGCGGCCGGTGCGACCGTTGCTGGCGAAACCGAAGTGGTTGCTCAGCTCAGCCCCGACCTCGGTGAGCCGTGGTCGATCATCACGCTCGACCCGGACCGTCTCCTGACGATCACCGGTGTTGGACTCCTGCCCGGCTCAACGGTCGAGCTCAGTGTCCTGGACACGGACAAGACCGCTTCGGTCGCCGTCCAGGACAACGGTTCATGGATCGCAACGTTCGACCTGTCGGACGTCGACAACGACACGGCCTTCGTGCTCGTTGAAGGCACGGCCGCCGATACCAGTGAGTACTCGGCGACGTTCAAGATCCCTGCGGCCGGCGAGTCGACGGATCAGCCGACCAACGAGGCACCGGTCGCTGAGAGCTCCGGCTTCCCCGTATGGGGTTGGGTTCTCATCGGTCTCTCCGTCGCTGCGATCATCTTGCTGATCGTTCGCATGGTCGGTGGTGGCAGCAGTGGAGACGAGGGTGCGTCGGGTTCCGACACCCCGGACGCTTCCTGAAGCCACACCCACAACGATGAACGGTGAGGGGACCTTCGGGTCCCCTCACCGCGTTCGGGCTTGTGCTCTTCTTGCTGACAGGTGAGCGGTCAGGCCTTCTCGACGACGAGCGTGCCGACCATGCCGAGGTTGGCGTGCCCTGGCACCGTGCAGAGCGTTTCGTATGACCCCGGAACCGATGCCGTGAACCCGACCGTCTTCGTCTGACCGGGAGCAACGACCACCCGGATCCCAAGATCGGGGATGGTGAAGTCGTGAGGGGCTGCACCTTCGTTGGTTACGGTCAGGTTGACGGCCTCGCCGACGACGACGCGAACGTCATTCGGTACCAGCTCGAAGTCGCGCACGGTGACATCGATCGCACGTGCCCCTTCGATTGGGGCCGGACCATCTGTCGTATCGGACTGGTCCCACCAACCATCCATCATGCCGTTGCCCATGTACCCGTACCGGTCCCACCCGGCAACGGTGGGGCCGAACACCGTGGCCTGGACAGCAGGGCCGATCAGGCTGAGAGCGATCGCTCCTGCACCTACGGCGAGGAGGGCACGGTCACGCATCAGCGGCGCTCCAGTTCGCCGCGCCGGCGATGGAATTCGTCGGCGTCGATCTCACCGCGGGCGAAACGCTCCTCGAGGATCTCGAGCGCCCTGTTCCCTGCGTCCTTGGACGTTGAATCTCCTCCGACCTGTCGAACGCCCCACACGATGAGGACGACGACGCCGACCCAGAACAGCAGCATCCACAGAAGCCCGAGGCCTCCGAATCCGTACATCATGATGATCTCCTTTTGGTTGGGTTTGTTTGCTGCCTCAAGGAAACCACGAAACCATCAAGCTGGTTATGGCCGTTACGTCAAGTTCCCGTAAAGCCCCCGCACCTAGGAGTCTGGCGCTGATACAGCTCGTATCCGAGCCAGATCAGCGCCAGACTCCTAGGGGCGGGGGCGGCCGAAGCGGTCGAAGAAGGCCCGGGTCGAGTCCACCATCATGTACTCGAGTTGGGCATCGGTGAAGCCCACGGAGCGGTACTGGGCAAGGATCTGGTCGAGGTTGCCCATCCCTGCCGGGTAGTCGGTGCCCATCAACACCCGGTCACGGAAGCGGTCGACACCCTCGAAGAGCGTCTGACGAAGACCGTCATCGTCGTCGGAGGCCATCCAGTCGAAGCTGCCGGGGACGTTCGTGAGATCGAGCCACACCTGGGGGAAACGCTCGGCAAGGCCGAACGCCCAGGCAAGGTCGGGGAAGCCGAGATGCGGGAGAACGACCGGCATTCCCGGGTAGCGCGCGAGCATCGATTCCATCCCATCCCGGTCGAACTCATGTCCATACCACTCGTCGTAGCCGGTGTGGATATAGATCGGAACATGGCGACTCTCGACGAAGGTGAGCACATCGGCGAGGCGATCGTCCCAGGGGTCGAACTGTTGGACCATGGGATGGAACTTCAAGCCGGCCATCCCGAAGTCGTCGAAGGCCTCCTCGACGACTCCGACCGGGTCGGGGTCCTCGACGTGGACACCACCGAACGGTGTGATCTCTTCAACACGGTCGGCAAGCGCGGAACCGAAGGCGTGGAGCGCAGTGGCCTCTCCCGGTGAGATGGGGAAGATGAGGTTCGCCCACCGAACGGCGCCGCTCGCTCTCAGATCGAGGACGGCCTGGTCGGCGGTGATGTCGACAGGAACCTGGAAGTCGGGCAGCGCCCGATGGATCCAGCGCATCAACCCGCCCATCCGCCCCTCAGGGAACAGGTGAGTGTGGCAGTCGTAGTACTTCGTGACCATGGCACCCCACGATACCCGAGGGCGTCGTTGCCCCGGTCAGACCTCGAGGAGGCCGGCGTCGCGTTGCGACCAGTAGCGGCGGGCGAACCAGGGACGCACATCCTTGCCCGTATCCGCCGAAACGACGTACCCGGTCCAGGTGTCGAGGAGGCGGTTGTGCTCATCGAACGCGTGCTGCCCTCTCGGTGGAGATGCCAGCCACCGGCGTTCAACGTCGTCACGTTCGGAGATGAAAGTCTTCGAGAGTCGATCAGGGTCGCGCATGACCGTGCGAGCCAGGCGCTCATGACGCCACCAGAGGGTCTCCCGGTCGGCCAGGTCGGTCGGGATCTTCCCGATGTCGACCGGATCGTCGATGCGTACCGGCTTGAACAACGAGAGGCACTGTGCCGACGTGGCCGTGATCCAGTGGGTATCGCTCGCAAGGTCCGACACCCACCCGGCTGTACTCGAAGATGAAGCAACGAGACCGCCACCGTGCATGCACGGCATGGAGAGGGTCCCATTGACTGAGCGGTACCGTGGCCACGAGTCGGCACCGTGGCTTCGCAGAATGGCCATGAGGTCGCCGGGGCTCGATGATCCGGTGGCTCCCTCGGCTGTCATGGCGGTCCTCACGTCGCACGCCGACACACGGCTGCGGAGACGGTCCCTGTGCTTGTCGGCGAATCCTTTGATGGTCAAGCCGTTGGAGATCGTGCGGACACCGGCTGTGACCCGCTCCGTCGCCCACTCGTTGCCCGCAGTCTCGAGGACCACCGCTCCGTTGCGGTCGGCAACGATGAAACTGTTGTGATACGTGAACGAGCGGTCCTCATAGCCGCATCCACCGCCCTGACCATGCTGTTCGATCAAACCGACGATCACCCCGACGGCATCCTCGGCGCTCGTGGACCGTTGGAGTGCAAGCCGTACGAGGTCCATCCCCGTCAAGCCGGTCTCGGCGTACGGCTGATCGGTGAACACCGCCTCGTTTCCGATGGTGACACCGTGTTCGTTGGCCCCAATTTCGGCACCCCACATCCAGAATGGCCGGCTCAGGAGCGTCGCGTAGGTATGGGGTACCTGGGGGATGTCGAGGTACGTGCAGTGAACGATCGAACCATCTTCATGGTCTCGCGACGGGCACCATTGGGGGAACTGTGCCTCGTTCGCATCGCGGTCGGAGTTCTTGGCGAAGAGGACCCCGTCGGGGTTGACAACAACGATCGTGTCGCACATCTCACCGTGAGCGTACACCCTGGAATCAGCGTTCGATCCGTCCGGGGAGGAGGTACGGGTAGCGCCGGTGCCTGATCTTCTCCTGCCATACGCGATCGGCCCTTCGGACACGCAGGAGGAACTCCCAGGTCAGCGCGTCGCTGCGGTAGTACTTCGCCGCTTCAGATTCGCTGATCGCCGGTGAGACCACACGGTTCGCAGTCTCGAGGAGTGAGGGGATGATCTCGGTGAGGTGCTCCTTGTGGAGGTTGCCTGCAAGGTCGAGGAGCACTGCCCTCGGGTCGTAGTAGTGCGAGAGGATCTCGGTGAGGAGAAAGCGTTCGACAGTGCCGCGCAGTATCCACGGAAGGGAGGCGATGAAGAGCCCCACGTCGAGGCGCTCAGTTCCCGATGCGTCGCGAAGAAGCGGTGTCGTGACATCGATGTAGATGAGGTCGTCGTTCTCGATAGCCCAGTTCGAAACCTGACCGTCGAGGCCGACCCAGTCGTCGACGGCACCGACGATCGAATCGACGAGCTGTCCGACACGGTGCTCGATCATCGCGGAGTCGGCGGAGCGGAGCTCATCAACGAGGAGGAGCGGTTGGAGTGGCTGGATGCAGTAGGGGACGACCAGGTCATCTCCGACAGCGCGCACGGTGCTGTCGACCGCTCGCACCCCCCGGGCCCGTAGATCATCGAGGTAGTCGGTGAGCGTCTCGCTGTAAGCGGCGAACTGGGTCCGGCTCATCTGGGGCAGCCGCTTCGATGCGACGGGTCCGTTGGTGCCGTCGGCTCGGAGAACGGTCGAGATCTCACCGTATCCGATGACGTCGAGATGCTCGGTCGAGTCTCCATCGAGCACAGCGAGAACTCTGTCTTCGAGGCGTTCGAGTACCTCCTGATCGATCATCCGAACACACCACGGACGATCGAGATGATCTCGTCTGCTTCCCCGTCGCTCGTGGTGAGTGGCGGCAGGAACTGGAGCACGGACGTGTCGTTGTTGGCGTAGACGGCGAAGATTCCTGCGTCGTAGAGGAGCTTGGATGCGAGCATCCCTGCGTCGTGTGCCGGGAACGCCAGGCCCATCATCGAGCCGAGCCTGCGCACGATGAACGGCATCCCGGCGAGGCCGTCCTCGATCCGACGGCCGAGGTCCTCGACACGGCCGAGGAAGCCTGCTGTCTCGATGATGTCGAGAACTTGGAGTGCCGCGACACATCCCGGTTCAGCGCCACCGAACGTCGAGATGTGGCTGAAGGGGTGCTCGTCGAAGATGGCGTGTAGCTCGCGGGTCATCATCGTGGCGGTGATGGGGTAGATGCCACCGCTCAGGCCCTTGCCTGTGACAACGACATCAGGTTCGAGATTCCAGTGTTCGTAGGCCCACATGCGCCCGGTGCGACCGAGACCCGTCTGGACCTCGTCGAGGATGAACACGACGCCGTGCTCCCTACACATCTCCTGGACTCGTTCCAGGTAGCCATCCGAAGGGATCGGCATGCCGAGTGTGGCGGGAACCGGTTCGAGGATGACCGCGGCTGTGTATTCGTCGACGGCTTCGGCCATCGCCGCGACGTCATCGAAAGGCACCTGAGTGAACCCGGGAAGCTCGGAGCCGAAGGTGTCCCTGTACTGAGGGTCACCGGCTGCAACGGCAAGCCCGGTGTGGCCGTGGTAGCCGCCCACGACGGACACGACGTTCCTGCGACCCGTTCCTGCACGGGCAACCTTGATCGCGAGATCGACTGCCTCGCCACCACCGACACCGAACACGACACCGGGAAGTCGGTTGTTCGTGGTTGCAGCGAGGCGTTCGGCGAGCTCGGCACGACCGGGTGCCGGCAAGTGGTGGTTCCCAATGTCGGCCGTGGTCAGCGAGTCGCGCACTGCGGCGAGGATCTGCGGGTTGCGGTGACCGAGGTTGAAGACACCACCGTTGCAGTGGCAGTTGATCCAGGAGCGATCCTCGTCGAAGGTGTCCCAGAATCGGACACCCTCGCGTCGTCCCATGACAGCGTCGAAGCCGTACTGCTCGAAGACCGCGATCTTGCCTGCGTTCACGTGCTCTCGATAGCTGTCGAACAGTGACTTGCGATCCATGGGGTGAAGTATCGCACCAGATACATGGGAACGGGATCGAGAAGAACCCCGCGTCGACGTGCTCATGATGGCTACGATCGGTTTCGAACGTCGAGGAGGTCTGATGGCAACGACTACAGCCCAGGATGGGGCAACGATCCACTACGAGGTGAGAGGCGATGGAGCACCGGTCATCCTGGTTCACGGCATCACCGAATCGTCGTGCACGTGGGAGCCGATCACCGAGCGCCTTGCAGACAAGTACCGGGTTGTGACGCTCGATCTGCGGGGGCACGGCGAGTCTCCGCGTGCTGAAACGTACGATCTTGGATCGCTTGCAGGTGACGTCGCCGCTGTCGCGATGGCTGCAGGTACAGAGCAGCCGAGAGTCGTCGGACACTCACTCGGTGGTGCTGTGGTGTCGGTACTTGCCGGTGCGTTCCCCGTCGCCTCGGTCGTCAACGTTGATCAACCCCTCAAGCTGGACGACTTCCAGGAGCAACTCCAGCAAGCTGCCCCGGCGCTGCGGGATCCCGATATGTTCCCCGCCGTGATCGAGGCCCTCTTCGCCGAACTTGCAGGCGACGCCCTGGACCCGGCCGAGTGGGAGCGGATCGAGTCGTGCCGTCGGGCAGACCAGGAAGTCGTTCTCGGTATCTGGGAGCCGGTGATCCAGGCTCCCCGCGAGGAACTGGCAGCGATGGTCGAGGGTGCTGCTGCAGCCGTGTCGTGTCCGTATCTCTCGTTGCACGGGATCGACCCGGGAGCGGAGTATCAGGAGTGGCTGCGGTCCCTGATCCCCAGCGTCGAGTTCGAGATCTGGCCCGGTCTCGGCCATTACCCGCACCTCGTCGAGCCCGACCGGTTCGTCGAACGCATCGAACGCTTCTGGGGAGATTGACCGACGCCCCCTCCCCCCACGGGAACCCGTCGGCGTACTGGTAGCGTCGAAGACATATGAGACGCTTCGCGCCCGCTGTCATCGCTATGGCACTTGTCGTTGCAGCGTGTGCGCAGCCACCGTCCGAGAGTGTTACAGGTAGCACGACCGAACCACCCGAGTTGTCCGACGTTGCGAGAGAGACGATCGGACGCGCCTGTGATCGTGTGGTAGATGCTCTCCAGCAAGGCGACACGGCCATGCTCGTTTCGTCTCTCGAGGACATCGACGCCGCACTGTCCTCGAGTCCCGACGTTGCCAGCTTCCGCGAGTACACAGTGGCTGCCGCTGATGCGTTGCCCGTCTTTGAGGACACACCTCCGTCGGCCGAGCAACTCTCGAACGCCGCCGGACCACTCATCGACCTTTCGAACGGGTTGAT
>VAPM010649086.1_pt1 | contig 14548 bp, 13 predicted proteins | sample 3395091 | NCBI WGS metagenome assembly VAPM01 (sample SAMN08290445, study PRJNA428436) | hydrothermal vent metagenome | isolation source: Deep-sea hydrothermal vent chimney 3 | place: Pacific Ocean: Juan De Fuca Ridge | reverse complement strand
CCCATCTGTGCCATTTTCAGGGAAGCGATGGCAAAGCGTTTTTGTTTTCCCTTTAAAGCCCGCAGCTGAGGGTTCATCTCATCCAATGGAATACTATTTTTCAATGCCTTGTATGGTGTTAAGTCGGCCTTTGTTGAAAAGACATCCCGCATAGGTTTTGCTGAAGCATCCATGATATTCATGGGTGGTAATCCCAGAATCTGTTCGATGGTGCGGATCATGGAGGTCTGGTTGTAAGCCGTGGAAACCACTTTTTCACTTCTAGAATAAGGGCTAATGACCATGCCCACGGTACGGTATGCCGATACATGGTCCCATCCGCTTTGCGAATCGTCTTCGGTGATGAAGATGACTGTATTTTTCCAAAAACGACTTTTACTAACGGCTTCCACAATCTGCCCCAGCGCGTAGTCGTTGTCAGCCACCATGGCACGTGGGGTTGGATGGCCCGGAGCTGTACCGGCAGTGTGATCATCAGGTAGCGCGACAATCATCAGGCTGGGAAGCGCATCGCCTTTTGCCTTTTCAAAGGTTTTCAGTTCACCGATAAAAGCTTTTGCCCGCAAAACATCGGGGATGTTGTGGCTGTCGTAGCCGGGATAGGTGGTTGAAAGAATACCACGAACCCGATCGATGGTGGTGATGTTAGTGAAATGAAACGGTTTCCCGGCAAGGAAATCGTCATAAATACCTGTCCATTTTTTACCGCTTTTCCATTCCGGTTTACAGGCTTCACCATAAATCCTGACGCTCTTCCCGTGGTCCAGCGCATTATCCCAGATAAAACCGGTTTTGGGATAGGCCATAGCATCGTACAACACATGGGTATAACTCCGGTACCAGGCACGCACATTCTTTTCAATGTAGTCGGTCACTATGGAAGCATCTGTCCATAGGTGGCCTTCGGCAGAGCATTTCCCGGAAGCTTTGTAGTTGTCGAGCAGCACGTATTCGCCTACCAGCTTGTGGGTGTTGGGTGTTATTTCTTTACCAAAAGTACAAAGTGCCGCATCGCCGTTACCTTTTATTACGTCGCCCAGTACCTGGTCGTAGGTTCTATTTTCTTTGATAATATATATAACATGCTTAAAAACAGAAGGCTCGCCGATGCGCTCGGGAACGGGAACAGGTTTCATATTTTTGCGTGGTAGTAGTTTTAACAATGCCAGCCGTGCCAGCCGATTGTTGTGCACCACCTGCCGTGTATAGGCTTTCAGCTTTTCCTTACCGGGAACGGGGATGATAGAGACTGAAGCCAGCATTCGATGTGCATTGAATGCGCCGGCAGTAGACGTTTTTTTACCATTTACAGGGATAAAAGTCTGAAAAGCCCGGTTTTTCTTGTTTTTCACCGTCAGGTGGGCGCCGATACCTTCAATATTCGCTATGTAAAGAGTGTTGTTGTGAATAGCTATGCCACCGGGATAGGCCGCCGTGGGGATAAATCCTGCCAATTCACTTTTGGGTACCGAAGCTTCGCGACTGGCTTTCTTCCCTAATTCAACCACCGCCAGCGCATTATCCATGCCATTGGCTACGTAAAGGCGTTTGCCGTCGGGTGTGAGAGCCAGCCCGTTGGGAGAGTCACCGAAATAGGGATTTTTTTCTTCGTTTAACCTTACCGAAATAGTCTCACTGACGGTGTTGGTTTTCGTACTTATAACAGTGATATTGTCATCGTTACCGTTGGCTACATATACGTACTGTTCATTATGTCCGGTAATAATCTTGTTGGGATGCAACCCTGTTATTATCTGCCGGAGAGTTTTTCCGTTTTGCGGATCCAGTACGCTTACCGTCCCGGAAGATACCGTGCCGAAACGGTCCACATGTGCTTTTTCCCAAGGGATACCGGCTGTTTGCTTGTTGCCGGTAGCCGGTACCGAACCCGACCAGTTGGAAACATACAATTTACCTCTGGCCATGGTAATGCCATAAGGCGCTAGTCCCACCGGCTGCTGCCAGATGATTTTGCCAGAACCTAATTCCAGTTTTATCACTTCGTCATTGCCGTTGAGGACAAGGTAAGCCACAGCTTTTCCGTTTTCTCTACGAATGACCATTTCGTTTGGAATGGAAGCACGTACACCTGCTTTGGGTTTGAAAAGATAAGTATTCACGATTTTGGCGACATCACCATCCCATTCGGCTTTCATCAATTTGTTGCGGCTACCCCACAAAACGAACTGTTTCCCCTTATCCTGAAACCAGGTAATACCCGAATAGGTGTTCATGGCATTTCCTTTGTCATATTTTCGCATGATGAGCCGGTATAGGATTTTGTTATCGGCGGTACGGATAAAAACGACACTGTAGCGTCCTTCCACTGCCAGCGTTTTGCCACCGGGCGAAAGTGCCACGTCCAGCGCATGATTTTCCAGTGCCGAATCGCCGAAAAATAGTTGTGTTCCCGCCGGGGTCAGTAACTTGTTGTAAGGCATGGTAAGCGGTGTGTGCTTTACCGCAATACCGGCACTTTTATTTTGTTGAGGATGGGTTTGGCATGCCGAGAGCCAGAGTCCGGCGATGACAAGTAGTACGATGTGGATATGTTTCATGATTCTGTGTTTAATATTTTCAAAAGTTATCCTCCCAAAATTTCTCGAACAGTCAAATGGTTCTGCAATTTTAAGCTTTTTCGTGGAAACTACCTTGTCTGAAATTAATAAATTTGGTTATTTAAAATAAATTATTACTTTTGTCTCATAATTAAACAAATAAATGAAATATTCTTCAACATATAAAATGGTTATGGCACGCGCAATGATGTGTATGTGTAATAGATATTTTATATGGAAGAAGATAGAATAAGGATATTAACGACTGATTAATATAGTAAAAGCTCTTCCATTTTGGGAGAGCTTTTTTTTTTGGATTTTTTTTTACCTTTTTTATAAATCTTAATAATGAGTGTTATGAGTAAATTATTGAATGAAGTATTGGCTGCTAACAAGAATTACGTAGCCGGATTTGGAGAAAAAGCAAGCCTGCCGATGCCTCCAGGCAGAAAAATTGCTGTATTAACCTGCATGGATGCCCGACTTGATCCGGCAAAATATGCAGGATTGGCTGAAGGTGATGCCCATGTTATCCGTAATGCAGGAGGAAGGGCCAGTGATGACGCTATCCGCTCACTGGTAATAAGTCACAAACTATTGGGCACCAATGAATGGCTCGTAATTCACCACACCGATTGTGGTATGGAGACTTTCACGAACGAAATTATTACAGGACTTCTAAAAGAAAGCCTCGAAACAGCAACCATAGATCAGAATGGCTGGAGAAACCTGAATAACAATGGTGGGTCATCCGAGGGCCGGTATATTAACTGGCTGCCTGTTACCAATCAGGAAGAGAGTGTATTGGAGGATGTAACACGCATCAGAAACCATCCACTGGTATCAAAATCAGTTTCAATATACGGTTTCATTTTCAATGTTAATAGCGGACAATTAATAGAAGTTCCCAGAGCAACAGAAGTCGGAAAAGCAAAGGGTTAAAGTATAAACTATCAAAAAAATAAAATATGTCAGATTTAATATTTTCAATCAAAGGATCAAATGAAACTCCCACAAAGTTCGTAGCGGAAGCGCGCCACTTTAAATTTGTAATTGATGAGCCGGAGGGCTTGGGGGGTAATGATGAGGCTGCCAATCCGGTAGAATTTTTACTCGCAGCCTATGCCGGTTGCCTGAATGTTATGGGCCATATCGTGGCCAAAGAATTAGGCTTCAAACTAAACAAACTGAGTATTGATATTGATGGGAACCTTAATCCTGCAAAGGTTTTCGGACAGCCCACTCAGGATCGTGCCGGGTATAAACAGATAAGGGTCAATATTATACCTGAAGCAGATATAGATGATGATACATTGAACACATGGTTGGAAACCGTTGAAAGCCGTTGTCCTGTAAACGACAACCTCTCAAACTCAACCCCAATCTCAATTCAGTTAAAAAGGTCCCAGGGTGCGTTACAGAGTAGCTTTTAGTAACTTTTACAAACAATTCAGGTGCTTTTACAAAAAGTAAAGATAATATCTGAATTTATTAACCTGAGTTCGATATAGCAAATGGAATATATACTATATCGAACTCAGGTTAATAGTTTACTCTTTTTATAAACTTTCCGGTTTTTATTTCCTGCCAAAGGCGTTGGAGCAGGCGCCGTTTTTGTAGCTCATGCAACTACCCTTGTCTAAGTTGAACCGCATCGAGAAATAAAAATCCATGCCGGTGAGGTTACCAATACCGAGGAATGTCCCCAGCTTATCTGTGCCAACTGTCAGAGAATAAAAGCGCAGGGATGCCCCAATCCTGATTTTCCTATAGTTATATATTGAAATAGGCAGGCTGGCGCCAAATATCCTCGTTTCATACCGTGGAATGACTGCTAAAATTGGCGGTTGCCGTACTGATTTCAGCCTGAATCGTAATGGCTGTTGTAAAAAGGCTCCGAGATAAAGGTTTCCCTTAAAATGGTAGTCGAATTGAATGCTGAGGGTGGTGGGCAGGCTCATAAACATGGTGGTGTCGGTGAGCGAGGCGTTGGGGGAACCGTAAAACACATCACTCAGCATTCTCATCGTGCTGTTGATGCTTCTGCTTTGCACGGTGTCAAACCTCTGCCAGTTTGACGTACGGTTATCAAATTGATGAACTTGCGTATGATGTTTAAACCTAATGCCCCCAATATCCATAATAGAAATACCGAATTTGTAAACATAATCGGCATATGGTTTCGCGCAAAGTCTTTTTTCGCCGGGATCTGTAAACGTCTTTAAGCGGGTATATAAAAACCCCACGTCAAGCCCAAGCCCATGCCCTTTGAAAACCGGGTTAAAGTCCGACTTGTAATAATTATCGTAATCTACAGGCAGGGCAAATGCTATGTCTCCATTAAGATTATTAACATTAAGATGATTGGAATCGGGAACGGAAAAATTCAAATTTCTTGTGGCCACAAATCCTCCGGACACCCCGAATAAGTATTTGACCCCTGCACCCACGGAAAGCTTTGTGTTTCCCTGATCAATAAGATCATAAGCATAGTTTAGGTTAATTTCTGCCCAACTTAACGAGGAGAGACTAAAGTTATAATCGTTAAAACTTTTGTGCAACAACACAGGACTTGTAAGCCTGCCATGCGAAGCGACAAATTGATAGGGGATGTTTGTGCCTGTACTCACAGAACGCACTGCAACGCCCAGTGCTATGGCCTGTCTGCCTCTCTGTATCATAACCGATGGCCCCTGAAATCGGGTAGATATGGCAAAATTCTTTTTGTTTTGGCCTTCATATGCAATGAGGGTTGCATTCCGGTTTTGATTGGAACTGCTCCCAGCCATTCTTACCAAATCCCAGAAATTGGTACTGTCCTTGCTAATATATCCCATATTATTGTCCAAAAAGAAATCCGCCGTTACCAGATTCACATCCAGATAAACTTTTGAGTTGGTAAGGAAAGCAGGGTTGAGTGTAGCTCCTGCAGCTCCATTGTAATTGTCAAAGCCAAGACCCAACATTTGTTGTGAAAAAAGAGATTGCCCGGAAAGGAGAAAAAGGCCAAACAGCATGAACCTGATGAAGCAGGTTGATATAATTCTTCCATATGCAGTTGTCCTGTTTTTCATAAACATGTCATTTCTGATGAGAGTACGTCCTTTTTTCCTCCTTTATAGAACAGCAAATGTATAAAATCATTGCCTTTTTCTCTTTTAAAAATAAAATTTAATACCGGGTCATTTTGACTGGAACAAGAGCGCTTTGAAAATGAGTGTGTTAAGGCCGGTTAAATTTTATAAAGAAGGCAGCCATCATATCTTTAGGATTCTTTACTTTCGCAAAATGATGGTGAAAAACGTAGACATGATAACTGTTCTTGGCCCCACGGCTACCGGCAAAACACGGTTGGCCGCCCTGCTGGCTTACAGAACAGTTGGCGAGGTTATCAGCGCCGACTCGCGTCAGGTTTACCGGGGCATGGACGTTGGTACGGGAAAAGATCTGGACGATTACATAGTAAACGGGAGAAATATCCCATCTCATCTTGTTGATATTGCTGATCCGGGAACAGAGTACAATGTTTTTGGTTTCCAGCGCGATTTTCTTCTCGCTTATGCTGACATCCGGCAGCGGGGGCATGTGCCTGTTTTGTGCGGTGGGACAGGCCTTTATCTCGAAGCTGTTCTCAGCGGCTATCACCTGCAACAGGTACCGGAAAATATTGCTCTGCGCAAAAAACTGAAGCCACTTTCAGATGCCAAACTGGTGGAAGTGCTGAAACGTTATGGAATACTTCACAACACTACTGACATCGCCAACCGTGAACGTACCCTTCGTGCTATTGAAATCAAAGAATTTGAAAAATCACATCCTGCCAGAGAGAAATTCCCAAAGATAGATTCCGTGAATCTTGGTATTAACTTCCCTCGTGAGATGGTGCGGCAGCGGATTACCCAAAGGCTGAAATACCGTCTCGAAAATGGTATGATAGAAGAGGTGCAACGGCTGCTCCACAGTGGTCTGAAACCAAAGCAACTCACTTTTTACGGGTTAGAGTATCGTTATGTGACACAGTATGTTACCGGCGAAATAACTTACGACGAAATGTTCTCAAAACTGAATACGGCCATTCACCAGTTTTCCAAAAGACAGATGACCTGGTTTCGGCGGATGGAGAAACGGGGAACTGTTATTCACTGGCTGGATGGAAGGTTGCATGAGGAGGAAAAGCTAAGTGCTTGCTTTGAAATAATCCGGAGTGTATCTTCCGGAAGATAAAAGCCTCAGCGTAAATTCCTTAAAAATGTACTGATTTTTTCTCTTATCATCTCCGGAAGCTGACGTACAGGTCGGCTTTTCAATATTAACTTTCCGTTGGCATCTTCAAATTCTCCTAATAGTTTATCAAATGAAAGCTTTCCCTGGCTGAAAATACGTTCCTCTTTCTCGTTATCGGATCTCATAGAAATAAATTCCAGCCGGCTTATTTGTCCGGTTTTTTTTCTCAATAAAAACCAGAAGTATAGTTTGCTTTTGTCGGCTTCTCCGGGAAGGTCGGAGCGTCTGACCTCTACCAGGGCTGTTTCGTCGCCGTCAAGAAAATACAATGTTTTAAAGGGCAAGTACATGACTTAAGTTTTTGTCTCCCTGATTGTATGGCTCTTTGGCGGTGAGCATATTAATATTCAGGAAGGGTAATAACTTTTCCAGGTCGATGGACTCCTCTCCCGAAAGCACCAGCGTGCTGTTGTCCATCTCCTCCATAATACCACATTTAAAATGACTTTCCCAGATATGTTCCATGTACCAGTCAGGTTCTTTTCCCCAACGTAGGTCTTTAGACTTCCTTTGCCAAAACGTCTCTTTGCTGATGGTCAGAAAGATTTTCTTATCATAATGGCTGTAGATATGCTTGTCGCAGAAGGCAAAAAGACCTTCGGCAATGATGATGTCATACTCTTCTCGCTGTTTCAGGATGTGCCGGTAATATCTTGCCAAGTCGATGGATTCAGGGATTTCCCAGTCCACATGACCATTGATACGTGGAATCCCGAAAACAGGACGGGCGAAGTCGTCCTGACATAAAATAGCTATCCGCAGGGGACTTAGCTTTTCTTTAAGCCGTGTTGCCAGTGTCGTTTTCCCCGCGTTGCTTACTCCTCCAATTCCAATAACCATAGGTGCTTTTGCTTGTAATTCTCAATATTCGGCGAAAATAGAAAGATTATTCTAACTTTTTACTTTGGCCTGGAACAAATTGGTACGCACCGAGGTCGGGCGACTCCCCTCGGGGATTTCCCAGCAGATCAAAAGGTGCCTCGGCACCAATGGCAGGATCACCTCTGCCAATAGCTGGCGATAACGTGTCGATGCGGTAATCCTGATCTTCAACGTTGAGAAATTTCGGATCTATATTTTTGAGGATTTTGTTGAAATAAGCCGGATTATCCATCTTCAGCCGGGTTTTCACCAGACAATGGTCGAGATAATAGGACGAATCGGCTCCGGCCACCATGCCTGTTCCAAATTCATTGTCGTTGTATCCGTAAATGATACTGTTTCCCAGTGTAAAATACAGGGGAAAAGGAACTGGATGATTGTTGCTGTCGGGCAGGAAATTGGTCAGCATGACGGCAGGATTGTTACGGATAGAGTATGGCCAGTAGTTGACCAGCGTACTTTGTATAAAATTGTAATTGCCGCCACCGGTCAGCGCCAGACAATAACCGCCACAGTTGGCTATTACCAGGTTTTGCCCATCAATTGTATAGTTTTTGCTGAGGATACCCGCTCCGTTCATGTTCTCGATGACAACATTTTTAAGCAAAAGTTTGTTCTTGTTTTTCTTAAAAAACGATTCGGCCTGGATGCCAATAAAGCCGTTTTTGATAATGGCATTTTTTATTATATTATCGCTTCCGGCAGGGCCTTCCATAATCCATATTCGATCCCATTGTCCGGGAAGTTCGGTATATTCTGGCTCTAAACGGTCTCCCTGAAAAACCACAGGTTGTTGTCTTGTTCCCGAAACAGTAAGTTTCCCATCGGCATAAACCCACAACCCGGAATTCTTATGAAAGTAAATTTTTGTACCCGCAGCAATATTCAGACTTCCATAAGAGTTAATAACCGCGTATCCGTATATCACAATGGGTTTGCTGTTAGTCCACTGAACATTTTCAAGACTATCTGCCACAATTTTGTAGGCAGGAAATCCGGGTGAATGGTGGTCGGCAAGGATATAATATGCATTTTTCCCCCAAGCCACCAGCTTGATGCTCTGCTCATTGCCGTTGGTGTTAAAAAGCAACCGGTCTTCAACCACAAACGGGTTGGCGGCATTATTGGGGTTGATGGTGACGCGGGCAAAGATATATAGGCTGTCGCCGCCACGGATTTCCACATTCCGCTTGTCGTAAGTAGCCTCCCCATCCACGTTGATGCGGAAGTCGGAAGCTGATCCTTTTTCTAATCTGATATCAGAAATATTAATTTTCGAGTTGCTTGGATTATAGACCATCAGCCGGTGGGTTGCCGACCCCAGCGTGGTGAAAACCGTATCGAAAATAATGGAATCGTTGGAAAAAGTCAGCTTTATATCCGGATTGGTGTCAAAAAAGTCCTTTTTGCAGGCAGAGAGCAAAAGCATACCGGAAAGGAGAAGAAAAAAGCCTCTCCAAACAGTTGTTTTTAGCGTGTTTATTTTGAATAAAATTTTCAACGGGAATCTTATTATTAAGTTGCTGCAAAGATAGAGAACAATTGTAATGACGTCCAATGTTGAAAAATATTGTATAATTGCAGAAAATCATTTGTTATGAAAAGAATTCTGTTCGCCATTATTATATTGGCCTTTAGCCTTTTTGTTTTTACTCCTCATTTACAGGCACAATACCAAAACCTGACAAAAAGCGATACTGCAAAAGTTCATCAACAAATCGGAAAAGTGGAAAAGATCACTCCTTCCGGAAAAAGTAAAAAGCAGAGTAGCAAAATTTTCGTTGGCGGCGATTTTGGTGGTGGCTATTCTACCTACAACTCATACATCCAGATTACCCCTATTATTGGATATGACCTTACACAAAGAATTCAGATTGGCTCGCGGCTTACATACATGCATCAGTGGTATCAGGACGGCTTTGGCAATAAATACAACTCCAATATTTATGGCGGAAGCCTTTTTTTACGTTATATTTTCTGGAAATCTCTTTACGTGCAGACTGAGTATGAAATTCTGAGTGTTCCTGATTATTACTCAGTGGATGCCAATGCCACCCGAACTGTGAAGAGCCTGTTTGCAGGTCTAGGATTTATACAGCCCATTGGCGACTCAGCTTTTATCACAGAGTCTGTGCTGTATAATTTTCTCGATAATGAGTATTCTCCTTATAGTAACCCGCTCATCAGAGTTGGCTTTGGGTTTTATTTGTAACCTGAGAAGTATTCTAAGAAAAGCCTCAATTCCGGAAGGGTCCAATAATACTACTTTGAATTATGTTGAATCCGTGTAAACTCGCTGACTTAAGCTACTTTTTCATCAACCACATCTTCTTCAAAACGCAGGTTGTTTATAATAAATTGCTGTCGTTGGGGGGTGTTTTTTCCCATGTAAAAGGCAAGTGTTTCTGCCACGGAAAACTCTCGTTTCAGGATAACGGGATCAAGGCGTATGCTTTTGCCAATAAAGTATTTAAACTCGCTGGGTGAGATCTCGCCCAGTCCTTTAAAACGGGTGATTTCTGGATGTGGTTTTAACTTCGCGATGGCTTTAACGCGCTCTTCATCCGAATAGCAGTAGAAGGTATCTTTTTTGTTTCTGACGCGGAAGAGCGGTGTTTGCAAAATATGTAGGTGTCCCGTTTTTACCAAATCGGGATAAAACTGTAGGAAAAAGGTGAGCAGCAACATCCGGATGTGCATACCGTCAACGTCGGCATCGGTAGCAACTACTATGTTATTATAACGCAGATTCTCCAGGCTTTCGTCGATGTTCAAAGCTGCTTGTAGCAGGTTAAACTCTTCATTTTGGTAAACAATTTTTTTGCTTAGCCCGTAGCTGTTCAGAGGTTTACCTTTAAGACTAAAGACAGCCTGTGTTTGTACATCGCGCGATTTGGTAATGGAGCCGCTGGCCGAGTCGCCCTCTGTGATGAACAGTGTAGTCTCCAGTCTTTTTTCGTGATGCGAGTTGAGATGAATGCGGCAGTCACGCAGCTTTTTGTTGTGTAGGCTGGCTTTCTTCACACTTTCGCGGGCCAGTTTTTTAATGCCGGCCATGTCTTTGCGCTCTTTTTCAGATTGCAGGATTTTCCGGTATAGCTCTTCGGCAGTTTCGGAATGAATATGCAGATAATTGTCCAGGTTGCGTTTGATGATATCGCCAATATAATTCCTGACGGTCTGTCCGCCCGGTTCCATATGTTGCGAACCCAGTTTCGTTTTGGTTTGCGATTCGAAAATAGGCTCCTGAACTTTTATACTAATGGCAGCGAAAAGTGAAGTACGGATATCACTGGTGTCAAAATCTTTTTTATAAAATTCGCGAATAGTCCTGACAATTGCTTCTCTGAAAGCACTTTGGTGCGTGCCTCCCTGGGTGGTGTGCTGCCCGTTTACAAAAGAATAATATTCTTCACTGTAGGAACGTGAGCTGTGAGAAAAAGCACACTCAAAATCATCTTCACTGATATGAATAATGGGATAGCGGAGAGGACCGTTACCATTGAGGTTGTGTTCCAGCAAATCAACAAGCCCGTTTTTGGCCTGCATACGCTGTCCGTTGAATACTATGGTAAGCCCGTTGTTCAAAAAAACATAATTCCACAACATCTCTTCCACATATTCAAAAATGTAATGGATGTTGCCGAAAATTTCTTCATCCGGGATGAAGTTGATGATGGTTCCCTGTTTTAGATTACAAGCCTGAATTTCTTCATCCTTCATCAGCTCACCGCGATGGTATTCTACAATTTTTGTTTTTTCCTCACGAATAGATTGGGTTTTGAAAAAGGTGGACAACGCGTTAACTGCTTTACAGCCTATACCGTTGAGGCCAACCGACTTTTTAAAGACTTTGGAATCGTATTTTGCTCCCGTATTTATCTGACTCACACAGGCTTTAACTTTTCCCAACGGCATGCCGCGGCCATAATCACGAATCGTTACCAGCCTCTCGTTAATCGTTACCTCGATGACTTTCCCGTGACCCATGATGTATTCGTCGATGGAGTTATCCATCACCTCTTTCAATAAGACATAAATACCATCATCCGGCGAACTGCCATCGCCCAGTTTGCCAATATACATACCGGGTCTAAGCTGGATATGCTCTTTCCAGTCAAGTGATCTTATGCTGTCATCATTGTATTCTGCACTCATCTTTCCGGATTTGCTGCAAAAATAGAAGAATGACCAATGGAAACAACGTTTGGACGAAATAGTTTTTAAACATCATTTGTTGAAAACCTTGGAATAGTAAGGGTTTCAGAAACATTCTAAAAAAGCCGCTGTAAAAAATGACAGCAGCTTTCTATTTAATGGGATATTCTCAGCAGGCCTATTTTGTCTTTGCCTTTTTGGTACTGATACCAAAAATCGGGTAAATCGGGCAAAAACTTATAAATACAGTCAAAAGTGGTATCAGGGCAACAAGTCCCCACCAGCTTTTGTAATAATAGCCCACTGCGGCAATCACGATGCTGAGAATAATCCGGATGATTTTGTCTGTACTACCAACATTCTGCTTCATAGCGATATATTTTAAAGTTTAAGGCAAAAATAGACCGGAAAATAGAGAAAATTGGTGATAAAAGTTACAGTTGCCCAGGAATTTCAATTTTTGATCGGCCATTGATGATTTTTCCATCCCTCTCCAGTTGTTTAAGCAACCTCGAGACAACTTCTCTCGCCGTTCCCAGCTCATCAGCCAGCTGCTGATGTGTTATGTAAATGACATCTGCTCCCGATTCTTTCTGCTTCTTTTTTAAATGGCTGACAAGTCTGAAATCCATTGTTTTAAATGCGATGGAATCGATAAAGAGGATGAGTTCGTTAAAACGTGTATGAAAAAGCTGAAGAAGGAAGTCATCACATTGGGGATAACGGTAATGCAAATCCCGCAGGACTTCAACGGGAATGGCAAACATCTTCGTCTCGGTTTCAGTTTCTGCGTAAGCCACACTTTTTGTTCGGTTCATCCCAGCTACAATGGAGAGGGCGCAACTTTCGCCGGGGTTGATATAATAAAGTAGAATTTCTTTTCCCGATTCAACCTTTCGCATGACTTTTATTCTCCCCTCAAATACCAAAGGAACCACCTTGATGTACTTGTCTTCTTCAAGGATTTTGGTGTGTGCCGGAACAACCATGAATTGGCTTTTGTCCATTAGCTCATCCACCAAACTCTTATCATAAAAAATTTTTCTGAGAAATAGGTAAGTAGTATCCATTTTACTTAAATTTTTTTTTCAAAAGTAACAATTAATATATCTAATCTTTTTAAGGTGATCAATCTTTAGCGTAGCGCGCTGCAAAATTAATTTGTCAACCGTGATCACTTGTTACATAATTATGGCAAAAACTTATATAATTTATGTAAAAAAGCCAATAGCACACTATCTTTGTACTGGAAACCCTTGTAATAGTCCGCCGTAACTTCGTGATTTTTAGCAATAAATCTGGCCCGCTATTGGCTTTCTGTGAGGAAAATCTTATACCGGGCTCAGGTTCTTAGTATAACTTTAACCAATTTCAATAATTCATTCGCTAATTCCTGTTATTTTTGCCACAAATTGAAACAAAAATGGAACTGGAAAAGAGGATACTGGCCTTTATAAGGCTGGGAAGTTCTTTGCGGTATGTTTTTGGTGAGGGAAACGACTCCTTTACCGTAGCTGAAACGGCGAAAATAGAGTTGCTTCGCAAGGAGGCGGATGAAGCTGCTTATTATAACGGGTGGTTTACCAAAGATCTTGTTTACAATGCTTTGCTGTTGCTGGGCGAGAGTATGCGGGAAGAGAAGCTGCGAAAATGGTTGTCGGCTTACGATTCTGCCACCGAAACAACTTTTCAGCCTAAGACGGTGGGAGTAATCATGGCTGGAAATGTACCAGCTGTGGGCTTTCACGACTTCTTAAGCGTGCTTATGAGTGGCCATCGCATCCTGGCACGGCTCTCTTCGGATGATAAAAAGTTGTTGCCGGCGGTGGCAGAAGTGCTGATGGCCATTGAACCTGGTTTCAGAAAGTACATCGATTTTACGGAAGGGCAGATGAAAGGTTTTGATGCTATTATTGCTACTGGCAGCAACAATACTTCCCGTTATTTTGAGTACTACTTCGGAAAATATCCCCATATTATCCGCAAAAACCGTAATGGCATCGCTGTACTTGATGGAAGTGAGCCGGAGGAAAGTCTGAAAGCCCTCGCCACCGATGTCTTTCTTTACTATGGGCTGGGTTGCCGCAACGTGGCTAAACTATTTGTCCCGTTAGATTATAATTTTGAGCCCCTTCTGAGGAGTTTTGAAGCCTGGCAGCAGGTAAACGAAAACCATAAATATTTCAATAATTACGAATACAACAAAGCCATTTTTCTCGTGAATGGCCGACATCATTTTGATACGGGAAACCTGCTGGTAGTGGAAGATACAAAATTCGCTTCCCCGGTGAGCGTGTTACATTATGAATATTTTTCAGATCCGGTGACATTGCGAAACCATTTGCTGGTAAACAACGAAAAGATACAGTGTGTTGTCTCTGAAACGGATTTTCTTACAGGCCTTGTGCCCATAGGCCAAAGCCAGTCGCCGGAACTCTGGGATTATGCCGACGGTGTGGATACAATGGCCTTTTTGCTTGGATTGTAATCACCTGTTTTTCTAATCCTGACGGAGCTTCCGGCTCATCAGGAGTTATTTTGCAAAAAGCAGAAAAAAATCTCCGGGAAAAATTAGGATATTAAAGTGATTTGAGATATTTTTGCACCCCCAAAATTGATAGGAAAAAAACAAAGAAAAATGAAAAAAGATATTCATCCTAAGAATT
>VAPM010260892.1_pt1 | contig 14548 bp, 9 predicted proteins | sample 3395091 | NCBI WGS metagenome assembly VAPM01 (sample SAMN08290445, study PRJNA428436) | hydrothermal vent metagenome | isolation source: Deep-sea hydrothermal vent chimney 3 | place: Pacific Ocean: Juan De Fuca Ridge | reverse complement strand
TTGTCCGCCAAGTGTTTGCGCTTCGATACGAAGGGCTTGATGTTAGCGTTATACTAGCTTGTAGAGATTTTGATTTAGAAGAAGATATTGCATTAAGTAATTGGGTTAGAGAACTCAAAGATATTTCTAAAATTGGTTTGTCATGCCTTAATAATGATACGGTAGCAACATTGATTGAACCCTATGAAAAGTTGGAATCATTATCGGATGATAAAAAAGATATATTAACTATTCCCTTGTGGTTGAGTATTTATTTAGTTATCGCAAAAAATATTAATGCCGCGCCTGAATTTAGAAATAAGTTAGAATTGGTTAAAGAGTTTTGGAATGATAGGATTGAAAAAGTTGCATCTCTTGGTATCAGTGAGGATCAAGCTAATCAGCTTATTAATGAAATAGTTAGCTTAATGAATAGTAAGTCGAAACTGACTGTATCTGAAAATTTATTACCAACTCGTGCACCAAAAACATTGGAAGCATTATTGTCAGTTGGAATATTAACGAGTCAATCTCAGCAGTTAAGCTTTCGACATCAAGCCTTATATGATTATCAAATAGGGATAAGGTTATTTAATGCGGCCTTGGATTCGTCGGAAAAACTATTGAGTGAAATTGGTGGTTTTTCACAACAGACACTTACTAAGCGCGAACATATTAAATATGCTTTGAACATGTTACTAGAATATGATCAAAGTGAGTTTTGTCTTAATGTTTTGGCAATATTAAACACAGATAAAATCCGGTTCCATCTAAAATACCTTGTGTTTAATTTGCTTAAGGAACTCTCTCTAATAAAGAGTCCTGCAAAGAAAATGCTAGATAGTATTTCTAGCAACCCTAAATTACTATCTCACTTTCTTTCAAATAGTTGCATTAACAATCCACAAGTTATTAACTACCTCTCAGAAAATGGTCGAATTTCAAGTTGGTTGAAGAGTGAAGATAATGAGCTTAGAGATAAAGCTGTAAATTTATTGAGGTCTATAGCTGAACAATCCCCAGAACTGGCTCTAAAAGAACTAACTCCATTTATTAATAAGTCAGATGAATGGAATGACGGGGTTTATTCTGCTCTAGGTTGGGATATAGAAAAAGATTCAAAGGAAATGTTCGAGGTTAGAAAAGAACTCATAAATAATGGTTGTCATGCCCATTTTATTCCGTGGAAAATTTTAGCTAAAGAAATGCCAGGCCGAGCATTAGACCTGATTGAAATGTTGTTGTATCACTACAAAGATATTCTGTGTTCTCCGAGATATCCACGACTTAATCGCAGTAAAAATAAAATGACAAATAGAGATTCATGGTCAGGAACAGAGATAGATGAATTAGAAGATATTTCACTGAAAATACCAGAAGAAGTGCTAACCAGACTGCTTAAAATAATAAACGACTTTATTGGAAACAATAATGATGACGAGGTTATAAAAAGGTGGATTTACAAAGAAGAATATTCAAACTATGAAGATGCAAGTAGAATGATTGAAGGAATATTTTCTTTTATTCAAAGTGCTGGAGAGCAATTAAGTAATAAATCTGATGTCTTGTTAGATTTAGTAAGACCATACTTAGTAAGTAACAACCAAGTTATAACGCACCTAATGGCAAAATTACTTATTAATTTATCTCAAAATCATTCCGATTTAGTTATAGGCTGGTTGCTTGATAACCCTAAATCACGGTTTATCTGTGGTAATGATTATGTTGAACCAAAATGGAAACTAGCTGGAAAACTTATAGAAAAATTCTCTGTGAAATGCAGTGGTGTGCTTTTTAATAAGCTAGAGAAGAGCATTTATTATTTCGGAGTAAGTAGAGATATTGAAAGTATAAAGTATTGTTTAGAGAGTCGACGCAAAGGATATGTTTATAGTTATTGGGGAGAAACACAGTATTTTTTATTGCCGAAATTATTTGATACGCGCACTAGTAATAATACAGTACAGATGATCGGTATGCTTAATAGAAGATTTGAGACATATACAGAAGATGATTTTTATCATGGAGCTAGAATGAGAGGAGGGTTTGTATCGTCACCATTACCACAGGCGAATATTCTATCTGATAAAGCATGGGAAAAATTGATTCTCTCTCCTAACGAAAGAAGGAATAGGGGTACTTGGATTCAGCGTGGAAAAGATTCTGTTGCAGAATCAAGCGTTGAGATGTTTTCTAGAAGCTTAAGTTGTGAGGTAAAAAATGAACCGATTAGGTTTGCTCATTTGGCTCTTTCATTACCTTCAAATATCGATAAGCAATACATTAATGGGTTTTATGATGGTTTATCAGAAACAAACAGAGAAAACATTAATGAGAAATATCGAAACAAGTGGGAATTATGTCCTCCTGAGTTAACAGAAGAAGTAATAAATCATTTTGAAAATATAAATTGTGAATATTCACTTATAAGACTTCTTGATAGTCGTCTTGGTGAAAAGGGTTGGACTGAAAATGTGAGAAATATACTTATAGATTTTGCTTTAAATTCAAAAGACCCTATGCCCAATCATTTGAGCGTAAGAGATCCTAAAAAAAGTGAATTTGCAGAAGATGCCGATGTGCACTCTTTAAGAAGTAATGCGATTAATTGTTCTAGAGGAAGGGCATATAGCGGTATTAGTCGTTTATTTTGGAATAATGAAACTTTAGCAAAAGAGCTTAAATATTTAATTCAATCTGCCATTGATGATCCTCATCCTGCCGTTAATATGTCTGCATTGGACATGCTGCTTCCAATGCTGAATTATGATGAGGATTTTGCACTGCAAAAATTCATTACTTTGAGTAAAAAAGATCTTCGAATGACTTGTGGGCATGGAGCGCTTCATTTTTTTAACAATGGCTTTTATGGAGATCGCAAGGAAGATTATATTGAGCTCGTTTTAAATATGCTTGATTCTCCTCTTGATGAAATAAAGAAAGAAGCGGGAAAAGAAATATTTGCACGATGGTTTTTTAATGATTTATTTCATGATGAATTAGACAAAATTATGCGGGGTGATGACATATATAAGCATGGTGTTGTGTCAGTGATGTCGCAATTCTTGTGTGAAGACAAAAATGGCGAACTTTTATATAAGTTGCCTCCTATTTATTCCCAATTGGTTAATGATTCGAATAATGAAATTTTACGAAGGATTGCTGGTTGTGTACGTGATGATAATTACTGGAATAAATCTATAACAAATGAATTGTTTAATATGCTTGTTAGCTCCCCAGCTGCTTTGACAAATCTCTATGGTATATTTGAAGCAATTGGAAAATATTCTGGAAGCTTACTTGAATATCAGGAACAGCTATTAAAGTTGATTAATAATCTTACAGAATCAATTACGTCTGAGAATGATATGCAAAATGTGCATATACGCGAGTCTTCATTAATTAAAGTATTACAACGACTTTATGATGAAGCAACGGAAGATGAAGATAGCTCCGCAATTAATATATGTTTAGACATATGGGATAAACTACTCCGATCTGAAATCTATTCTGCAACCAATGCGACCAAACAGCTAGAAAATGGATTACTGAGTTAAGTGCTGCCTCGTGGACTGTTTTGTTGATCCTATAAAATATTGCTCGAAATATGATTCAACCAGTTAACTCTTATCTCCTGACTTAATTTAATAAACATCGTTTTTGTTGTCTTTTAATTTGTTCAATAAATGAGCATTTTTAACCCTAGATATCTATTGTATTACTTTAACTAAAATTTGTAACTTATTGAATTTTATAGTTAAAGTATTTTCAGTTTTCCTCCGTTTTAAACCTCTTCCACCTCATAAAAGTGCGCTAAGTCCTTGTCTTACAAGCAAAATGTGGACTAGTCGACTTGCGGAGTGGAGTTTTTGTGACTATAGTGTCAAGAAGTGGATCAATGTGGGTAGAAGTGGATCATAAGCATTTAAAAAGCTTTAGATCTGTTTCTAAAATTGGAGGGGTCGGAACTTGTTCCGAGGAGTTAATACATTAAACCTGGATGCTAAGGGTCGTATGGCTGTGCCGAGTAAATATCGGGATAGCTTGCAGTCTCAGTGTGCAGGTCAGTTAGTGGTCACTGTTGATCGTAGTGATGCCTGCCTGTTGCTTTATCCTTTACCTGAATGGGAAGAGATTGAGCGCAAACTCGTTCGTCTTGGAAACCTCAATAATCAAGCCCGCCGCTTACAACGCTTACTTATTGGTCACGCTACTGAAGTTGAAATGGATAACAACGGCCGAATTCTTCTCCCGCCACCACTTAGAGAATTCGCTAATTTAGATAAACGTATCGCGTTAACTGGTCAGGGTAATAAATTCGAAATTTGGGATGAGTCAACCTGGATTAGTGAGCGTGATAGTTGGGTAACAGATAACAATACCGACGAAGCACTGTCCGCAGAACTGGAGTCTTTATCATTGTGACCACGAGTACATCAAGTACGCTTATTCACAAGCCAGTTCTTTTGGAGGAAACACTCACCGCACTAAATATTAAACCAGAAGGCTGTTATGTGGATGGTACTTTTGGCCGTGGTGGGCATAGTCAAGAAATTATCAAGCAACTGGGTGAAAACGGTAAGTTACTTGCGTTTGATAAAGATCCCCAAGCTATTACAACAGCAAATACTATTGCAGCAAATGATGAGCGTCTACATGTTAAACAAGGTTCATTTACCCAACTAAAGCAAACGATTGATGAGTTAGGCTGGAAAGGGAAGGTCGACGGAATTTTTCTTGATCTTGGTGTTTCTTCTCCACAACTTGATGATGCAGAACGTGGTTTTAGTTTTCGTTTTGATGGCCCATTAGATATGCGAATGGATCCTGAACACGGTATGTCTGCATCACAGTGGCTCGCCAGCGCAGAAGAAAGAGACATCATGATGGTGTTATTTGATTATGGTGAAGAAAAATTTGCTCGTCGTATTGCAAGCGCTATTGTTGCCGCAAGAGAAGAACAACCTATTAATACAACAAAGCGATTAGCATCAATTGTTGCTGCGGCGAATCCTTCTCGAGAACGAAATAAAGATCCCTCAACACGTACTTTTCAAGCCATTCGTATTTTTATTAATCAGGAATTAGAAGATTTAAAAATATGTTTATCTCAGGCGGTTGAACTTCTTGCACCAGGTGGTCGTTTGGTTGTGATTAGTTTTCATTCTTTAGAAGACAGAATTGTAAAACGCTTTATTCGTGAACAATGTAAAGGTGATGACTACCCGTTGGATTTACCAGTGATGCATGCGCAGCTTAATCAAAATATGAAAATGATTGGTAAAGCAATTAAAGCCGGGCGTAATGAGTTGGATGAAAACCCACGTGCACGTAGTGCTGTTATGCGAATTGCTGAAAAGTTGGGATGAAGTTAGTGATGGTATTAGCATTGGTTGTTTTAGCATCGTCATTGGGTGTGGTTTATTCGAAACACCAATCGCGTAAGTTATTTGTTGAATTGGATACATTAAAAAAAGAACGTGATGAAATGAATGTTGAATGGGGACGCTTACAACTCGAGCAAAGCACATTAGCGACTCATAGCCGAATAGAACAGACGGCTAAAAAGCGTTTAAACATGGTTACACCAGAATATGAACAAGTTTTAATTGTGAGACCAACAAAATAATAATGAGTCAACAAGTTCACAGCCCTATTAGTCATTTTCGCTTATTAGTTGTAGTGGGAATTGTTTTTGCTGTGGCTGCTGTTATGTTATGGCGAGCGGTTGATTTACATGTGATGAATAAAGATTTTTTACAGTCACAGGGAAATGCACGTTATATGCGTACTATGCCTGTTGCTGCACATCGTGGTGTGATTACTGATCGCCATGGTGATCCACTTGCAGTTAGTACACCAGTAGATTCAGTCTGGATTAATCCTGCGGAATTTTTAACCATGAGAACGTCATGGAGCAAGTTAACTAAATTACTTTCACTAAAAACAGATAAAGTCGAACGCTTGGTTTTACAACGAGCAAAACGTGAGTTTGTTTATTTAAAACGACATATTCGCCCTGAGTTGGCAAAAAAAGTTGCGGCATTGAATATTGCTGGTGTTTATTTACAACGCGAATATCGCCGTTATTATCCTGCGGGTGAAGTTGCTGCTCATGTTTTAGGTTTTACCAATATTGATGATGACGGACAAGAAGGAATAGAACTCGCTTATAATGACTGGTTGCGTGGTGAGTCTGGTCGTAAAATGGTTATAAAAGATCGTCTTGGTCGAACCATTAAACATGTAGAGTCTATTCAAGCGGCACAACCAGGTAAGAATTTAACCTTAAGTATTGATCGTCGTTTGCAATATTTAACCTATCGCGAATTAAAACGTGCAGTTCTCCAATATAAAGCGAAGTCAGGTTCTGCTGTTATTTTAGATACAAAAACAGGTGAAGTTTTAGCGATGGTAAATCAGCCATCTTATAATCCGAACAACCGCAGAAAATTAAAAATTTCACACTTACGTAATCGTGCAGTAACAGATGTATTTGAACCAGGTTCAACTATTAAACCTTTTACTGTTGCAGCAGCCTTAGAAAGTGGAAAATTTACACCTGATAGTATGGTGAATACAAGTCCTGGATATTATCGAATAGGAAAATATGTTGTTCAGGATGTTAAAAATTATGGACGTATTAATTTATCAACTATTTTATCCAAGTCCAGCAATATTGGTGCAAGTAAACTTGCATTAGCTATCCCGGCTAAAAATTTAAATGATGTACATTCACGTATTGGCTTTGGTTTTACTACTGGTAGTGGTTTTCCTGGTGAAGTTGGTGGAATTATAAATATGCCAGTTGAAAAACAATTGGTAGAAAGAGCGACTCTTTCTTATGGTTACGGGTTATCTGTAACGCCACTACAACTTGCCCGTTCTTATGCCGCTATTGCGAATGATGGTGTTATGCCTGCAGTAAGTTTTATTCGTGTTGCACAGGTTGAAAATGAAACAAGAGTTTTATCAATTAAACATGCAAAACAAATTAGAAAAATGTTAGAAGGTGTTGTAAGTAAAAAAGGCACCGGATCTCGTGCTGCTGTTTCGGGATATCGTATTTCAGGTAAGACCGGCACAGTAAAGAAAGCCAATGCAGGCGGTTACAGTGATGATAGTTATGTCGCAGTGTTCGCAGGCATGGCTCCAGCAAGTAATCCTCGTCTTGCTATGGTTGTAACCATTAACGAACCTCGTGGTGATGTTTATTATGGTGGTAAGGTCGCGGCACCTGTTTTCTCCAAGGTGATGTCAGGTGCGTTACGTTTAATGGATATCGCACCTGATAACGTAACGAACAAATCTGTTCAACTTGCAGAACTATTTATGGGAGGAAATATTTAATGACCTCTCATACTAAACAATATTCAATGAATCTGAATGATTTATTAAATAGCTATATAACAGATGATAAATTTAATGACATAAATATCACAGGTTTAAGTCTTGATAGTCGTGAAGTAAAAGAAAAACACCTGTTTATCGCCATTAAAGGTGAGACAGTTAATGGTATTGAGTTTATTAACAATGCTATTGAAAAAGGTGCCGCAGCTGTTTTATGGGAAGCGGATATAGCTGTTGATGCGATTAAAATTAATTGGCGTAAAACAACATCAGATATTAATGTTCCAATTATTGCTATTGAAAATTTAAGCCTGTTAGCAGGTAAATTTGCAGATAGTTTTTATGGAAGCCCATCAGAACAAATTTCTGTATGTGGTATTACAGGAACTAATGGTAAAACATCTTGTGCTGATTTTATTGCACAAATGATGAGTGTTGATGCACCTTGCGGCGTAATGGGAACGTTGGGTAGTGGTTTATATCCGGATTTAAAGGGAACCGGTTTTACAACACCAGATGCAATTACTTGCCATCAGTGGTTAGCAGACATTAAATCTAATAATGCAAAATTTGCTGTTATGGAAGTTTCATCTCATGCTCTTATTCAAGGACGTGTAAATGGCATTCGATTTGATAGTGCTATTTTTACAAACTTAAGTCGTGATCATCTTGATTTTCATGGTGATATGGAAAGCTACGCAAAAGCAAAATCAAAGCTTTTTAATTTTGCAGGTTTAAAAAATGCAATTATTAATGTTGATGATGAAGCAGGAAGAAATATTGCTGATGATTTAGCAAGTAATGTTCATTGTATTCGTTATGGTTTAAATAAAACATTTAATCCTGATGTATATGGGTTTAATGTTGAATTAGATCAACATGGTTTATCGATGCAAGTGAGTACACCCTGGGGTAATGGACAATTAAATGCTCCAGTCATGGGTGACTTTAATGCCAGTAACTTACTTGCAGTTTTATCTGTGATGTTATTACAGGGTATTGAATTTAATGAAGTATTAAAACGATTAACAACTATCAAAAGTGTAGTAGGTCGTATGCAACGTTTTGGTAGTGACAACACCCCTTTGGTTATTGTTGATTTCGCACATACGCCTGATGCGCTTAAACAAGCTTTAACTTCGTTACGTCAACATACTGAAAATAATTTATGGTGTGTTTTTGGGTGTGGTGGTGATCGTGATAAAGGTAAACGTCCATTAATGGGGCGGATTGCAGAAGATAAAGCAGACTATATTATTTTAACGAATGATAATCCACGAAGTGAAGCTGCTGCAGAAATTATTAAAGATATTAAATCAGGAATTAAAAATGTTACTAACGTGACAATAGAACAAGATCGTCATGCCGCAATTAATTTTGCGATTTCTCAGGCAAAAGCAGGTGATGTTGTATTAATTGCAGGTAAAGGTCATGAGAATTATCAGATCGTAGGTGATACTAAATATCCATTTAATGATGCTGAAGAAGTAAAACACAACTTGAGGCATGCGTAGGATGAATTCAGTTATTGCAATAAATTCATTTTCTATGTCTCTTGATGATATTGCAGAAATACTATTAGTAGAACATCTCGCAGCCGAACGCATTGGTGAAAATATTACTGTAAAAGGAATTTCGACAGATACCAGAACCATTAAAGGTGGAGAATTATTTCTTGCTTTGAAAGGTCCTAACTTTGATGGGCATAACTTTATTAAAGCAGCACTTGCGAAAGGTGCGGTAGCTTGTTTAGTTCAGGACAAAGTTGATGTTGACGCTAGTGTGGATCATGTTGTTATAACAAAAGATACACATCAAGCATTAGGTTTGCTGGCTAAAGCATGGCGTCAAAAATTCCATAAGCCTGTTATTGCAATTACAGGAAGCAATGGAAAAACAACAGTTAAAGAGATGATTGCAAGTATCGTAAATCAAAATCAATCTGCAATGGCAACGTTTGGGAATTTAAATAATGATATTGGCGTTCCACTCACTTTATTTAGATTAAATGAAAGCTATGATGCTGCCGTTATTGAAATGGGCGCGAATCACTCTGGTGAAATTGAATATTTAACTAATATAACATTACCTGATATTGCCGTTGTTACAAATATAGGCGCGGCTCATTTAGAAGGTTTTGGAAGCATTGAAAATACAGCCAAAGCAAAAGGTGAAATTTTTCTGGGTTTATCTGAGTCAGGAACGGCAATTATTAATGCAGATGATGCATTTTTTAATTATTTAAAAGAAATAACAGCTCAATACAATGTGCTTAGTTTTGGATTGAATAACAAAGATGAAAATAAAGCCGATGTAACATGTGAATGGAAGTCAGGTACAGAAGGTAGCATGTTAAAAGTAACAACACCGAAAGGTGCTTGTACTATAAATCTTAAGTTACTTGGATCTCATAACGTAATGAATGCATTAGCTGCGATTGCTGCTTCAATTGCAGCAGATATATCGCTAGAACAAATTGTAAAAGGTTTAGAAATTTTACAGCCGGTTAATGGTCGTTTACAAATGAAACACGGTTTAAATAATAGTCGTGTTATTGATGATACTTATAACGCCAATCCAACATCATTACATGCAGCATTAAATGTACTAAAGAGTTTTTCCGGGAAACGTTTTTTAGCATTAGGAGATATGGGTGAGCTCGGTAATAGCTCTGATGAATTACATATTGAAGCGGGAAGCTACGCAAAAGAAAGTGGCGTTGATTCATTGTATTCATTTGGAAAACTTGCAGCTAAAGCTGCAAAAGAATTTGGTGGAAATGGATTTTGCTATGACAAGCATGAAGACATGATCGATGCACTTCGTAATGAGCTTTCACAAGACGTAACACTTTTAGTGAAAGGTTCAAGAAGTATGCATATGGAGAATGTTGTGAATGCATTAACAATGGCAGAAAGGTAAACAGATGCTGTATCACTTAGCACAATACTTACAGGAATTTTATAGCGGCTTTAACGTGTTTAATTATTTAACGTTGCGCGCAATTCTTGGAATATTAACATCATTATTAATTTCTCTTCTAATTGGTCCTTATATGATCAGAAAGTTGAGTGCATATAATGTAGGGCAGCCGATTCGTGATGATGGTCCTGAGTCGCATTTTAGTAAAGCGGGCACGCCAACAATGGGTGGAGCACTCATTATTGTTGCTATTGCAATTAGTACTTTGTTATGGGCAGATTTAGGAAACCGTTTTGTCTGGGTAGTAATTGCAGTGATGTTTATGTTTGGTGCAATCGGCTGGGTTGATGATTATAAAAAACTGGTTAAACAAGATCCTAAAGGATTAGCTTCGCGTTATAAATATTTATGGCAGTCAGTTGCTGGATTTGGTGTGGCAATCTATTTATTTAGTTCAGCGGTATCACCTGTTGAAACACAATTAATTTTTCCTTTCTTTAAAGACATTATTATTCCATTAGGAATGGTGTCATATGTGTTCCTGACATATTTTGTCATTGTTGGAACAAGTAATGCGGTTAACTTAACCGATGGTCTTGATGGTCTGGCTATCTTACCTTCCGTTATGGTTGCGGGTGCTTTGGGCATATTTGCATATCTTTCTGGTAATTCAGTTTTTTCTGAGTACCTCTCTATTCCTTATGTTCCTGGTGTTGGTGAGCTGGTTATCTTTTGTGGTGCGCTTGTTGGTGCTGGTCTGGGTTTTCTTTGGTTCAACACTTACCCAGCTATGGTCTTTATGGGCGATGTAGGTGCTTTGGCGTTAGGTGCTGCACTTGGTGTGGTTGCCGTGATGGTTCGCCAGGAATTTGTTTTATTTATTATGGGTGGTGTTTTCGTTGTTGAAACTTTGTCGGTTATTTTGCAAGTGGCTTCATTTAAATTAACCGGCAAAAGAATATTCCGCATGGCTCCTTTGCATCATCACTTTGAACTTAAAGGCTGGCCAGAACCACGAGTGATTGTTCGCTTTTGGATTATTACAGTAATCCTGGTGTTAATTGGTTTGGCATCGTTAAAAATTCGATAAAACACGATGCTGGCAGAAAATTTACAAATAGAGAGTAACGACTTAGAGAATATGGATAGCTTGTCACACAAACGCGTTCTTGTTGTTGGTTTGGGTAAAACCGGACTATCGTGTGCGCGTTATTTAAATGAACAAGATGTTGAGGTTGCAGTAACGGATAGCCGTGATCATCCACCCGCGTTAGATGAGTTACAAGAAGCCTATCCTGACATTGCCATATTTGTTGGTGGATTTAATTCAGAGGCATTTAAACGCGCAACGTGTTTAATTGTTAGCCCGGGTATTTCTTTGCGTGAACCTTTAATTGTAGAAGCACGCGCTCGTGGCGCTGAAATTATTGGTGACATTGAACTGTTTGCACGTAATGCAAATGCGCCTGTTATTGCTATCACTGGTTCTAATGGTAAAAGCACAGTCACATCATTGTTAGGTGAGATGGCAAAAGCAGCAGGATTGGATGTAAGAGTTGGTGGAAATATTGGTGTACCCGCTTTAGATTTATTACACGAGCCACGTCCTGATTTATACATACTTGAATTATCAAGTTTTCAATTAGAAACAACCGAAAGTTTAAATGCATGTGCAGCTGCTATTTTAAATATTAGTGAAGATCATATGGATCGTTATTATGATTTAAATGATTACACCGCAGCAAAAGCTAAAATTTATTACGGCACGGGCACACTTATCGTAAATCTTGATGATGAACGTGTTATGGCAACAGTTAACCTGATTAGACAAGGTCGTGATTTGGTGGGCTTTACTGCTAACAAACCGGATGACAACCAGTTTGGTATTTGCTCTAAAGATAATAGGGAATTTTTATGTTATGGCTTCGAACAGTTAATACCTGTATCTGAATTAAAGATCAAAGGACAACATAATGTTGTTAATGCTCTGGCTGCTCTTGCATTAGGCAAAGAAGCGAATATTCCATTAGATGGAATGCTAACAGCATTAAAAGAATTCCCTGGATTACCACATCGCAGCCAATGGGTAGCAGAAAAAAATGGTGTTGCCTGGTATAACGATTCAAAAGCGACCAATGTTGGTGCTGCTATTGCTGCTATCAACGGTATAGATGCAAATAAAATTATTTTAATCGCCGGTGGTCAGGCTAAAGGTCAGGATTTTTCACCATTAAAAGATGTTGTTAAAAATAAAGTGAAACATCTTATTTTGCTAGGAGAAGATGCAGAACTTCTGAACGCTGAATTATCAGATTATACCGACATTAGTTTTGTTACTGGTTTATCACAAGCAGTGAGTAAAGCTAATGAAGTTGCAACAGCAGGTGATGCAGTCTTGCTATCTCCCGCTTGCGCCAGTTTTGATATGTATTCTGGTTATGAACAACGTGGAGATATGTTTGTTGTTGCGGTTAAGGAGGCATTGCAATGAGTGTAATATCTTTACCTAAAAGCCGTATTACTCATATTACGACAAATAGATTTTCTGCTGGTTCAGGTAGGAATAAAGCTACCCCATTACTTGAAAATTTAGATATTCCATTACTATTAAGTGCTCTGGCTTTGTTAGGTCTTGGTTTGGTAATGGTTGCATCGTCATCAATCTCAATTGCGGAACGTCAGTTATCTGAGCCACTTTATTATTTTTGGCGTCAGTTTTCATATGCAATGGTAGGGATTGTTACGGCGATTATTATTTTTAAAATTCCGTTAGATTTCTTACAAAAAACCGGACCAGTACTTATAGTTATTAGTCTGTTTTTATTGCTAATGGTTTTAATTCCTGGAATAGGTAAAGAAGTAAACGGTAGTATGCGTTGGTTAAATCTTGGGATTATTTCATTACAAGTATCAGAATTCGCTAAGCTTTCTACAGTTATATATCTCGCGGGGTATCTTGTTCGTCATAATGAAGAAGTACGAACAAACTTGAGTGGTTTCTTACGTCCTTTAGGACTGATCTTTATTATATCTTCATTGTTAATTTTTGAGCCTGACTTTGGTGCCGTGGTTGTTATTGCAATGACTGCAATGGGTATGTTGTGGTTAGGCGGAGCTAGTTTCTTTCAGTTTATTTTTCTTATGTTAACAATGGGAGCGGCTTTAACTCTGGCTGCTATTTCTTCTCCGTATCGAATGGAACGCTTAATGACATTCCTTAATCCATGGGCTGATCCTTTTGATAGTGGTTTTCAGTTAACTCAGGCATTAATCGCTTTCGGACGAGGAGAGTGGTTTGGTGTTGGTTTAGGTTCTAGTGTACAAAAATTATTTTATCTTCCAGAAGCACATACGGATTTTGTTTTTGCAGTGTTAGCTGAAGAATTGGGTTTATTTAGTATTATGATTGTTATTGCACTTTTTTGTTTTATTATCATTCGTGCATTAATGATTGGACGTCGCGCTGAAAAACGTGAACGTCCTTTTACTGCTTTTCTCGCCTACGGTCTTGGTATCTGGTTGGGCTTGCAGGCATTTATTAATGTTGGTGTGAATATGGGCGTATTACCAACAAAAGGTTTGACCTTGCCATTAATGAGTTACGGTGGAAGTAGTTTAATTATTATGTGTGTTGTTATTGCTATGTTGCTTCGTGCAGATTATGAAACACGACAGTTTGATCGCAATAGCCAAGGTAAAAGAAAAAAAGCAACGGTAGGTGCAGCATGGTAAAGCACATATTGATTGCAGCTGGTGGTACGGGGGGGCATGTTTATCCTGCTCTTGCTGTTGCAGATTACTTGCGTGAACTAGATATAAAAATAACATGGGTAGGAACAGAAAAAGGTTTAGAACACCGCATTGTGCCTGCTGCAGGTATCCCATTAGAAATTATTAGTATCAGTGGTTTACGTGGCAAAGGTTTATTGAATTTATTCTTTGTTCCTTTGAAATTAGTTTTAGCAATTGCTCAGGTGATTAAAATTTTTATTAAAGTTAAACCTGATGCAGTTTTAGGTATGGGGGGCTTTGTTAGTGGTCCTTGTGGTTTAGCCGCGTTTATTTTACGTAAGCCTTTATATTTGCATGAACAAAACGCTGTGCCGGGTTTAACCAATAAAGTATTACGTTATTTAGCAACAACTACGATGCAAGCATTTCCGAATAGTTTTAAGAATAAAAATGTTATTGCGATGGGTAACCCTATTAGAAAAGATATTTCTGAAATAACTAACCCAGAAGAAAGAATGTCTATGCGCGATGACAATATTCGTTTATTAATTATTGGTGGCAGCCT
>VAPM010155690.1_pt1 | contig 14583 bp, 11 predicted proteins | sample 3395091 | NCBI WGS metagenome assembly VAPM01 (sample SAMN08290445, study PRJNA428436) | hydrothermal vent metagenome | isolation source: Deep-sea hydrothermal vent chimney 3 | place: Pacific Ocean: Juan De Fuca Ridge | reverse complement strand
GGGACGGCAGAGCGAGGTACGAGCGATGCAGGGGGGAGGGCGAGCCTGCGAGCACGAAGTGGAACCAACCTGTGCGTGGGATCGTGCCGTACCGGGCTCGCGGGCTCGCGGTCCCCCCTCGCTCAAGGTCTCGCTTGTCCCCCCTGAAGGGGGGACGGGAGGAGGGGTCTAGCGCTTCACGAGGTCGGTGCCGGGGCGGAGTTCGATGAGGTAGGCGGTCTCGGAGCGGACGCGGTGCATGCCGACAGACTCGTAGAGGCGCGTCGCCCCAGTGAGGCTGTCGGCGTCGACGTGCAGGACAACGGATGCCATGCCTCTGCGTTGGTACTCGGCGAAGGCACCTGTGAGGAGTGCACGGGCCAGGCCTCTGCCACGCCACTCCCGGAGCACCCCGAGCGAGCCGACGTAGCCTGCCTGGGTGTTGCCCCCGTAGCTCGCCATCGCCACAAGGCACCCGACGGCACCGTCGTCGGTCTCGGCGATCCAGACGAGGTCATCGTCCCACTCGTCCATCGTGCGGTAGTTCGCCCAGCGCTCCCTCGTTCCCTCGATCGACGAGTCGACCCAGCCGTAGTGGTCTCTGAACGCGGAGGTGATGACCCCCGCGACGATCTCGAGATCCTCACCCCGCGTCATGGTCCTCACCGTGACACCGTCGGGAAGGTCGGCCACCGTGATCTGCTCACCGAGGACGAGTTCCATCTCCAACTCGTGTCGGTCGATCGTGTAACCGAGTGTCGACAGCAACGCCGCAGCCGCGACGTTCCCATCTGAGATCTGGCACCGGTTCGTCACCCTGGTATCGGGCGGAGCGAGTGGAATCATGGACCGCGAACGGTCGAGACCCCACGTGACGATGGCGGTGCCGATGCCCTTGTTCATGTCAGCGGAATGGACCCAGCCGAGTGTCACCGACTCGATGTGCGGCTCGGTGTTGAGATAGCACCCGAAGGCGACAACCTTCCCCGAATCTGGCTCTCGCACCGTGATCGTGTCGATGTGAGCGTCGATCCCTGGACTGTTGATCATCATCGTGAGGATGCTGTCGGTGATATCGGATTTGCCGTCGATGGACGTCTCGACGATCGAGATGAGCTCGGTAGCGCGTGCAAGCGGCTCAGGCGGACCGGCGACGATGTCGTAGCCCTCAACGCGGGGCAGGCTCGAAGTCACCGTGCAAGCGTATCGAAATACGGCACCTTCCATAGCTTCGCGAACACGATGGTCCCTATAATGCCGCCGGTTTCAACGTTTCCCGAAACACCATGGAGTGATTGTTGTGAATCCTGATGTGTGGCTCTACGTAGCCGTCTTGATGGGCATCGCCGCGCTGGTCGTGGCCGCCGTGTACGGTCGCCAGGTCGTCGCTGAGCCTCCCGGCAATGAGCGGATGGTTTCGCTCATGGGTGCAATACGAGAAGGCTCGATGGCGTTCATGCGTCGCGAGTACATGGCGATCGCCGTGTTCGTCGCGGTGATGGCCACGCTCATCTTCGCCCTCCTGCCGTGGGGCAGGCCATGGGGTGCGGTTGCCTACGTGTTCGGGGCATCACTGTCCGCACTTGCGGGGTTCATCGGCATGCGGATCGCCACGGCTGCCAACGCCCGTACCGCTGAGGCCGCCCGTCAGGGAGGAACCGCTCAGGCTCTCCCCGTGGCGTTCCGCGGTGGAGCGGTCATGGGATTCACCGTTGCGGGACTCGGCCTTCTCGGCTTTGCGAGCGGCGTCTACTTCTTCGGCAACGTCCTCAAAGACGACAACTGGGTCGAGATCGTCACGGCCATCGGCCTCGGCGCATCCTCGATCGCGTTGTTCGCCCGTGTCGGCGGCGGCATCTACACCAAGGCAGCCGACGTCGGCGCCGACCTCGTCGGGAAGGTCGAAGCAGGCATCCCCGAGGACGATCCGAGGAACCCTGCAACGATCGCAGACAACGTTGGCGACAACGTCGGTGACGTCGCAGGCATGGGTGCCGACCTCTTCGAGTCGTACATCGGTTCACTCATCGCCCCGATCGCGTTCGCTGCGATCGTGTTCGGTGGCCAGGCGTTCCTCCCGAACCTCATCTTCTACCCGCTCATGATCGCTTCGATCGGCATGGGCGCCTCGATCATCGGGTCGTTCCTCGTTCGGCCCAAGGGCGACAACCTCGCCAAGGCGCTCCACACGGGAACCTGGTCTGCTGCGGCCATCACCGTCGTCGGCGTCGGGATCCTCACACCGGTGATGTTCAGCGGTGTTGAAGGTGTCAAGAACCCGTGGGGCTTCTTCATTGCGGTGATCGTTGGACTGGTCATCGGCATCATCGTCGGCAAGATCTCCGAGTGGTACACATCGGACGAATACAAGACCGTGAAAGAGATCGCACGCCAGTCCGAGACCGGCCCGGCAACCGTCGTCCTCGCCGGAATCGCCGAAGGGAAGAAGTCGGCAGCGTTCTCGGTCATCGTCGTTGCCCTCGGCATGGGTGCTGCCTACTGGGGTGGCGACCTGGCCATCGAGGGTGGAGGCATCTACGGCGTCGCGATCGCAGCGATCGGTGTCCTCGCCACGCTCGGCATCACCGTGTCCGTCGATGCGTATGGCCCGATCGCAGACAACGCAGGGGGAATCGCCGAGATGGCGAAACTCGATCCTGAGGTCCGTGAGGCAACCGACCAGCTCGACGCACTCGGGAACACGACCGCTGCCGTTGCGAAGGGCTTCGCCATCGCATCAGCTGCTGTCACTGCTCTCGCCCTGTTCTTCACGTTCGCGAAGGCCGTTGGCGTCGACAGCTTCAACATCCTCGACATCAAGGTCGTCATCGGACTGTTCCTCGGAGGCATGTTCCCGTACCTGTTCGCCGCACTGACGATCCAGGCAGTCGGACGTGCAGCGTTCGAGATGATCGAAGAGGTCCGGCGCCAGTTCCGTGAGATCCCAGGCCTTCGCGAAGGCAAGGAGGGTGTCGTCCCCGAGTACGCCAAGTGCGTCGACATCTCCACGAAGTCGTCCCTGCGTGAGATGATCATCCCCGGTTCGATGGCCGTGGCACTTCCGCTTCTCGTCGGCTTCATCTCCGTCGACATGCTCGGTGGGCTTCTCGCCGGTGCGTTGATCTCCGGCTTCCTGCTCGCTATCTACATGGCGAACGCCGGCGGTGCGTGGGACAACGCCAAGAAGTTCATCGAAGCGGGCGCCTTCGGCGGCAAGGGGTCCGATGCCCACAAGGCTGCGGTCGTCGGTGACACCATCGGCGATCCGTTCAAGGACACGGCGGGCCCATCGATGAACATCGTCATCAAGGTCATGACCATCGTGTCGCTGATCTTCGCCTCCGCGTTCGTCAGCTTCGGAGGGATCCTGTAGGAAGTTCACAGTTCACAGTTGGAAGACCGCTCACCCGACTGTGAGCTGTCGACTGTCGACTGTGAGCTGATGTGGCACCCGTCCCGCCGCATTCGCTCCTAGGCTCACCGACGTAATGCGTATCGTCATCGTGGGTGCAGGGGCCGTCGGCTCGTATCTTGCCGAGAAGTTCTCGTACGAGGGCCACGACGTCGTGGTCATCGAGTCGGATTCCGAGCGGGCCGCCGAGGCCCAGGGTGAGATCGACTGCCTCGTGATCAACGGCAACGGGGCATCGGCCGAGACGCTCAAGAAGGCCGGGCTCGGCGACGCCGACCTCCTCATCGCCGTGAGCTCATCGGATGCGGTCAACGTGCTGGCGTGTGCTGCAGGCACGAAGCTGAACATCCCCCGCAAAGTGGCGAGAGTCGAAGACCCACAGCTCAAGGCCGAGGTCGAGGCGCTCGGTGTCGATCTCGTCATCGACCCGGGCGAGGCCGCTGCCAGGGAGCTGCTCCAGCTCGCGGCGAGCGGAGAGGTCGCGGAGAAGATCGAGTTCGCAGACGGGGAACTCGTCCTCCTCGGTGCGTATGTAGATGCCGGTGCCGGGTTCGTCGACATGACACTCGCCGAGCTCAAGGACACCGTCGTGGGCTGGGACTGGCTCGTCGTTGCCGTGATCAGGAACGGGGAGACGATCATCGCCCGTGGTTCCACGAAGCTCGCCGAGCACGACCACGTGCTCATGATGGCACGAGTCGGTGCCACCGAACAGGCGTACCGCTGGCTCGGCCTCTCGAGTCGCCCTGCAGAAAAGGTGATCGTTCTCGGCGGAACACGGCTCGCGAGGTTGACGGCACAGATGCTCGCCGAACACGGCATCCGCACCACGCTCATCGAGTCCGACAGGGACCGGTGCCGCGTGATTGCCGAACAGCTGCCGGGCGTGTTGATCGTCTGTGGCGAGCCGACCGATCCGAGGCTGCTGCGTGCCGAGGGGATCGACGCCACCGACACGGTCATGGCCCTCACCGGGTGGGACGGTGAGAACGTGCTCGGTGCCCTCGCAGCTAAATCTCTCGGTGCCAGGGAGGTGATCGCCCGGTTCACGAACACGGAACTCGTCGGCCTCGTCTCGGGTGTCGGGATCGACGCCACGGTCAGTTCCCGCCTGTCTGCGGCCAACGAGATCCTTCGCTACGTCCGTCGGGGAGTCATCCACTCGGTGACGACCTTCACCGACTCAGATGCTGAGGCGATCGAGTTGGAGGTCGGCGCCGAGAGCTCCGCAGTCGGCAAGACACTCGCAGATCTCAAACTGCCACACTCGATGATCATCGGAGGTGTCCAGCGCGGCGAGAAGGCGTTCGTACCGCGTGGAAACACCACGATCGAAGTCGGGGACCATCTGATCGTCATCGCCCTACCGGAGGCGATCGCGATGGCTGAGAAGCTGTCCGGCTGAAGCCGTGTCCTGGCGTCACCTCCTCCACGTCGTCGGTGCGGTCCTTGGCGCCATCGGTGTGTCCATGTTCGCTCCGGCCGCCGTGAGCGCCGTGTACAGCGAGTGGTCCCAGCTCCCCGGGTTGCTCGGTGCTGCTGTCCTGACCACCATCGTCGGCTATCTCTTGTGGCGCGGCTTCGACCGTCCCGGGGAACTCAGCACCCGTGAGGGCTTCGCAGCCGTCGGGCTCGCGTGGATCGCGATCGCGATCGCCGGTGCCTTGCCGTACCTCTTCACAGGAGCGATTGGAAGCTTCACCGACGCCGTGTTCGAGTCTGCAGCAGGTGTCACGACGACGGGGGCTTCGATCATCCCCGATCCGGGCATCCTCCCGCACGGGATCTTGTTCTGGCGGTCCCTGACACAGTGGATCGGTGGGATGGGGATCATCGTCCTGTCGGTCGCGATCCTTCCCCTTCTCGGGATGGGTGCGGTCCAGCTCGCACGGGCGGAGTCCCCGGGGCCGACACCCGACCGTCTCACCCCTCGCTTCAAGGAGACCGCCAAGCGTTTGTGGCTCGTCTACCTCATCCTGACCGTCATCCAGGTGATCTTCCTGTGGGTCGGGGAGATGACGCTGTTCGAAGCCATCAACCACTCGTTCACGACGATGTCGACCGGCGGCTTCAGTACAAACGCCGGGTCGCTCGGTGCGTACTCGGCGTACTCACAGTGGGTGGTGATCGTCTTCATGGCCCTCGCCGGGATGTCCTTCGCCCTCCACTACAAGGTCGTGCGGAGGGACCCCAAGGCGTACTTCACATCCGGCAGCCTGCGCATCTATCTCGGCATCGTCGCCGTCGCCGCCGTCCTGATGACGATCGCGACCTGGGGCGGTCCCGCCGCCGACACGATCCGCAACGCCCTGTTCACCTCGCTCACGATCGTGACGACGACCGGTTTCGCCACGGTCGACTTCGCGCTGTGGATCCCCGCGCTCGGGATCCTCATCGTTGGCCTCATGTTCGTTGGTGGCATGGCAGGTTCCACGGCCGGCGGCATCAAATCGGACCGTCTCCACATCCTCTACCGGGCGTCGCACACCGACGTGCGGCGCCTGATCCACCCGAGGGGCGTCTTCATCACCCGCATCGGCAAGCAGCCGGTTCCCGACGTCGTCGTCGAGACCGTCCAGACGTTCTTCCTGCTGTACATGTTCGCGTTCATGTCCGGGATCCTGCTCCTCGCCGTCATCGGGTCACTTGCAGGCTCGAACCTGGACATCGTCACGACCGTGAGCGCCGTGGCGTCATCGCTCGGGAACGTCGGACCGGGTCTCGGCACCGTCGGCCCGACCGGGAACTACCTCGGGGTGCCTGCCCTCGGCAAGTGGCTGCTCGCCTCACTGATGATCGTCGGACGTCTCGAGATCCTGCCCATCCTCATCCTCCTCAACCGCGAGGTGTGGAGGAAGTAGGAAGAAGGAAGAGTTCACAGTTCACAGATTCGGCAGAGTCCCTTGTCTCACCGCATCGTTGAGTTTGGTGGATTCCGACTGTGAACTGTGATCTGTCGACTGTCAACTTTCGGGGGGTTTCATATCCGGGTCGTTGGCCTTCAGTTCGGCTTCGCGTTGGGTGCGGTCCATGTAGTGGCGGTAGGAGCGCTTCCTCGTGCGGTTGATGATCAGGAACAGGCCGACGATGCCGCCCGCCAGGAGTATCCATGCAACGACCTCGCCCCCACCGGAAGTGGGAAGGCTGACCTCTGTCGTCTGGGCGAGAATGGCAACGTACCGCATGGCTCTAGCCTACGGCCATCGTCTCGGGAGCGCCGCGTGGCCAAGACCATCACCTTCATCCGACATGCAGAGACCAACTCGAACCGTCTCCGCACGTGGCAGGGCAACTACGACTCCGGCCTCTCAGACACCGGGATCGCCCAACTCGAGCGCCTCGCTGGACGATTCGTAGGCAGGGAACCGTCGATCGTCATCGCTTCGGACCTCAGCCGCACCATGCGAACCGCCGAGGCGATCACCTCGGACGTGGCCCCGGACCCTGCATGGCGCGAGTTCCATGTCGGCGCTTGGGAGGGGTACACCAGTGAAGAGATCATGGTCCGCTTCCCCGGAGAGATGGAGGCGTTCTTTGCGGGGGAGGACATGGCCCCCGGCGGCGGTGAACTGATGTCGAAGTTTCGGTCGCGGATCACTGCAGCGTTCGAGAGCCTCGTGTCGTCTCTGGCAGACGACGACGAAGCCGTCGTCGTCACCCACGGCGGCGTCATCTGGGCGCTCGTGGCGCACGTTCTCGGGCTCACAGGCCGCTCGGTGCGCATCATGCCCCCCTTCAACACGTCGGCGACGGTCGTCACCGTACCCGACAACGGTGTCCCGCAACTCACCGTGTTCAACGATGCAGGCCACCTCTCCGAGGTCGCAACCCACTTTGGGCCGTCGGGTCCACGCGTCACGATCTTCCGGCACGGCCAGACCGAAGGGAACGTCGATGGGCGGTGGCAGGGCCGCTCGGACAGTCCACTGACCGACCTCGGCCGCCGCCAGGCAAAAGCAGTCACACGGTACGCACCGAACATGGCTGCGTTGTTCACGTCGCCTCTCGGGCGGACCCGACAGACCGCTGCGATCATCGGAGACGCTCTCGACGTCGAACCCGAAGCGAACGAAGGATTCGTAGAGATGAGCTTCGGAGCGTGGGAGAACCTGACATCGACCGAAGCTGCCACACAGGACCCCGAGCTGTATGGGGAGATCTTCGATCGCGGCCACGACCTTCCCCGTGGCGGTGACGGCGAGACGTTCACCGCAACAGGTTCCAGGTTCGCCGAAGCCCTCGAAGGCATCGTGGCCGACACGGGGAAGGACCTCGGGGTCGTCTCACACGGTGCGGCCATCAGAGCGTTCACCGTCAAGGTCATGGGTTTGGCCTTCGGCGAACGGAACCGGCTCCCCGTGCCGCGCAACACGTCGATGTCCTCGGTCGTGTACTCCGACGGTGGCCCGGTCCTTGCCTCCTACAACGTTGCCCCCCACCTCGAGGGCATCGCGTGAGGTTGCTCCTCGTCACGAACGACTATCCGCCCAAACCCGGCGGGATCCAGATGTACCTCCAGAACCTCGTCGACGCCATCGACGACCCGATCCTCGTCGTTGGCCCCCGAGACGACCGGGTCACGGGACCTGAGGACGACGTCGTTCGGGGACCCCGCACCTACATGCTGCCCGACCGCTCGACGAAGGAACTGGTCCGATCGGCCGTCCTCGACTTCGAGCCGGACGCCGTGCTGTTCGGGGCACCGCACCCGCTTGCACAGATAGGGCCGTGGCTTCGCCGTGAGACCGGTGTCCCCTTCGGTGTACTCGGACACGGCGCAGAGCTCACCCTCCCCGGCTCCGTCCCAGGGGCCCGACAGCTACTCGGCCGCTCCCTTGCTGCAGCCGACGTGCTCTTTGGTACCAGCCGTTTCACGGCACGCAAGATGACGGGGCTATCAGGCAAAGAGGTGGTGGCGATCGGCGCCGGTGTCGAGATCGACACGTTCACACCACCGCAGTCACCCCCCGATAACGACATCCCGATCGTTGGATGCGTCTCGAGGTTCGTGCCGAGAAAGGGCCAGGACCGCCTCCTCGAAGCAGCAGCCCGCCTCGAGGAGGACATCGAGGTCCTGCTCGTAGGGACGGGGCGTACCGAGGAGAAGCTGCGTTCCTTGGCGAACAAGCTCGGGGTGAGGACCAGGTTCGCCGTCGACGTGCCGTGGGGCGATCTTCCCGATCTGTACCGCTCGATGGACGTGTTCGCTATGCCGTGCAAGTCGAGGTGGGGGGGACTCGAGTTCGAAGGCCTCGGCCTCGTGTTCCTCGAAGCCGCAGCGACGGGTCTTCCCGTCCTTGCCGGAGACTCGGGAGGCTCACCCGAGACGGTCCTTCCTGGTGAGACGGGGTTCGTCGTGTCGAGCGTCGATGACATCACAGAGGGCCTCGAGATCCTTCTCGGAGACCCGCAGCGGGCCCTCGAGATGGGCCGTGCAGGGCGACGTTTCATGGAGCAGGAGTACACCTGGGACAGAGTTGTCCAGCGCATGCATGAGGGATTCGCGCCACACATAGGCTAGGTTCTTGAACCGTTGCACCTCTTGACACGACGGTGCAGCTGCCGTATTGATGTATGCCGACTCACCCGATCGGAAGGCCATGCCCAAGAAGCTCGTCATCGTCGAGTCGCCTGCCAAGGCGAAAACGATCAACAAGTACCTCGGTGACGACTTCATCGTCGAGTCGTCGATCGGGCATATTCGTGACATCCCTGCCCGCGCTGCCGACCTGCCGGACTCCAAACGTGACCTGTGGAAGACGACCCGCTTCGGTGTCGACATCGACAACGACTTCACACCCATCTACATCGTCACCGACTCCTCAAAGAAGCAAGTTCGGCTCCTCAAGAAGAAACTCAAAGAGGCCGACGAGCTGTACCTCGCGACCGATGAAGATCGTGAGGGCGAGGCCATTGCGTGGCACCTGCTCGAGACCCTCAAGCCGAAAGTGCCTGTTCGTCGCATGGTCTTCCACGAGATCACCGAGACGGCGATCAGGGAGGCAGCCGAGAACCCGAGGGACATCGATCTCCCCCTCGTGAACGCCCAAGAGACACGGCGCATCCTCGACAGGCTGTTCGGCTACGAGGTCTCACCCGTCCTGTGGCGACGGGTCCAGCGTGGCCTGTCCGCCGGGCGTGTGCAGTCGCCGGCAACGAGGATTCTCGTCGAGCGTGAACGTGAGCGCATAGCCCACGTATCGGCAACCTACTCCGGTCTCAAGGCGGTCTTCGCTGCAGACGACACCGAGTTCCCCGGGGCGCTCAAGGCGATCGACGGCACGAGGGTTGCCGAAGGCGGCGACTTCGGACCCGACGGTTCGCTGCGTGACGGCCGTCTCCTGCTCACCAGCGAGGACGCAGTGAACCTCGCCACGGGCCTCTCCGGCTCCGAGTTCAACGTCGCGAGTGTCGAAGCAAAGCCGTACACGAGACGTCCCTACGCCCCGTTCCGCACATCGACCCTCCAGCAGGAAGCCGGCCGCAAGTTCCGCTTCGGGGCACGTCGGACGATGAGCGCAGCACAACGCCTCTACGAGGGTGGCTTCATCACCTACATGCGCACCGATTCGACGAACCTGTCTGGCACTGCCGTTGCGGCCGCCCGGTCTCTCGTTGCAGATCGCTACGGCGCGAACTTCCTGCCGAACAAGCCGCGTGTGTACGGGAAGTCCGCAAAGGGAGCCCAGGAGGCCCACGAGGCGATCAGGCCCGCGGGTGAACGGTTCCAGGACATGGCCACCGTTGCAGGCGAGTTCGGCTCGACGTCGGACGAGGCGAGGGTCTACGAGCTGATCTGGATGCGTACCGTTGCCTCCCAGATGAAAGACGCCAAAGGTGAGAGCGTCATCGTGGGGATCGAAGCGGACACACTCGACGGGCGAACCTGCCGGTTCCAATCCTCGGGGCGCACGATCACGTTCCCCGGGTTCCTGCGTGCCTACGTCGAGGGCAGCGACGACCCCGATGCTGCACTCGATGACCAGGAGACGCATCTCCCCGAGATGGCTGAAGGCGGCACCGTCGTTGCCGTTGAACTCCAACCGACCGATCACCAGACGAAGCCACCGGCCCGCTACACCGAAGCGTCGCTGATCAAACGCCTCGAGGAGCTCGGCATCGGGCGACCATCGACGTACGCGTCCATCATCGCGACGATCCTCGACCGCGAGTACGCCCGCAAGGTGGGGACGGCGCTGGTCCCGACGTGGCGGGCGTTCAGCGTCGTCGGCCTCCTCGAGCAGCACTTCGCCGAGTACGTCGACTACGACTTCACCGCTCGCATGGAGCGCGACCTCGACCGGATCGCCGACGGCGAACAGGACATGGTCCCGTACCTGAGGGAGTTCTACCACGGCGATGGTCAGCCAGGCCTCGTCGAGTTCGTCTCTGAGGAGGCGCTCGAAAAGATCGACCCCAAAGCGGTCAACTCGTTCCCGATCGGGGTGGGTGACGACGGTGAGCCGATCGTTGCGCGGGCCGGACAGTACGGGCCCTACCTCCAGCACGGCGAACGTCGAGCGTCGATCCCGCCGGATCTTGCACCCGACGAACTGACGTTGGAGAAGGCTCTCGAGCTGCTCGATGCCCCGTCCGATGAGCACTCGCTGGGCACCGACCCCGAGTCAGGCCTCGAGGTGTTCGTCAAGGTCGGGCGGTTCGGGCCCTACGTACAGCTCGGTGAACGCGACCCCGACTCGAAGGTCAAGCCGAAGATGGCGTCGGTGTTCAAGACGATGTCGCCTGCCGAGATCACGCTCGAAGAGGCACTCGAACTCCTGTCCCTTCCCAGGGTTGTCGGTGAGCACCCCGAGGACGGCAAGCCAATCGAAGCCCTCAACGGACGGTACGGCCCCTACATCAAGTGGAACAAGGAGAGTCGAAGCCTCGACGAAGAGCCTCAGCTATTCACGATCACACTCGATGAGGCCCTTGCACTCCTTGCCAAGCCGAAGCAACGGCGTGGCGCAAAGCCACCCATCAAGGAACTCGGCACCGATCCTGCAACCGGCAAAGAGATCGTCGTCAAGGACGGCCGGTTCGGCCTCTACATGACCGACGGAGAGACCAACGTCTCGTTCCGCAAAGCCGAGACCGTGGAGAACCTCACCCTCGACCACGCAGCTGAGAGGCTTGCCGAGAAGCGGGCGAAGGGCCCTGCCAAGAAGCGCCGGTAGCGGGAACGCAACAGCCCCGTTCGTGGGAGACTGAGACCATGGAACACGACGCAACACCCCCGACGCAGCGCTACATCGCGTTCGAAGGTGTCGAAGGTGCAGGAAAGTCGACGGTCGCCGACCGTCTCGCCGCCCACCTCGAGGCACAGGGCCAAACCGTGGTCCAGGTCAGGGAACCGGGCGGGACCGACGTCGGGGAACACATTCGAGAGATCCTGCTCGATGGGGAACACACCCCTGTCCCTCGTGCAGAAGCCGCGCTGTTCGCTGCCGCTCGTGCCCACCTCGTTGCGGAGAAGGTGATCCCTGCGCTCGCCGCCGGATCCTGGGTGATCTCGGATCGTTCTGCGTACTCATCCCTTGCCTACCAGGCCGCAGGCCGGGGGCTTGCCCTCGACGACATCCGGCGTCTCAACGACATCGCGATCGGTGGTCTGTGGCCAGGGGTCGTCGTCCTGCTGCGAACCGACACAGAGACCGGGCTCTCCCGCCAGGAGATCGGAGACAGGATCGGCAACGAGTCCGGCGCCTTCCACCGCACCGTCGCCGAAGCGTTCGACGCGCTTGCAGACGCCGAACCCGACCGGTTCGTCGTCATTGACGCGTCCCGTCCTCTCGAACGTGTCGTTGCAGACGTCCTCGAGGCGTTGGACGTGGTGACGTGACGCAGTTCGCCGACCTCGTCGGTCACGGAGCCGTTCTCGACCAGCTCACCGCTGAGCTCGAAGCACCGTCCCAGGCGTACCTTTTCGTCGGCCCATCCAACATCGGGAAGGCGACCGCTGCCCGCCGATTCGCTGCAGCGCTCGTCGGCGGCGACGACAAGGATCTCGTGCGTCGGGCCAAGGCAGGGTCGCACCCCGACCTCATCCTCGTTGCACCGGAAGGGCGGACATCCATCACGGTCGACCAGGCCAGGGAGATCGTGTCGGCCGCCGTGCGCTCACCGCTCGAAGCAGACCGCAAGGTGTTCCTGCTCGAAGAAGCCTCGATGCTCAACGACGAGGCAGCGAATGCACTGCTCAAGACGCTCGAGGAACCGATCGCGTCGAGCACCTTCGTCCTCGTCGCCGAGTCCGAGGACGACCTTCCTGCAACGGTCGCAAGTCGATGCAGGACGATCGTGTTCGGCCGTGTCCCCGAAGAAGAGATCGCAGCGGGACTGATCGCTCAGGGGATCGACGAGACGAGAGCCCGCCAGGCTGCCCGCATCTCTGGCGGCAGGCCGGGGCTTGCGGTCGCTCTTGCAACCGAGCCTGCCGTTGCTGCGTTCCGCGATGCGTGGCTCGGGGTGCCGGAGAAGTTGACGGATCACCCCGGCGATGCATACCGGCTCGTCACCGAGGTTCTCGATGCCACCGAGCCGTTGCTCTCAGCGGTCAAGCGCCGTCAGGAGCACGAGACCGAGACGGAGTTTCCCGAAGGCAACGTCCCCAAGAACGTCGTCGAGCGGCAGCAGCGTGAGGTGGCCCGAGCGTCCGACGCTCTCTACGCGACAGGGTTGGAACTGCTCGCGACTTTCTACAGGGACACTGCTGCGGCCCAGTTCGGAGCACCGGTCCAGAACACGGACATCCCCGCTGCGTCCCTCACCAGGGTGACCAGCACCGTTGCCGTCGAGAATGCACAGCGTGTCCTCGAGACGATCGGTGCCCTCAAAGCCAATCAGCGGCCACAGCTTGCGCTTGCCACGCTGTTCATCGATCTCGGCGCCGATGGCTGATCTGTGGGCGTTTGCGCCCCGCAGCGTGCATCGGGTGTTTCGTCCACCGACCAGGCTGCTTGTCCAGACCTACTTCGACCTGTCGGTGACGGGCAGGAAGAACGTGCCCGCATCGGGTCCCGTGATCATCGCTTCGAACCACTTCTCGCACCTCGACCCTCCGCTCATCTCTGCGAACCTGGACCGGAACCCACGGTTCCTCGCCGTTGACGACCTGTTCGGTCAATGGCTGGCGTTCGACATGGTGATGGCGTTCTGGGAGACGATCCCACTCGATCGTGACGGGTACCCGGTGCGGGCCATGCGAACGGCGATCGATCATCTCTTCGCAGGCAACGTGCTCGGCCTCTTCCCGGAGGGCCGCAGGGTGGAACGCTGGGGGGAGAACCCGCCGAAGCGTGGAGCAGCGTGGCTTGCATGGATGACGGGGGCACCGCTGATCCCCCTCGCGATCCACGGGACGAAGCACTCCCTTGCACCGGGGGAGCGTGGCTTTCACCGAACCGCGGTACATATCTGGATGGACGAGCCGATCTGGTGGTACAACTACAAGGAGCACATCGACCCTCTCGGAGCGATGATGGATGACTGGTACCGGATCGTCGACGGGCACCTCGCCCACTGGGAGGATGCCTGATGTCCAAACGTGTCGTGGTTGCGGGTGGCAGCGGGATGATCGGCTCTGCCCTCGTCGAGGCGCTTCGTGGACGCGGGGACGACGTCGTCGTGTTGAGGAGAGAATCGAAGGGCGATGCCACCGCGACCTGGGACCCGTCACGCGGGGAGCTCGACCCCGGTGTCCTCGAAGGTGTCGATGCCGTCGTCTCCCTCAACGGTGCAGGCATCGGTGACAAGCGCTGGAACGCGGAACGCAAGGAAGTCTTGCGGTCCTCACGTATCGGCCCCGTCTCCCTCCTCGCCACGACGATGGCAGGGATGGGCGACGCACCGGCGGTGTTCGTCACCGGGTCTGCGACCGGGTTCTACGGCGACACGGGCGACACGACGGTCGATGAGACGGCACCCCCCGGCGACGACTTCCTCGCGCTGTTGTGTGCGGACTGGGAGGCCGCAGCCAAGCCCGCTGCCGATGTCGGGGTCCGTGTCGTGCACGCCCGCACCGGCATCGTGCTTTCGAACAAGGGCGGTGCGCTGTCCCCGCTGCTCCCGATCTTCAAGGCAGGACTCGGCGGGCCCATCGGGAACGGTGCGCAGTGGTGGTCGTGGATCACCCTGACCGATGAGGTCGCTGCGTTGCTGGCCCTCATCGACGGCGATCTCGAAGGGCCCGT
>VAPM010664703.1_pt1 | contig 14589 bp, 14 predicted proteins | sample 3395091 | NCBI WGS metagenome assembly VAPM01 (sample SAMN08290445, study PRJNA428436) | hydrothermal vent metagenome | isolation source: Deep-sea hydrothermal vent chimney 3 | place: Pacific Ocean: Juan De Fuca Ridge | reverse complement strand
TATGCCTTAAAACAAATGGATATTGCTTTTAAATTTGTTTCCAGAAATAAAAATCTTGGAATTTTATATAGTGATTTAAATAAAGAAATATTAGAAAATCATCTAATCATAATTAATTGTACTCCTGTTGGAACTTCACCAAATATTACTGAAAAACCACAAATTCCTTATCAATTTATTACCAAAAACCACATAGCTTTTGACTTAATATACAATCCAGAAGAAACTGCTTTTTTAAAGGCTGCTAAAAAGCAAGGTGCAGTAGTTAAAAACGGATTAGAAATGCTTCAATTACAAGCAGAAAAATCTTGGGAAATATGGAATTCATAAAAAGAATTGCTTAAATTTACGCAACTTTTTATTAAAGTATTCATCTTATAAAAAATGCATTTTTTATAAAAAAATTAAGTATTTAGTTTAGAATGCATAAAAACGAACCTTAAACATTTTTATATGTTAGAAAATAAAGAAAATAGTACCGGCGAAAATGAAATTGATTCAACACCTAAAAAGACTGAAAAAAAAATAGAAATTAAAGAGGAAAAACATTCCGAATCTATTGAAAACGTTGAGGAAGAATCTTCTAAAAATACTGTGGATAGTATAGAAGAAATACCTAGTGAGAATAAAATTAAATTACCTAAAAATGAAGCAGACGAAAAAGAAGTTGTTGAGGAAAAGACTATTACTACACCTGTAAAAAATGATGATACAGAATCATCATCAAATAAAGCAATTGATGAAATAGAAAATAAAGTAGCAGAAGAAGCTGAAAAAGAAAAGGTTGAGTCTGTTCAAATGAAAAATTATAATGATTTTAGCTTAGAAGAATTGGTAGATGAATTAAAAAACTTAATTGAAAAAAACCCAATACAATCTATTAATGATAATGTCAATAAAATTAAGACTGCTTTTAATGTTAAGTTTGGAGAAATACTAAAAAATGAAAAAGAAAAATTTATTGCTGCTGGGGGAGAAAGTATAGATTTTAAATTTGAATTCCCTTTAAAATCAACCTATAATAGTATTCTTTATGATTATAAAGTAAAACGAAATGAGTTTTATAAAAGTCAAGAAAATCAGCTAAATCAAAATTTAGAAGCTAAACTTAATTTAATAGAAGCCCTGAAGCAATTAATTGAAAATGCTGATGGAGCTACAATGTATAAAAAGTTTGAAGAAATAAGAAACTCTTGGAGAAACATAGGGCCAATTCCTAGAGCAAAATATAATGATACTTGGCGTACTTATTATCATCATACCGAACGTTTTTATGATTTACTACATTTAAATAATGATTTACGAAATTTAGATTTCAAACATAATTTAGAAGAAAAGCTAAAATTAATTAGCAAAGCTGAAGAACTAACGAAATTAGAAGATGTTTCATTTGCTTTTAAAGAATTGCAGACGTTACATAAGCTTTGGAAAGAAGAAGTTGGTCCTGTTGCCAGAGAATACAGAGATGAAGTTTGGAATAAATTCAGTGAAGCAACCAATAAAATTCATAATAAAAGACATGAATTTTATAAAGAATTGAAATCTAAATTTGAAGAAAATATTGATAAAAAATTAGCAGTTATATCTGAAATAGAATTAGTAGATACTTCAAAAAATACCAATAGATCAGATTGGCAAAAAAGTATTAATGAAATTGAAAAACTAAGAAATAAATTTTTTAGTATAGGGCAAGTTCCCAGAAATAAAAGCAATTTGATTTGGGAAAAATTTAAAACTGCAACTAAGAAATTTAATGCAGAGAAAAATACATATTTTAAAGAAGTTAAAAAGGAACAACTTGAAAATTTAAACAAAAAAAAGTTGCTAATTGAACAAGCAATATCTATAAAAGATAGCGATGATTGGAATGTAGCTACTGATGTTTTTAAGAAAATTCAAGCCGATTGGAAAAATATAGGCCACGTTCCTAGAAAATATTCTGATAAACTTTGGAAAGAGTTTAAAGATGCCTGTAATTTTTATTTTGATAGGTTACATAACAAACAAAATGAAGGTAATAAAGAGCAAATTGAAGTTTTTAATAAGAAGAAGGAAATGTATGCTCAATTAAAATTGGAAGTGGATAATAAAACTGAATTCACTTTGGAAACTGTTACAAAATATGTGGATGAGTGGAGAGCTTTGGGTAGAGTGCCTTATGAAATGAAACATATTGAAGTTAAATTTAATAAGTTGTTAGATGAAATTATTCAATCTTCTGATAAATTAGGTAAAACAGAAATAGAAATGATTAAGTTTAAAAACTTAATTAATGGTTATTTAGAACAAAATAATTATAGAAAATTGGATTCAGAGCAATTATTTATTAGAAAAAAAATAGATGAAACTGTTAGAGAAATTCAACAGCTTGAAAATAATTTAGGGTTTATTTCTAATGTAACTGAAGATAATCCTTTAGTTAAAAAGGTTAGAAAAGATATTAATAATTATAAATCTAATTTAGAAATTTGGAAGTCTAAAATAAATTATTTAAGGAAATTAGAGTATTAAAAAAAGCAGCCAATTGGCTGCTTTTTTTAATACATTAGATTTAAATTTATTCAACTTTAAGGTAAGTTGTAGCCTCAATTTTGACTTCGCTCCAAGTTTTTGAAATACCATCTTTACCAGTATGTAAATCTTTACAGGCAATATTTAAAGCACTTAATGCAGCTTGAGCTTGCCAATTATCTAAATTTAAAGTGCCATCTATAGTTACTAATTGATCCTTTATTACAAAAGTAACAGGCAGTTGTTTTGTAATACCATTCATAGTTAAAAGTAACGAACCTGTATTATCATTTTTTAAATCAAATGAACCAGTAATATTGTTTGTATTTATCATTTTTTCAAAAAAGAATTTAACTAATTTAGCATCTCTAATAGTGTCTTTAGTAAATATGCTTGTAACAGGAATACTAAATTTAACTGAATTTAAAGCTTCAATTGGTGTAGCTGCTTTTTCTTGTTTTAAAGTAATTTTTGTAAATTTTCCTTTAACAGAAATTTTATCTGTTGTTTTATAAGCAGTCCAATTAATAGCAGTTGTTTTGGCATCAATACTGTAACTTTTTGTAGCCTTTTCTATTGCTGTTTTTTTTACTTTTTTACATGAACTAAGTGTTAAAGCTGCCAAAAGGAATAAGCCTAAAATATTTCTGTTTTTCATGATTATTTAGTTATTTTAAATGCTTGTTTACAATATTTATATATTCTTGTTTTGCTTCATCTTCAGATAAATCACTTAATTGCAACCATGCATTTATTTTAAATGCATTTCTTAATTTTATATTTCCAGATGGTTGAATATAATTATTTCCTTTAGTGGCTTGTTTATAATAAGCATAAAGGTGTAACATTATATCAGGAGGTAACTTTTTACTTGTGTTACTTGCAACTGAGTACGCTTCATTAAATGATTTTTCTAACTCTTTTCTCATTGTTGTAAAAGTACAAAATTATTTAAATGCAATTATTTGTTCTCCTCCTTTAACTTTTTCATTCAATTTAACATTTACTTTAGTGTTTATCGGAAGAAAGACATCTACGCGTGAGCCAAACTTTATAAAACCGCAATCTTCACCTTGTGTAACTTTTAAATTTGTAGTTGCATAGTTTACAATTCTTCTTGCCATGGCTCCAGCAATTTGGCGATACATGATTTTACCAAAGTTGGAAGTATTTACAACAATTGATGTTCGCTCATTTTCTTCGGAAGATTTTGGGTGCCAAGCTACCAAGTACTTACCAGGGTGATATTTACTATAAATTACTTCTCCACTAATAGGATAACGAGTAACATGTACATTTAAAGGGGACATAAAAATGGAGATTTGCAATCTTTTATCCTTAAAATATTCTTTTTCAAAAACTTCTTCAATTACTACTACTTTCCCATCAACAGGAGCAATAATTTGATTATCATTAATTATAGTTTTTCTTTTAGGATTTCTGAAAAATTGTAAAATAGCAATATAACAAAGTAACAAAATAAAAGAAATTACTTTGTTTGTCCATAAATCATTAATAAATTTATCAATAAGAATAATTCCAATACCTAAAATAAAGGTAGCAGTTAGTAATATTTTATATCCTTCTTTATGGAACATGGTTTTATTGAACTAATTGTAAATAAATAAATATAAAAGGAGCAGCAAATATAACACTATCAAATCTATCTAAAAAACCTCCATGACCTGGAATAAAATTACTACTGTCTTTCACTCCAGCCTGTCTTTTAAACATAGATTCTATTAAATCGCCTAATACACCAAAGGTACTAACAATTCCTGCAATTACTATCCATTCTACTTGAGAAAGTGAACTAAATTGTTTGCTTAGAAGCAGGCTTATAATAAATGTAAATACCATTCCACCTATAAAACCTTCAATAGTTTTGTTTGGCGATATCCGTTTTAATAATTTGTGTTTTCCAAAATTAGAACCAATTAAAAAGGCGAAAGAATCATTAGTCCAAATTAAGATAAAAACTCCCAAAATGATTGTGCTTGCGTAGTTAAAAGAGGAATTCAAAAAAGGAATTTGTACCATTAATGAAAAAGGAATGACTATATAAATTATAGATAAAAATATTTTACCTAGATGACTAATAACTTCTTCCTTTTTTGCAAATAAAATGGAAGCAAAAGATATAAATATGGTTAAAAATAAAGCAACGCCCACATATTCAAATATAGTTTTTGCAGGTACATCTTCTACATTTAAAATGTTGCTAAAAATAAAAAGTAAGGTTCCTATAATATATGGAAAGATGCTATTTAATTTTATCATTTTCACAAACTCAAATAAACACAAAATCATTAAAATATAAAATAATATAATGAATGAAATTTTGCTAAATAATATGGAAAAAATAAGAATGCTAACAAATATAATTCCGGATAATACTCGGCTGGATAGGTTTTTCATATACTATAAATCTTCAAATAATAGCAAATAAAGGTTTTTTGCATTGGTATTTCCATAATTTAAAAAATCGTCATTAGATAAATTGAGATTGTAATTTTTAATTGCACTAATATTACTTGGAATATTTCCATAATACCTTGTTTTTATACCTGTTAAACTTTCCCCTTTTGATTTAACAAGTTGACTAGTAGTTGCATACACAATAAAATTATCGGATAATTCCGAAATTTTTCTATCTTTTAATTGATTGGATGACAATAATATACCTCCGTTTTCAGCAATTAGATGTTCACAACCAATAAAAACAGGTTCATTTTTATTAAAATCTGTGGTAGTTTTAACAGGCACAGTTTTCATTAATTTTAGTAAATCTCTGTCATCACAAATTAAGATATTCCAAGAATTTTCACTTACAATATTTGCTAAATTTTCAACAACATCTTTTATTGAAGTACAGTATAAAAATTTACCATTATTTTTTATGAAATTATGAACAAAAAGTTGATCTAATGATTTTTGTTCAATATCTATATCAGGCTTAATTTCTTCTTTACTTTTTGATGAACTAAAAAACTTTTTGAATAGACTCATTATTAAATTTGAATAAATTCAAAATTATAAAAAACTTATGAATTATTGGCAGTTTCGTCAGTTTTTTCATCTTTTACAGGAACTTCTTTTGGTAGTTCATTTACTTCAAAAGGACGTTTTCCAAAAATGGTTTCTAAATCTTTTTTAAAGATGACTTCTTTTTCCAAAAGTAATTCTGCCAAAATAGTTAGTTTATCCTTATTTTCACCTAGAATTTTAAGTGCTCTTAGGTATTGAGTTTCAATAATTTTAGAAATTTCTTCATCAATTATTTGTGCAGTTTTTTCGCTATATGGCTTAGTAAAAGTGTAATCAGATTGCCCTGAAGAATCGTAATAAGTTAAATTTCCAACTTTTTTATTTAATCCATAAACTGCTACCATAGCACGGGCTTGTTTGGTAACTTTTTCTAAATCGTTTAAAGCACCTGTAGAAATTTTACCAAAAATTAATTGTTCAGAAGCTCTACCAGCAAGCGTAGCACACATTTCATCTAGCATTTGTTCAGATTGTACTATTTGGCGTTCTTCTGGTAAATACCAAGCTGCACCTAAAGATTGTCCTCGAGGTACAATAGTAACTTTTACTAAAGGTGCCGCATGTTCAAGCATCCAACTTGCTGTTGCATGACCAGCTTCATGGTATGCAATAGTTTTTTTCTCTTTTGGAGAAATTATTTTGTTTTTCTTTTCTAAACCTCCAACAATTCTATCTACTGCATCTAAAAAATCTTGATGATGAACAGCTTTTTTAGCTTTTCTTGCAGCAATTAAAGCAGCCTCATTACACAAATTGGCAATGTCAGCACCTGAAAATCCAGGAGTTTGTTGAGCAAGAAAATCTAAATCAACATCCTTATGCATTTTAAGAGGTTTAATGTGTACTTTAAAAATGGCTTTACGTTCTCTTAAATCTGGTAAATCAACATAAATTTGACGATCAAAACGACCGGCACGTAAAAGTGCTTTATCCAATATATCTGCACGGTTTGTTGCAGCAATTACTATAACATTGCTATCCGTTCCAAAACCATCCATTTCTGTAAGTAGTTGATTTAAAGTGTTTTCTCGTTCATCATTACCGCCTGTCATATTGTTTTTGCCACGAGATCGTCCAACAGCATCAATTTCATCAATAAATATAATTGAAGGAGCTTTTTGTTGTGCTTGTTTAAATAAATCTCTTACACGAGATGCTCCAACACCTACAAACATTTCAACAAAATCTGAACCTGAAAGTGAGAAAAATGGAACATGAGCTTCACCAGCAACCGCTTTTGCTAATAAGGTTTTACCAGTTCCTGGAGGACCAACAAGTAACGCTCCTTTTGGTATTTTACCTCCTAACGATGTATATTTTCCTGGATTTTTTAGAAAGTCAACAATTTCTTGCACTTCTTCTTTTGCACCTTCTAAACCAGCAACATCTTTAAAGGACGTTTTTACTTCTTGGTCTTTATCAAATAACTTAGCTTTTGATTTTCCAATGCTAAATATTTGTCCACCGCCACCACCACCAGCACCGCCAGACATTCGACGCATAAAATAAATCCATAAGCCAATTAAAAATATAAATGGTAAGTACACAAAAATTTGATCTAAGAAATTAGTTTTTTCAACATTACGAGTATCAAAATCTAAATTATCTGCAGTTCGTGCAGTGTTAAGTCCCTTTTCAAAATTTTGTAAATCTCCAAAATCATAAGAGTATAAAGGCATTGAACTATTGTAAAAAGAATTTTTATCTTTTTTGAATTTTTCTTTGTCTAAAGATTTCGCTTTGATGTAGATATCTGCAATATCTTTATTAACAATTTCAATTTTAGAAATATCATTATCCTTTAAAATGGTTCTAAATTCATTTTCACTTAACTTTTTTGTAGATAAATTTCCACTGTTTAAAAATTGATACCCCAAAATAAGAACGAAAATGATACCATAAATCCAATAAAAATTAAATTTAGGAGCTTTAATATTCTTATTTAATGGTGATTTTTTATTATTGTTAGCCATGTTTTTTTCTTAAAGTTGTAACTTAATTATTAATTATTAGATGCAATTGAAGTTATTTTAGCATCTCCCCATAAACTTTCAATGTCATAGAATTCACGAGTTTGTTTTTGAAAAACATGTACTACAACATTTATATAATCTAATAAAATCCATTCAGCATTTCCTTCACCTTCTACATGCCAAGGTTTTTCTTTTGCTAGTTTTCCAACTTTTTTTTGTATCATTCCTGAAATGGAATTAACATGAGTATTGGAAGTTCCAGAACAAATTATAAAATAGTCACAAACTGTGTTTTCAATTTCTCTTAAATCTAATAATTGGGTATCTACTCCTTTAATTTCGTCTATTGCTTTTAATATTGTTGCAATTAACGTATCAGCACTTGCATTTCTTTTTGTCATTAAATTTTATTAGTTTGTTGCAAAGTTATCATATTTTTTTAGGATATTTTTTGTTTTAGGTAACTTTGCTAAAATTATTAAACTTAATGAACATAATCAAACTTAATGCCATTGATTCTACAAATTCTTACCTAAAAAAACTAAGTACTGAAAAGGAGTTAAACAATTTTACTGTTGTTAGTACTGAATACCAGATAAATGGAAGAGGACAAATGGGAACAACTTGGGAATCAAGCAAAGGTAAAAATTTAATATTCAGTGTGTTAGTTAATTTTGAAGAGTTATTAATTACGCATAGATTTTATATAAGTATGGCTGTTTCTTTAGGAATAATTGCTACATTAAATAATCAATTTGATATCAAATTTAAGATTAAATGGCCAAACGACATATTGGCAGAAAGGGACAAAGTTGCGGGAATTTTAATTGAAAACACTTTTAAGGGAAATAATATAAGACAGGCAGTAATTGGTATAGGTTTAAATGTTAACCAAACAGAATTTTCAAATCCGCTTAAAAATGTAATTTCTTTAATAAATTTATCAAAGAAAAAAATAGATAGAGATTTGCTATTAAAACAGTTAATAAAAAATATACAATCTCAATTTATGTTACTTAAAGAAAAAAAGCTTAAGCTATTAAAAGAAAACTATTTAAAAGGATTGTACGGTTATAAAATCAACTTAAATTTTATAGATATAAATAAAAATAATTTTATAGGTAAAATAATAGGCGTAGATGAAGATGGAAAATTGGAACTAATGGCTAAAAATAAAACTATTCGTAAATTTAACTTAAAGGAAATTACATTTACGAATAGTTAAATGCTATTATAATTTAGATGAATTCTCCGCTAAAGTATCTATAAATTTTTGAAGTGGACCTTTAACCATCATTGCCATCATTGGGTTAAAATCGCCATCAAATAATAATTGAGATTCACAACTGTTATCATCAATAGCATTTATTTTGGTGGTTAATGTAAAATTTAATTTGTTACTGGCAGCACCAAAAACAAGTTGGTCAAATTCTTTTTTTTCTTTCATTACCAACCTTATTTCAGGCATTCCTTTTAAGCTAAATATAAAGGAATCGCCATCAACTTCAAATTTATTAATGCTTTCTGGCATTAATTGTTCAAAGTTTTCTAAATTGGTTAAAAACTGATAAAAATCTTTTTGAGATTTTTTAATGATTGATTTTTTACTTTCTAATTGCATGGTGTTTTGTTAAGGTTTCCAATTACTTGGGTTAATTCTCCAATTTTTTAATGTTTCTAATTCTTTTTCAGAAATATAATTACTTTCTAAAGATTGTTCTAATAAATAATCATAATTACTTAAGGTTTTTAAAGCAACATTAGCTTTTTCAAAGTTTGTAGAAGCAATTTCAAATCCATATGAAAATATGGCAACCATTCCTTTTACATTTGCTCCTTCAGCTTTTAAAGCTTTTACTGCATTTAAACTACTTTTACCGGTGCTAATTAAATCTTCAACAACCACAATAGTTTTGTTGGGTTCCAATAATCCTTCTACTTGATTTTTTCTTCCATGTTTTTTAGGTTCAGGACGCACATAAATAAATGGAACATTTAATTGCTGAGCAACTAACATTCCAATAGCAATTGCACCTGTAGCAACACCTGCAATAACATCAGGTTTTCCATATTCTTCTTCAATAATACTTGCTAAATTTTCACGTAAATAATTTCTAATTTTAGGATAGGATAATGTGATTCTATTATCACAATAAATAGGTGAATTCCATCCAGAAGCCCAAGTAAACGGATTTTTAGTTTGTAATTTTATTGCTTTAATTTGTAATAGTAATTCTGCGGTTTTTTTTGCAGTATCTTTGTAATTAATCATGCTACAAATGTATAAAGTTTTTGTAAACGATTCTCCAATTATTTTAACGGATAATCAAAACATTTCAACAATCTATCAAAAAATTAATTTTGATAAAAATGAAGTCATTAATATTGTAGAAACTCTTTTTAATAATAAATTAATAGGTATTTGCTTATTATGCGATAATCTTGAAGATAGTTGGAATTTATTTCAATCTGAATTTAAAATTCAAAAAGCAGCAGGTGGTAAAGTTTTAAATACAAAAAATAAAGTGCTTTTTATTTATCGTTTTAATAAGTGGGATTTACCAAAAGGAAAATTAGAAAAAGGTGAATCTATTAAAGAATGTGCCATTAGGGAAGTTGAAGAAGAATGTGGAATTAGCCATTTATTAATTGAAAAGGAATTGCAAACAACGTACCATATATTTAAAAGAAAAAGTAAAACCATTTTAAAAATAACGTATTGGTTTTTAATGAAAACAGATTATGATGGCAAGTTAAAACCACAAGTTGAAGAAGATATTACTGAGGTTATTTTTAAAAATAAATCTTCCCTAAAATTAGCACTTACAAACACTTATGAAAATATTAAATTACTTTTTTAAAATTAGTTATTACGCTGATAATAAACTAGTTATTAATTAAATTTTCCTTTTAAATCTCCTCATTTTTAATTGAGATAATTACGCTATCTTTGCCGCTTTTTGTAAATAAAATACTATGACTGAATTTATTCAAAAGCGAGCTTCCAATATAAGAAATGATGTTTTTTCTGGAATTACTGTGGCTTTAGCTTTAGTACCTGAAGCAGTTGCTTTTGCTTTTGTTGCTGGAGTTGATCCGTTAGTTGGATTATACGCTGCCTTTATGGTTGGTTTTATAACTTCTATTTTTGGTGGAAGACCTGGAATGATTTCTGGTGCAACAGGTTCATTGGCTGTAGTTATGGTTGCTTTAGTTGCTCAAGGAAATGCTATGGGAAATCCTTCTGAACATTTAGGATTGTACTATTTATTTGCTACGGTAATTTTAATGGGGATTTTTCAAATTCTAGCTGGAGCTTTAAAGCTTGGAAAGTTTGTACGATTAATTCCACATCCAGTAATGATGGGATTTGTGAATGGTTTAGCAATTGTTATTTTTATTTCTCAATTAGGAATGTTTAAAAAAACTGTTGATGGAGAAAAAGTATGGTTACAAGGAAATCAATTGTACTTAATGATAGGATTAGTAGCTTTAACCATGTTAATAATGTGGGGTTTGCCTAAAATTAAACAAACCAGAAAGTTTCCTGAAGCTTTAATTGCAATTTTAGTGGTTAGTACAATAGCAATTTTAGCTCATTTTGATATTTCAACGGTTGGTTCTTTTATTAGAGATGGTGGAGGAGTAGGCTTAAAAGGTGGATTGCCAACTTTAAAATTAGAGACTTTTTCAAAAATTCCTTTAACTATAAATACACTAGTTTTTATTTTCCCATATGCGTTAATTTTAGCAGCTATAGGATTAATTGAATCACTAATGACTTTAAATTTAATTGATGATTTGACTGAAACGCGTGGAAATGGAAATAAGGAATGTATAGCTCAAGGAAGTGCAAATATAATTACAGGTTTATTTGGCGGAATGGGCGGTTGTGCTATGATTGGTCAATCTATTATCAATATTAAAGGTGGAGGTAGAGGAAGATTATCAGGAATTGTTGCTTCAGTAATGTTGCTTTTGTTTATTCTTTTTGGATCTTCTTATATTGAAAAAGTTCCAATTGCAGCCTTAGTTGGCGTAATGTTTATGGTAGTAATAGGTACTTTTGCTTGGAGTAGTTTTAGAATTATTAATAAAATTCCAAAAGCTGATTTATTTGTTTTACTATTAGTTTCAGTTTTAACTGTTATTTTTGATTTAGCAATTGCTGTTTTAACTGGAGTTATAGTTGGTGCATTGGTATTTTCTTGGGAAAATGCAAAAAGAATTAGAGCCAGGAAAACGATTAGAGAAGATGGCACAAAAGTTTATGAAATTTGGGGACCTTTATTTTTTGGATCTATAGCAGCATTTAATGAAAAATTTGATATAAAAAATGATCCTAAAAATATTGAAATAGATTTTATAGAGTCAAGAATTAGTGATCATTCTGCTATTGAAGCTGTATTTAATTTAGTAGAAAAATATGAAGAAGCTGGCAAAGTAATTCAACTAAAACATTTAAGTGAAGAATGTAAAATGTTACTTAAAAAAAGCAGTCCTAAATTTGAAAAAGTAATTATTAATGATATTGATGATCCACGTTATCACGTGGTTGAAAACCCAGAAATTTTTAATTGATAGTTAAGTTTACATAAAATTGTTTACTTTAATAACATCACCAGGTTGCATATTTGAAAGGTGTATATTTCCAATGCTAACTCTTATTAATCGTAAAGTTGGAAAACCAACGGCAGCAGTCATTTTCCTAACTTGTCTAAACTTACCTTCAGTTAAAGTTATAGAAACCCAACTTGTTGGTCCATGGCGTTCATCTCTTATTTTTTTTAATCTTTTAGGTAACTTATTAGGTTTATCTATTTTAAAAGCTTTGCAATTTTTGGTAGTGTATTTAATTCCTTCAAAACCAATTTCCACTCCATTTTTTAATTTTTCAACAGCTTCTGAAGTAATTAATCCATCAACTTGTGCATAATATTCTTTTTCTACCTTGGCACTTCTTATAAATTCACTTGTTTTTCCATCGTTAGTAAGTAATAATAATCCTTCTGAATGTTCATCTAATCTACCAATTGCCATGGTGTTTTTTGGAAAAGCATATAATTCACCTAGCATTTTCTTATTTTTTCGCCGAGTTTGATTATTTATAAACTGACTTAGATAACCATACGGTTTAAATAAAATAAAGTGTTGATTTTCAGTCTGTTCCATTTAAAATAGCATAAACGAGTTCTTTAGTAAGTGTTTTACCTTTTGCCTTTTTTCTGATATCGTCAAAACTAAAAATAAAATCACATCCATTTTTATAATTGCTACAACCATAGGCAGATTTCCCTTTTAAAATAGTTCCTTTTTTGCATTTTGGACAACTAATTTTTTTAGTCACATTTTTGCGGTTACTGAGCGGAGTCGAAGTATTCTTTTCTTCCAATTTTAATTGAAAATTTTCATCAAGTCTAAGCAATCCTTCAACCTTATCATTCCCTTTTTTAAAGCCTTTTAAGTTAACTGTACATCCTTTTTGCAATAAACGTAAATATTGATTTTCTGATATTTTTTTATCCATAAAACTAAAAGGAAGTCTAAAGTCACAACCATTCTTATAATCACTGCAACCATATGCTGTTTTTCCTTTAAGGATTGTTCCAGAATTACATTTCGGACATTTTTGCAAAGTTATTTTACTTGTTTTTTTAGGTTTTAATTTATTAGAAATTGTTTTTGATGAATTTACAGCAGAAATATTAGCTCTTCTAGTTTCAGAACGAACTTCATACACTAAATTATCCACCATTTTTTTCATGTTTTTTATAAAAGTTCCTGCATTAAAAGTTCCTTGTTCAATTTCTTTCAGCCTTTTTTCCCATTGACCTGTTAACTCTGCTGATTTTAATAATTTGTTTTGGATAGTTTCAATAAGTTGAATTCCGGTTGGCGTAGGTAAAAGTTGCTTTTTTTTACGCTGAATGTATTTTCGTTTAAACAGTGTTTCAATAATATTTGCTCTAGTTGAAGGTCTGCCAATACCATTTTCTTTCATTAATTCACGCATTTCGTCATCATCAACCTGTTTGCCTGCGGTTTCCATAGCACGTAAAAGCGTAGCTTCCGAAAATTGATTAGGTGGTTTGGTTTCTTTTTCTAAAAACGAAGGTTCATGAGGTCCTTTTTCGCCTTTTATAAATGTTGGTAAAATTCCTTTTTCTGTTTTTCCTTCAGATTTTGTATTGCTGAGCGGAGTCGAAGAACCTGTACTGAGCGAAGTCGAAGTGTCAAAAACGACTCGCCAACCTTTTTCTAGTATTTCTTTTCCAGTGGTTTTAAATTTTACATCGGAAGCCTTTCCAATAACAGTGGTATTAGCAACTTCACAATCATCATAAAAAACAGCAATAAAGTGTTTTGTAATAATGTCATAAACTTGTTGTTGTGCATATTGCAATTTAATTTGAATTCCTGTAGGAATAATAGCGTGGTGATCGGTTACTTTTTTATCGTTAAAAACTTTACTCGATTTTTTTATTTTTTTAGATAAAAGCGGTTGAGTTAAGGTGCTATAATTAGTTAATTTTTTTAATATTTCAGCAATTTTTGGATAAACATCATTTGGTAAAAAGGTAGTATCAACCCTTGGATAAGTTACTACTTTTTGTTCATATAATTTTTGAACAATTTTTAGTGTTTCATCTGCAGTAAAACCAAATTTATTGTTACAATACACTTGTAATCCAGTTAAATCAAACAATTTTGGAGCGTATTCTTTTCCTGCTTTTTTGGTAACAGAAATTATTTCAAAATCGTTTTCTTTTACTTTGTTTGCAAAAATTTCTCCTTCTTCTTTTTCTAAAAACCTGCCTGCTTCACAATTAAAAAGCGTAGCTCTATATTTTGTCTGCAATTCCCAATAAGATTGAGGTTTAAAATTTTCAATTTCCTTAAACCGATTTACCAACATTGCCAGCGTTGGAGTTTGAACTCTTCCAACGGATAAAAGTTGTTTATAACCGCCGTGTTTTAAGGTGTATAATCTGGTTGCATTCATTCCTAAAAGCCAATCTCCAATAGCTCTTGAAAAACCTGCGTAATATAAATTATC
>VAPM010285005.1_pt1 | contig 14598 bp, 14 predicted proteins | sample 3395091 | NCBI WGS metagenome assembly VAPM01 (sample SAMN08290445, study PRJNA428436) | hydrothermal vent metagenome | isolation source: Deep-sea hydrothermal vent chimney 3 | place: Pacific Ocean: Juan De Fuca Ridge | reverse complement strand
GCACTTTGCTGTGCCAAACCTAAAGCAAACCCGGAACTGTCTACACAAGTTACTTCTTTGGCACCTGCTTGTAATGCTTGCACACCCCAGCCACCAACATAACTAAAAACATCCAGGACACGTTTATCTTTTACATATTGCTGTGTACGTAAACGATTTAAACGATGATCGTAAAACCATCCTGTCTTTTGCCCCTGCTCTAATGAGGTAACAAAACGTGTATTGTTTTCTTCCAGCTCTACAAGCTCAGGTAGTTCACCTAAAATGGTTTTTCTATAACGTTCCAGTCCTTCAAGATCTCGAGAAGCACTATCATTACGTAACAATATAGTTTTTGGATTGATTACTTCAGATAAGGCTTCAACAATATCGTCTTGAATATTATTCATGCCCGCAGTAGTAACTTGCACAACTAAAATATCATGATAACGGTCAACCACTAAACCCGGTAATGCATCGCTCTCACCAAAAATCAAACGGTAACACGGCACAGAAAAAATCTTTTCACGTAAGCTTAATGCTTCCTGAATTTTTTTCATTAAAACATTTAATGTTAACGTTTGTTTTTCAAAACGACTGACTAGACGTGCGCAAATTAAAGTATTGGGGTTAACATATGCCGTGCCTAAAACCCGGCCGCGACTATTCGTTACATGACACCATTGTCCAGCGGAAAATTCTTTTAATGGCGTTTGTTTTGTGTCAACTTCATTACTATAAACCCAGAGATGACCTGCTCGTAATCGACGGTCTTCGTTTTTTTTCAATCGTAATTCGGGTAAAGACATAAAATTCAACCATAATTTAATAAAGAGAAATGTAAAACGAAGTTTACACCTAATACTGTACAGATAGTATATCCAATAAAAAAGGACTAAAAATAGCCCTGCAAACACACATATTTCCTTATATTATTTTGCACCTAGAAAATATGCATCAATAACAGAAGCAATCCATCCCAGAATAAGTAACACTAATAATATATTCAGAGATGAATCATCAGAAAACCCAACCAGCTCCGAAGTTTTATTCGAGATAGATTCTATATCCAGCGCAACACCACTCGCCTGCATTTTTTCAACAATACTCGCAGCTTGCTGTATAATTTCACTTATAATCAAATATAGAAAAACACAAATTACAAAAATTATAAGCCAGCCGCGCTTTTTATAACCAATTGATAATTGCCCTACACCAGGAAAAATCAACCCGGACAAGAGTGCCGCTTTAACCGATTTATTCATAATTTAATTATCCTGTAAATGCATTGTCTGAGTTTAGATAATCAATTTCATCCTGGGAAGATTCTCGTTGCAATATTTTGTTTCTGTGAGGAAAACGTCCAAATTTTTTCACTATATCTCGATGATGTTTTGCAAACCTCAAGTTTTCTACCCGGTTCGCTTGTTCAAATAATTTAACTGAAAGATTTTGATCATCAATATTTTCACTGTGCATTAAGGGCATATATAAAAATGACAGTTTTTCTTTTTCAATGCTTTTATCGAATTCCAGTCCAATTGCTTTTTTAGCTATCTTGATCGCCATAGATTCAGAACTAAAACTTTTTACTTCACCGCGGAACATGTTTAAGGGAAATTGATCTAAAATAATTGCTAAGGCAAGACAACCTGTAGCACTTTCACTCCATGTTGCATACTCACCTCGAAGCGCTTCGAGCCAAATATTTTCGTAGTTAGATTTTATTTCCTGATCAAATTCTGGCGATGAATTAAACCATTGCGATTTAATTTTTTCTGAATACCAATATTCTAATATCGATTCTGCTGTTACAGGTACACTCATCACAATTACTCACATAAAAAATCTCGCAGATGCGTAATGCTATTCAGTTAAGGGATGTAGGTTCGAATAACATTCTTAACTGAATAGCATTACACACCTGCAGACTTTCATTTTAATATTTAAAATGAACTTCCAAAATTTTCTTTGTACCTGTTTTTAAACTCATCCATAGTAAATGCATGATTTTGAGTACCACTCGACTCTATTTTTATTGCTCCCATTAATGATGCAATACGTCCGGTTGTCTCCCAATCTAAATCATTCAAAATACCGTAAAGAAGTCCTGCACGGAAAGCATCACCACAACCCGTTGGATCATTTAAACCGCTCACTTTACAAACGGGGATTTCATGACGATGCCCCTTGCTATAAATATGAGAACCTTTACCACCACGGGTAATAATTAAAGCATCCACCATTTCAGCAATTTCATTAGGTGACTTACCGGTACGCTCTTCAAAAAGTTGAGCTTCATAATCGTTCAATGCAATCCATGTTGCTTTTTCAGCAAAAGCGATAAGATCATCACCATTAAACATTGGTAAACCCTGGCCTGGATCGAATATAAAAGGAATCCCCGCTTCTGCAAAGTGTTCTGCGTGTTGCAACATTCCGTCACGTCCATCAGGAGCAACAATACCTACTTTTACACCTTCGGTTTTTAATACACTGTTTTCATGTGAAAGACTCATTGCACCCGGGTGGAAAGCAGTGATCTGATTATCATCTTGATCCGTTGTAATAAATGCTTGTCCCGTATATAAATCAACTTCTTTTAAATACTTACGACTAATACCAAACTTATCCATCCAATCTGCATAGGGCGCAAAATCTGTACCCACAGTACCCATTGGTAATGGTTCTTCACCTAACAACTTAAGATTAAACGCGATATTACCAGCACAACCACCAAACTCTCTGCGCATTTCCGGCACTAAAAAAGAAACATTTAAAATATGAACTTGTTCAGGAAGAATATGATTTTTAAATTTATCGTGAAACACCATAATAGTGTCATAAGCAAATGAACCACAGATTAATGCTGACATAGTTAACTCCGAATTATATATAAATTTTAACTTAAAAATTTTGGTATAAGGATGATAGCCCATATGACTATCACATTTATGAGCGCAGTCATTACTGCTGCTGCTCCGAGATCTTTTGCGCGTCCTGATAACTCATGATGTTCATCACTCACACGATCAACAATAGCTTCAATGCCAGAATTTAATAACTCTGTTATTAGCACAAGAAACAAACTACCGAGAAGGATAGCAAGCTCAACACTTGTCTCTGCAAAATAAATAGCAACAGGTGTTAAAATAACTCCTAAGAATAATTCTTCTCTAAAAGCCGCTTCATTTTGATAACCCGCTTTATAGCCTAACCATGAATAACCAAAAGCATCAAAAAGCCGACTAAACCCAGTTTTCCCTGGTTTTGCCATTTCTATTATCCTTAATAATTTATTATTTTTACTTATATTGTCATTGCGAGCCATGTGTTTTATAGCGTGGCAATCTCAATAACAGAGAATACCATCATGAGATTGCCGCAGTCATGTTTATTCCTTCGCAATGACAAGAATAAATTAATATTTATTAACTTTCAGCAGACCAGGTTAAATCCAGCTCTTTAGCTGCCTTAACATCATCCAATCGTCTAACCGGTAATGTATACGGTGCACCTTTCACTTTTTCTGCGTCAGTTTCGGCTTCTTTTTGGATTTCAACCATTGCGGCAATAAATCCATCAAGTGCATCTTGTGCTTCTGTTTCGGTGGGTTCAATTAAGAAACATTCAGGAACCAATAATGGGAAGTATGTTGTTGGTGCATGGAAACCATAATCTAATAAACGTTTGGCAAAATCCATTGCGTTTACGTTAAGATCTTTGGCTTGCTTCTTCAAGGTCACAATAAATTCATGCGTTGCTATACGATTAGGGAAGGCAAGTTCGAAACCGGCTTTCTCTAATTCTTTCATCATGTAATTGGCATTCAATGTTGCGTACTCTGCAACACGCGTCATACCTTCACGACCTAATAAACGTGCATAAATATAAGCACGTAAAAGCACACCGGAGTTACCCATGTATGCTGATAAACGACCAATACTCTGCGCATTATCTTTTTCAGTGATAACACGATACTCATCGTTATCTTTCACTACCATCGGTACAGGTAAGTAAGGAATCAAACGTTCACTTACGCCAACAGGTCCTGCACCTGGACCACCACCACCATGTGGTGTTGAGAATGTTTTATGTAAATTCATATGAATAACATCAAAGCCCATGTCACCCGGTTTTACTTTTCCTAAAATAGCATTCAAGTTCGCACCATCATAATAAAGTAGACCACCAGCTTTATGTACGATATCAGCGATTTCTTTAATGCGACGTTCAAACACACCCAGTGTTGATGGGTTGGTTAACATGATGCCCGCAGTATGTGGGCCAACCGCTTCTTTTAATGCTTCGATGTCAACATCGCCATCACTGTTGGTTGGAATTTCACGTACTTTAAAGTTACACATGGTTGCCGTTGCAGGGTTTGTTCCATGCGCAGCATCCGGGACTAAAATTTCGGTACGTTCTGGATCACCTTTACCGCCATTCGCTGCATCGTGATAAGCACGAATCATCGCGATACCGGCAAACTCACCTTGTGCACCGGCCATAGGAGATAAAGAAACCTCTTTCATGCCTGTTACGTCTTTTAAAATTTCTTGTAAGTCATACATGCAACCTAAGAAACCCTGGCTCATGTTTGCAGGACTTTCCGGATGACGGTTTAAAAACCCAGGAAGCATTGCTAAGGTATTACATGCACGCGGGTTGTATTTCATTGTGCATGAACCCAGCGGATAAAAATGTGTATCAATAGAAAAGTTTTTTGTTGATAACTTTGTGTAATGACGTACCGCTTGCATTTCAGATACTTCTGGCAATAAAGGTTTATCGCTGCGTAAAAATTCACTGGGAATATCAGTTACAGCATTTACATTAGCTGGCTGCTGAGCTGTATTTAATCGGCCAGCTTTTGATTGTTCAAAAATTAACATATTTTATTTTCCTTAAGCCAACTTGATTTATGACACCACGGGTTTAATTGAGCATTTTTTAGACGATGAATTTTCAGTCATCTCACACACTAAATCTGCATAGGTTTGTAAGTCCGCTTCGGTTTTCGTTTCCGTTGCACAAACTAACATGACATTACCTAACTCAGGATAGTCTTCACTCATCTCAACACCCGCTAAAATGCTACGTTCAGACATTTCTTTCATAAGCTCTTCCGTCGGTAATTCAAACTGCATCACCGACTCATGAAAAACAGGACGATTAAATAAACGACGCGTATTGCCTGTGGCTTCTAATTTTTTCACAAGATTTTCGGTATTGTTATGGCTGGCTTGTGCAACCTTGGTTAAACCATCAGGACCAACCAGTGACATATAAATGGTTGCTGCAGTGACCAATAAACCCTGGTTAGTACAAATGTTTGAGGTCGCTTTAGAGCGGCGAATATGTTGTTCACGCGCTTGTAAGGTAAGTGTAAAACCTTCTTTACCATCTAAATCAACCGTACGACCAATAATACGACCCGGCATTTGACGAACATATTTTTCACGGCACGCCATGAAACCAAAATAAGGACCACCTGATGATAGCGGCGCACCTAAAGGCTGGCCTTCACCACAAGTAACATCAGCGCCGTTCTCACCCCAACTACCAGGTGCTTTTAATAGTGCGAGTGAAGTTGGATTAACAACCGCAACCACTAATGCTTTATGTTCATGCGCCCAATCTGTTAATGCATCAATATCTTCCAGCACACCAAAGTAATTAGGTTGTGGAATAACGAGTGCAGCGAAGTCACCGGGATCTTTAGGTAAGCTATCAACTCGAATGTGACCGCCTTCCATATCAAAGTCTAACTCTTCAAAGGTAATTCCCTGGCCTTTACAAATATTATGCGCAACCTTACGATACTGCGGGTTAACCGTACGCGGCATTAAAATACGTTTTGATTTTGATTTACGATTCGCACGAATAGCCATTAACACCGCTTCGGCGAGTGCAGATGCACCATCATATAAAGAGGCATTAGAAATATCCATGCCTGTTAGACTTGCCATCATGGTTTGATATTCATAAAGCAGTTGCAACGTGCCCTGGCTCGCTTCTGCTTGATAAGGTGTATAAGCAGAATAAAATTCACCCCGCGTAGTAATTTCCCATACCGCTGCGGGAATATGATGCTCATATGCACCTGCACCTGCGAAACATAAAGTACGAGAATCTTTTGCTGCATGCTCATGCATGATGCGAGAAATCTCCATCTCGCTCACGCCAGCAGGAACATTCGTTAAACCTTCTGCACGTAACTCAGCAGGGATTTCATCAAATAAATCTTCAATACTGTCCACGCCAATCGCGGCAAGCATTGATTTAACATCTTCTTCAGTATGCGGAATAAATGGCATTGCTTTTACACCTTAAGCTTTATGTTATTAAACGATAATTAACGTTTATGTAATATTTATTATATTCCGGTCACGGAACGAAGAGACTCAAATCAAGACTCGCAAGAGCTTACCATCCTTCGGCAACTGCTCCTGCGTTACTCTACCTTCGCACATCCCTGTGCTCGTGGCTGCTCGACTGCCGCGTCCTGCGGCAGACGGTCTTTATTTGAGTCTCTTCATTCCATTCCCTAGTTTGGTAGTCGCTTCATGACTTGCGATGAAACAAATACTTATTATCTTTTGTAGGTCGGTCTTCAGGCCGACAGGTTCGAGTGAATAATTTAAGTAAACAGACAATTTATCTCGTGCCGTCGGCCTGAAGACCGACCTACATATGTTGCTCCGCAACATATAATTATTAATTCAATTAAGCTGCGCTGACAAGGCAAATACTTTTTTAAAAAGCTGAGCGTACAATAAGTACGTGAGTATTTTTAAATAAAGTATTTAACGCCGCTCAGCGTAGCTTAAGTGGATTAATGAGAGTCTTCGGCGACGATTTCTGCGTAGTCTTCTGCACTCATTAGTTCGTCGAACGCCCCTTCATCCTCTGGCTTCAACTTGAAGATCCAACCATCACCAAAAGCATCATGATTAATAGTTTCAGGAGCATCAGCTAATACTTCATTGCCTGCGATCACTTCACCATCAATAGGACAGTAAACATCGGATGCTGCTTTTACTGATTCGATAACCGCACAGTCATCACCGGCAGAAAAAGTATCTTCTGCTTCCGGTGTTTCTACGAAAACTAAATCACCTAATAAACCTTGTGCGTGATCAGTGATACCAATTGTTAATGTGCCATCTTCTTCACGTTTAACCCACTCATGTGATTTTGTGTAACGTAACTCACTAGGAATATTGCTCATTTTTTTATCCTCTTTGAAACTTCTATAATGTTAATATTTTTAAATATATTTCCTGGATTCCGCTGTGCTGCATCCAGGCTACGTTATGTTCTTTGTTTTTAAATAAAATAACGTATAAAAATTAGTTTACCTATCTATTAAAGAAAAGATTTTCCGTTGCGAACAAATGGCGGCTTAACTACTTTTGCATCTAAAAGTTTTCCACGCATCTCAATTTTACAAGTATCACCTGTTTCAGCAGGTACACGTGCAAAAGCAATTGATTGGCTTAATGTTGGTGAGAAGCTACCACTTGTGACTTCGCCTTCACCTATGCCTTCAACAACCACTTTTTGGTGATTACGAATAACGCCTTTACCTTCTAACACTAAACCGACTAATTTGTTTTTAACACCGGCTTCTTTTTGTTTAGTAATTGCTGCACGACCAATGAAATCACGTTCTTCTGGTTTCCATGCAACTGTCCAGTTTAAACCCGCTTCTAATGGTGAAATGGTTTCATCCATATCACTACCGTATAAATTCATGCCTGCTTCTAAACGCAACGTATCACGTGCGCCTAGCCCACATGGCTTAACACCTTCTTCAAGTAAACGAGACCATAATGCAGACGCATCTTTTTCTGGCACCATAATTTCATAGCCGTCTTCACCGGTATAACCAGTGCGGGCTACTGATAAATCGTTATAATCACGAATAAAAAAAGGTGCCATGTCATTGAGTTTTTCTTCAGCATCTTCACCTAGTGCTTTGTGAGCTTTAGCACGCGCATTAGGGCCTTGTACTGCGATCATCACATAGTCATCACGTTCAATAATATCTACACCAAACTCAGCGGCTTGTTTATTGATCCACGCTAAATCTTTTTCACGGGTTGATGCATTAACAACGGTTCGATAAAACGTATCGTTGATGTAATAAGTAATCAAATCATCAATCACGCCACCCTCTTCATTAAGCATGCAAGAGTAAAGTGCTTTACCGGCATCCTTTAATTTCGCAACATCATTAGCGAATAACTTTTGTAAAAAGGCTTTAACGTTATCGCCTTTCATATCAACAATGGTCATGTGCGAAACATCAAACATACCGGCATCTTGTCGAATAAAATGATGCTCATCAATTTGTGAACCATAATTGATCGGCATATCCCAACCGCCAAAATCAACCATGCGTGCATTTAATGAAACGTGTAAATCATGTAACGGTGTTGCTTTCATGTTTTTATTCACTTTTTAAATTATGGTTTCTTGTCATTGCGAAGGAACAAAGTGACCGCGGCAATCTCATACTACGGAGTACTTACTTTGAGATTGCCGCGTCAACATCGAAAAATACTTTTTCAATGTTTCCTCGCAATGACGGCTATATTTTTACTTTTGTTCTTACTTAAATCTATTTCTGAATTTCTTCTGCATGATACGAAGAACGTACCATTGGCCCCGACTTCGCCCAAGTAAAACCCAAGCCCTTAGCAATTTTTTCATATTCTTCAAACTGTTCCAGCGCAACATATTCTTTAACCGGCAAATGGTAACGTGTGGGACGTAAATACTGTCCCATTGCGATACGTTGTACACCAATACTGCGTAAATCTTTTAATACTTCGGTGACTTGTGCTTCGGTTTCACCCATACCCATCATGATGGCAGACTTGGCCTCAATACCTTCTTGTTGTACAACAAGCTCAAGCATTTTTAATGAACGTTGATAGTCTGAACCTTTGCGCACGGTTTTATAAAAATCAGGAATGGTTTCAACGTTGTGCCCCCAAACCATTTGGGTTTCAACATTCTCATCTTTTACCTGGTTGAGTTGCGACATAATAATTTCAACCGCTTCTTGCTGGCAGCGATTAAAGTCTGGCGTTAATAATTCCAGACCAATGTCCGCTTTGTTTTTTCTTAATGCAGTTATAGTGTCAGCAAAAATTTTTGCGCCACCATCTTTCATATCATCACGGTTTACCGAAGTGAGTACAATGTAATCCAAGCCCATTTCTTTTACTGCAGTTGCTATACGAGTGGGTTCGTCATCATCAAACCAGGTTGGTTTGCCTGTTATAACATTACAAAATGCACAAGCACGGGTACAGGTATCACCAAGCAACATAAACGTCGCTGTGCCGTGTGACCAACACTCACCACGATTTGGACAAGAGGCTTGTTCACATACGGTATTTAAACTATTGGCGTGGATGGCTTTTGCGGTATCAGAGAATTTATTTGAGCCTAAGGGCTGACGGATCCACATTGGCATGCGGCTGGCATTTTTTTCAGCCGAGTGATTGAACACGGGGATTCTTACATTACTGACTGGAGACTTTTTACTCATGTTTGCTCTGTTTACCGGTTCGTTAAATAAAAAAAGGGCGACACCATATCTATAATAAACCGCGATCTGAATATCGCAATTAATATATTTAAATATTGTGTCGCCCCTCTGTCCTTTAACCTGAGAGCTTGAGCCCCTTCGGCGGATTTGATGCCATTTCAGGAATGCTGCGAAGTCAGATCGCTTCACTAAAACTTCTTCAAAACGCTCATGTACTTATGTACATTCCGCTTTTTCATCAATTTTATCTTGCTCTCTAATTTCTCGCTATCCCTGAAAAGGATCATATAATCTCTCTCCAGAGTCGATTCGGAATTTAAAAACCATTCCTTTCCAGTAGTCCTTTTGCCTGAGCGTTTCCGGACGGGTTGCGCCTTCGGCCTCCTCATACTTAATAAGCTGAGAATCTCTCCCACTGGGATTTGAATCGAGAGGGGTATTTTACGCGGGAGCAGGGAACAAAACCAGTAATTTATTAAGGGACAATAGAACTCAATATTCGAGCAATTAACATAAAATAGCCTTATTTCATGCTATTTCCTTTATAAAATTGGCTATTTTAAAAATCGCAGAATATTGAAAATTATTCTCACCGAAAGGATGAAGTTAAATATTTGAGGTTTTTGTGCCTAAAAAATGAAAGGAAAACCTCTCCTTAGTGGACGTGTTTTTTAACCAGGGCACGTAATGCTTCCATTTGCACCTGTTTTGCCAGCGAGCCTAGGGTTAAGCCCTGAATCAGAACTGAAAAAATAACCACAGCATAAGTCACCGCAAGAATAACTTCTCGTTCAATTCCCTGTGGCAAAGAAAGCGCCAGGGCCACTGAAATACCACCACGTAGACCGCCCCAGGTCATTAAACGCACTACACCAGGACTAAATTCACGTACTTTTTTCATCGCTTGAATAGGTATACCGACAGAAATAAAACGAGAAAGTAAAACGATGGGAATAATAGCCAAAGCAGCAAGAAAATATTCTGTGTGATAAACCAGAACCAGGACTTCCAAACCAATCAATAAAAATAAAACCGCATTTAAAATCTCATCAATTAATTCCCAAAAACTATCGAGATGTTCGCGTGTACTACCTGACATAGCGAGAATACGGCCATGATTACCAATTAATAAACCCGCAATAACCATCGCAATGGGGCCGGATACATGAATGGCTGTTGCAAAGGCATAACCGCCCATCACCAAAGCCAGTGTTAATAAGACTTCAACCTGGTAATTATTCACCGAGCGCAACATATAAAAACAAAGTCCGCCAATAATCAAACCATATACTGCACCGCCAATGGCTTCCTGAGCAAAGAGTATACCGATAGAAGATACTGTAGCCTCACCCTGCCCTGTCGCAATACCAAGCAGGACTAAAAAAACAACCACCGCGACACCATCATTAAAGAGGGACTCACCAGAAATTTTAATTTCAAGACTTTTAGGTACACCGACTGTTTTTAAAATTCCAATAACTGCAATCGGATCAGTCGGTGAGATTAATGCACCAAATAACAGACAATAAATAAAACTGATATTAAGTTCGAGCGCATTTAATATGAGCCAACTTACTCCACCAATCATAAAGGTGGAGCTCACCACACCCACTGTTGCTAAAATTAAAATGACCCATTTTTGTTTGCTTAATTCATTCAGATTAATGTGCAATGCACCGGCAAACAATAAAAAACTTAGCATGCCATTGATAAGCGTTGTATGAAAATCAATGCCTGCAATTAATCCGCTTGCCTGATGTGCTACATCGAAAAACCCGAGTTTGCCGCTGATTAACAACAACAACGATAATACTAATGAAATCAGCATAATACCGATTGCGGTAGGGAGTTTAATAAAGCGGTAATTCAGGTAACTGAATACTGCGGATAAGGTAAGCAGGATAGCAATTGTATTTAGAATGTCCATAGACTTAAAGATACCCTAAATTCGCATACTTGGTTAGAAATTTTATTTATTAGTTTCCCGGGTTAAAGCAAACAATATACCTTTTTCAATCCAAATATCCACGGCAAGCCCTTTTGAGTAAACAGTTATCGGCTTTTGATTTTCTTTAAGTAATGGCAGGTCATAAAATACTTTTTTATCATAAACGGTTTGATACAAAGACTGAATTTGGCCTGTTTCACTATCTCTAAGACGAAGTTGTGCAGCAGTAACACCTTGAATAGAACAGTAACGCCCACCAATTAATTTTTTAGAAGCCCCTTTCAATAAAATAGATTCAACTGGAGAAAAATCAAGTTCGGTTAAAAAACCACGTATTACTTTCATACTTGAAGTTTGAATTTCAAGCGGCTTTAAATTGATATGATTTTTTGCGACTTCACTGCCAATTCGCTGTTCTAAAGCGAGTTCTGGTGACATAGAAAAATAAAATACATTTCCCATCATAATAAAAAAGACTGCTGCAACTGCTATCCAGCGATATTTCACATTGCTTTCTTTTTCAACACTTGTTTGTTGTAACTGCATTAATGATTCCAGCTGTTTATCTGAAAGCGATTTTTTTTCAACAAAATCATGCACTACATTTTTAAGGTTTCCTTTTTTCATAGCTCTACCTCCATAACATCATTGGAGTTATTAGAAAACTGTTCTATTAATTTTTTTCGCATACGATAAATTTTTGAAAGTATGGTTCCCTTTGGCTTTTCAAGTTTTTTTGCGATTTCTGAAGTTGAAAAACCTTCAATTGCCCAGCAATACATTATTTCACGTTCCTCCGGCTCGAGGCTTTGTAATATTTGTTCTGCCATATCCTCATTAACCAGTAACTCTTCTAATGTTTGAACATCAAAATCGGCTGGTAAAGCTGCCTCTTCCAGGTTTTCAAACTGCACAATTTTTTGTCTTCTACAATCGTCAATAAAACGATTATAAATAATTTTTTTTATATACGCAGTTGGTTGCTTTGCCACGGCATTCGATTTTATAAATTTTTCTATCGCACCCTGCAATAGATCGTAAGCATCATGCTCATCACAGGTTAAACTGTATGCATAGCGATATAACTGTTGTAAAACTTCCTTATCAAACATCTAAAGAACCCTATGTTAATCCTGATTAAAGTCTAACTAATCCTGAAGATAAAACCCAGTAATCCAGCCTTGTTGTATAAAACTCATTAGTTTATTTTCAAAATCGTACACGCTATCAAGCTCTGTTAGTTGAACTAAAGACATGCCATCGGAAAGGGATTTTAATAATATGTACTGCTCATAATCTAACAAATCAACTACAGGAGAAAACTCTTTTCTTGATATACAAAAATAACTTTCTGACTCAGGCATATGGAACTCCTGAATATTTTCAACCAGATTCTTATTTGCATTCCATATTTCCAACAACGGGTATATGCTTGAATGCAATGAAAATGAATCACTTACTCTGAAATATATTTTATCTTGAACATCAGCCTCAACTAAAGCCAGTTTCTCAAAAGAAAACGTCTCGTCGTCTTTAGCGTAATAACTTGCATGCCAGTGCCATTCCAGGCATGCAAGATCAGCTAAATATTCCAGTCCAATTAATTCCTGATGCAGTTCAAGCTGTTCATTCAGAAATAAAGAAAAATATTCTCCATAATTATTTAAATCGGCATCCGTTGATGGATGTTCAAAACGATAAACCCGGCAAAGTTGATTAAAATAATCTTCACCTAAAACATTTAAACAAGCAGGATAAACCTGCCCCAATACTTTTTGATGCGACCCATTCACATTGCTGCGATAAATTGACAACTGTTTTTCTTTGCTAATAGAATGAAGCGGCAACAACTCAGATAAAAAACCAGCGTCGTTTCCTTGCGATTTTAATAAGCGGCCAACAAATCTTTTTTCTATATTAGCTAATGACATAACTTTCATATCCAGATTTATATTTATTCATAATAACTTCTGCTTTTTGTGACTCTTCAATTAGTCGTTGTAATGAAGGTATATCATTATCCCACTCGATTAAGGTTGGCACGCCAGGGACATGCTGAATAAGTTTTTCATAAAGTTGCCATACAGGTTCGGCAACCGGATTATTATGCGCATCCAATATATAATCACCACGATCATCAAAACCTGCCAAATGTATTTCTTTAATTTTTTCATATGGCAAACGTGCGAGGTACTTGTCTACATCCAGGCCATGATTGATGTGATTTACATAAATATTATTAACATCTATTAATAATAAACAGTCTGCTTGTTCTGCCAGCTCTGAAATAAAATCAGCTTCATCGAGCGTTGTTTCCGCAAACTTCATATAACTTGAGACATTCTCCAGTAAAATTTGTTCACCTAAAAAATCTTGTACCTGTGATATACGCGTAACCATATAAGCCAAACTTTCTTCTGAATAAGGTATGGGTAATAAGTCATGCGAATGGAAACCATCAACTGAAGTAAAACAACAATGCTCAGATAACCAGGCAATCTCATACTGCTGCATGAGTTTTTTAAGTTTGCCAAGATAATTAAAATCCAATGGGTCTATTGAACCCAGTGAAAGGCCAACACTATGAAAGGTAACAGGATAATGCTGGCAGATCTGTTCCAGCTGCAATGGAATCAACCCACCTTCCACCAAATGATTATCGGCTAATAATTCAAACCAGGGGATCGCAGGTAAGTTCGTTAAAATTTCATTGATATGCGGTGAACGCAAGCCAATCCCCACACCGGAGATTGACTGTGCATTTTTATCTTTTAACCGCGTTTGATTAAACACGTCCATCACTATTAACTTTTAGCCGGTTTAATTTTTCTAACATTACCACCAACAATCTTCGCACAAGTTCCTTTAGGCACATAAACCCATTCTTGTGGATGATTGCTTTTTGTCGCCATACCGGCACAACCATGTTTGCCATCTAAAGAACCACAATCATTCATTCCTGCTTTGGCAATACCAGCACACTTTTCCCAAAATTTAGGTTGATCTGGCACAGCAGAAGCGGATGTACTCACCATAGTTGCGCCCAGAGCCAGAATACCCGCGATGGTTGATTGCATAACTTGATTTTTATTTTTCATATTTC
>VAPM010002685.1_pt1 | contig 14605 bp, 14 predicted proteins | sample 3395091 | NCBI WGS metagenome assembly VAPM01 (sample SAMN08290445, study PRJNA428436) | hydrothermal vent metagenome | isolation source: Deep-sea hydrothermal vent chimney 3 | place: Pacific Ocean: Juan De Fuca Ridge | reverse complement strand
GCCCGGCCAGATCGACCGCCCCGGGACAGGCCCGCCGCAGTTCGGCCAGGGTGCCGCCTTCATCCGCGGCCCCCAGCAGCACCGGGCGCACCCCGTCGGCCCGCAGGCCATTAGCCAGGGCGGCGAAATGCGCCGCCGGCCAGCGTTTTTCCGGGCGATGGGCGGCGCCGCCCGGAACGATCAGGGCAAACGGCGGCTCGACACCCAGATTTGCCAGAAAAGCATCGTCGGCGGGTTCGAACGGCTTGCCGTTCAGGGTTGTTTCCGGCAACGGAACATTTACGATTCCGGTTATTTTCAACTGCTCGGCCTGACGATCGATGGTGTGCATGGCGTCGCGGGCCGGGTTGCCGTGGCGGTGGGAACAACCCGCCGCGATACCCGACCATTCGGGCTTCGGCCCCGGTGCGAGCAGGTGAAAATAAAACGAACTGCGATCCGAGGTCTGCAAGTCGTAGATCCGTTCGAAATTCCCGCCGCGCAGGCGTTTGCGCAAGCCGGACCAAGCCCTCAGGTCGAGCCCCCTGGGCCGGGAATCGATCCAGATATCATCGAACAGGCCGGTCGCCCGGGCCAGTTCCCGATAAGGTTCGGTGGTCAGCAGCACCAGATGCGCATTGCCATGGTGCGCCCGAATCGCCGCGAACGGCCCCAGCGCCTGGACAAAATCGCCCAGCGCCGCCAGCTTGATAACCAGAACCCTGCCCGCTGCATCGGTCATCGCCATCACAGACGCAGGACTTCGTTATAGATATCGAGTGTCTTGGCGCACATGGCGGCCTTGGAAAAATTTTCACGAACATTCCTGACCGCATCTACCGCGATCCGCTTGCGGGCCGGGGCATCAAGATTTAAGGCGCGGTCAATAGCGTCCCTCAGGGCAGCAACATCGCCGGGCGGCACCAGCCAGCCGGTTTTCCCTTCGATCACCGTTTCCCGGGCGCCGCCGTGATCGGATGCGATAACCGGGCGACCCAGCGCCTGGGCCTCGGCGACGACCCGACCGAAGGCTTCCGGATCGGTCGAGGCCGAAACCACCACATCGCTCAACATATAGGCCGCCGGCATGTCCCTGCAATCTTCCACGATGCGCACTATCTCGCCCAGATCGTGCCGTTTAATCAGTTCCTCCAATTCGTTCCTGTAGCCGGTCCGGCCCTGGTGGGAACCCACCAGCAGGCACCTTATATCGCGGCGGCCCAGCCGGGCGATGGCTTCGATGAAGACCCTGTGCCCCTTCCAGCGGGTCAGCCTGCCCGGCAGCATGACCACCGGCAACCCGTCGCTCAGACGCCAGGCGCCGGCCAGCGCGACGACCCGTTCGGCGCTGACCTGGGCCTGGTCGAAACGGTCCAGATCGACGCCGCGCGGAATGATCCGGATACGCGACGCCTCGACCCCGTACAGGCGGCGGATGTGGGTGGCGATAAAACCCGAAATGGCAATTACCCGTTCGCCGCGGCACATTACCGAATTGTAGCGCCGCTTGAACTGGTTCCCCACCGAATACACGCCATGAAAGGTGGTGACGAAGTGGACGCCGGCGTCGTGCGCCGCCCGCCAGGCGCTCCATGCCGGGGCGCGGGAGCGGGCATGGACAATATCGACGCCGAATTCCAGGATCAATTTTTTCAGTCGACCGATGTTGCGGTACATGGTCAGCGGATTTTTGCTATGAACCGGCAGGGTCACATGTTCGGCCCCGGCCCTGGTCAGATCATGGACCATGGGGCCGCCGGACGAAACGACGATGGCGCGGCCGCCGGCCTTGACGATGGCGCCGGCAATTTCGACCGCGCCCCGTTCGACCCCGCCCTGGACCAGGGCCGGCAATACCTGCATGACCGTCGCCATGCGCCCGGTCGCATCGGGATGCTGTTTACTGTATTCCATTCCGTCCCAGTCCACTATATCTTTGGCGGAAATTCCGCAACGGCGTCTTTAACCGGCAAGGCCGACGATGACCGAATTACCCACCCCGTCCATATTATCACGCGATGACGGCGCGACAATCGCATACCACTACAGCGAAGGAAACAGCGGCGGCCCCGGCGTCGTCTTCCTGCCCGGCTTCATGTCCGACATGACCGGAACCAAGGCGATGGCGGTGGCCGCCTGGTGCCGGCAACGCGATATACCGTTTCTGCGCTTCGATTACCAGGGACATGGCCGGTCGTCGGGCGAATTTACCCAGGGCACTATCGGATCGTGGACCGACGACACGGTTTTCGCCATCGAACGACTGACCGCCGGACCGCAGGTGCTGGTCGGGTCTTCCATGGGCGGCTGGATCATGATGCTGGCGGCCCTGAAGCTTGGCCGCCGCATCGCCGGGCTGCTGGGCCTGGCCGCCGCGCCGGACTTCACCGAAGACCTGATACGGGGCGAATTGCAGGATGACCACCGCGCCGCCCTGGAACGGGACGGGTTTTTCGCCTTTCCATCCGATTACGGCGAACAACCATACATAATCACCAAGGGGCTGATCGAGGACGGGCGCAATAATCTGCTGTTGCACGATACGATCCCGCTGGCAATGCCGGTACGGCTGATTCAGGGCCTGAAAGATAACGACGTGCCGTGGCGGACGGCGCTAAGGTTGCAGCAACAACTGCTTTCGGACGATGTCGAGGTAACGCTGGTCAAGAACGGCGACCACCGATTATCGGCAGCCGCCGACCTGGACCGCCTGACCCGGACGCTGGGGCGTTTGATCGATCAGCTTTCTTCCTGATCGCGGCAGGCCGGCAATCCCTGCCGGTAGCTCGGATAGCGCAGCCTGACGCCCAGTTCCTTTTTTATTTTTGAATTATCGACCCGCTTGTTGTCGACCCAGAAGGTCCGCTGCATTGCCGACATATCTCGCTCGGCATCGCTGAAATCCTGTACCGGCGGCGCTTCCAGCCCCAGTAAATCGCAGGCAAAGGCGACGACATCGGCCGCCGCCGCCGCCCGGTCGTCGCAAACATTATAGATGGCGCCGGGATTCGATCGGGCCATGGAAGCCATCACGACGCCGGCGATATCGTCCACATGGATCCGCGAAAACATATGCCCCGGCTTGTCTATGCGCCTGGCCCGACCGGCCCTGACATCGTTCAGGACATTACGACCGGGGCCATAGATTCCGGCCAGACGAAAGGCGTGAACCGGCAACCCGGCCTCGCCCAGCGCCAGCCACCGCGCCTCGGCCCGCGCCCTTCGGGCGCCGCGCTCCGAGGTCGGTTCAAGGGCATCGCCTTCAAACACCGTGCCGCCACGGCGGTCGCCGTAAACGCCGGTGGTTGACAGGTAGCCGGCCCATTCGATGGTTCCGGCCAGGTTGCGAATGTCGTCTTCAAGACAATCCAGCACCGCATCGCCGTGTTCATCGGGCGGGATCGACGACAACAGGTGCGTTGCGCCTTCGAACAACGGCGATATATCCTGTGGCCGGTGATTGCGGTCGAACCGCCAGGCCTCGATGCCGAGCCCCCGAAGTTCGGCCACCGCCGCCTCTTCGCGGCAAGTTCCGGCTACCGTCCAGCCGCTGGCGATCAAGCCGCGGGCGATGACCCTGGCGGAATAGCCGAGGCCGAAACAGAACAGGCGGGAAGCACTTGCATTCATCGCCGCAAGAGAGCATTTGTCCGGGGCGCTTGTAAAGCGGGACCATGCACCGAAAGGGGACTGATTTTGAAGCCGATTATCCTTCGCACCGATTCAGAACTTGATATTGCCGGGCAGCATATGGCGGAGTTGCAACAGGTGGCCCGGGTCATAACCACCACCCGCACCGATGAGGCGGGGTTGATCGAGGCGGCCCGCGAGGCGACCCTGATCCTGACCTGTTACACCGATATTACCGGCCCGGTGATCGAGGCGGCGGCGAACCTGAAAGGTATCGTCAAATACGGCGTCGGCACCGATTCGATAGATTTGCCGACCGCCACCCGCAACGGCGTCATCGTCGCCAACTGTCCGGCCTATGGCTCGGACACCGTGGCCGATCATGCCTTCGCCCTGCTGCTGGCGCTGGCCCGGCGGCTGCCGGAAATCGACGGCCTGATGAAGCGGGACGGCTGGGCCTGGCCGGCGCCGGAACTGCTGGGCATGGACCTGGCCGGCAAGACCATGGGGCTGATCGGCTACGGCAGGATCGGCACGGCCATGGCCCGGCGCGGCCAGGGTTTCGGCATGAATTTGCTGGCCTGCGATCCGTACGTGACCGACCGCAGGGGGCTGGATGTCCGCTTCACCGGCCTCAATGAACTTCTTGAGCAGGCGGATTTCGTATCCATTCATTGCGTCCTGACCGACCGGACGCTGGCCATGATCGGGGCCGGGGAACTGGAACGCATGAAGCCCGGTGCGATACTGGTCAATGTTTCCAGGGGGGCTATCGTCGATCAACCGGCGCTGGCGGCGGCCCTTGCAGGTGGCTGGATCGGCGGCGCCGGAATCGATGTTTTCGCCGATGAACCACTGCCCCGTGATTATCCCCTGCGGGGCATGGATAACGTCATCCTGACCCCGCATCTGGCCTGGTACACCAAAGAGGCCCTGGCGCGGGTCGAAAGCCAGACCCTGGAAAGTATTCTGGATATTCTCGATGGCCGAATACCGCGCAATTTGAAAAATACCGGCGTTATCGACGTTTTGGGCGGCGACCGTTCCGGCCTGGCCGTCCGGCGTCCTTCCACCATGACCGAACCCGTCCGGGCCGATCAAATCCCGTGCGGCCACGGGGTGATGCGCCCCGGCGACGATAAGACCCTGTATATCAAGACCGAACGCCAGGGCACGGAATACGTCCACCACTATCTGGTGCAGATCGATCCGGTTCCGGGTGAGAATCTGGCCCTGATATATATGGATCCCGAAGACCTGCTGATCGACTGTAAAGCCCGTCCGGCCTTCGGCCTGGAACAATCGGGCGAGGCATCGGCGCCCGCCGTCGGCGACATTTTCAAGAATCCCGGGGGAATTTTCCTGAAGGTTATCGAAGACCCGAAATCACAAAAAATGTTTGCCTTCATCGACATCGAAACCGGCGATGTGCGCCGACGGCAGGAACGCAGGATTTCCGATGTTCATGTGACGTGGCGGATAGAAGGGCTGATCGACCAGTAAGAATCGGGCCCTTAAAAATCCAGATTACTGTAATGGGCCGCCGGCGGCGCACCCGGAATATGATCGGCAAGCAGCGGCCGGAAGCTGGGGCGTGACTTGACCCGGGCGTACCAGTCCCTGGCGATCAGGTGTTCGTCCCACGGTACATCGCCCAGATAATCGACACACGACAGATGCGCCGCCGCCGTCAGATCGGCCAGGGTCATTTCGTTACCGGCCAGCCACTTGCGCCGTTCGATCAGGTAGGAAATATATTCAAGGTGGGTGTGGATATTGCTGTATCCGGCCCTGATTATCCGGGAATCCGGATTGCCCAGGCCCAGAAACCGTTTCATTATTTTCTCGCCAACCAGATTTTCGGTGACTTCGGAATTGAACTTGCGGTCAAACCAGCCGACCAGCCGGCGCACTTCCGCCCGCTCCAGCGGGTGGCGGCCGATCAGCGGCGGGTCCGGATGAATTTCATCGAGAAATTCGCAGATCACGTCGCTGCCCGACAGCGCCGTGCCTTCCGGGCCGACCAGCACCGGCACCTCGGCGGCGGGGTTGAGGGCCAGGAACTCGACCCGCCGTTCCCATACGTTTTCGATCTTGAGGCCGAAATCGATGCGCTTCTCGCCCAGGACGATGCGGGTCTTGCGGCAAAACGGCGACAGCCATAGATGATAAAGCGTTTGCATGGAAATCGATTATACCGAATTTCCGGCGACTGCAAATGTTACCGGCGGCGGCCCGCTCACGGGGTTGTTATTTCCGCTTTTCCGGACCCGTGCTATGTTCAGTTTGGATGCTTTCTAAAATAGGGCGACACACATGCACATCAGGCACCGTAAAGGTTCGGACCCGAAATCCCATGAAATTACCCCGAAACCGGTATTCCTGGAGCGCCGGCGCTTCCTTGCCGCCGCCGTCGCCGGCGGCCTGCTGCCGGCGCTGGGACCGTTCGCCATGGCCAATCGGGCCAAGGCCGCGCTGACCGGGCGGGCCTTGCCGGATGTGCTGAAAAGCCGTTATGGCGCCGGCCTGACGCCGACCGATTCCGGCTATGTCACCAGCTACAACAACTTCTATGAATTCGGCACCGGCAAGGGCGACCCCGCCCAACTGGCCAGGGATTTCGAACCGAAGCCGTGGAGCGTCGTTGTCGATGGCGAAGTGGGCAAGCCCGGCAGCTATGATTTCGAAGACCTGATTTCGCCGCACCGGTTGCAGGAACGGATATACCGGTTCCGCTGCGTCGAGGCCTGGGCCATGGTAGTGCCGTGGGTCGGCATTCCACTGGCCGATATAATCAGGCGAATGGAACCGACATCGAAGGCCCGATATGTGGCTTTCGAGACCCTCAACGATCCCGACCGCATGCCGGGCCAGGCCCGGCGTGTGCTTGACTGGCCCTACGTCGAAGGCCTGCGCATGGACGAGGCCATGAACCCGCTGACCCTGATGGCGGTCGGCATGTACGGCGAGGAACTGCCCAATCAGAACGGCGCCCCGATTCGCCTGGTGACGCCGTGGAAATACGGCTTCAAGTCGATCAAATCAATCGTCCGCATCAGCCTGGTCGAAAAAATGCCGCCGACCACCTGGAACCGGCAGGGGCCCGGCGAGTACGGTTTTTACGCCAACGTCAACCCCGATGTTTCTCACCCCCGCTGGAGCCAGGCCAAGGAGCGGGTGCTGGGGTCGGGCTATTTCTCATCGAAGGTGAAAACCCTGAAATTCAACGGCTACGGAGAAGAAGTCGCCGATATGTATGCCGGCATGGACCTGGCCAGATATTACTGATGTTTTTGTTTGGATGACCCGCGAAACCAGCATCCGGAAAGTCGTCAAGCCGGTGGTTTTTCTGGTTTGCCTCGCCCCCCTCGGCTGGATAATCTGGCGGGCGCTGGCGGCGGACCTGGGCGCCAATCCCGTCGAGTCGGTCAACCGGTTTCTGGGTGACTGGGCCATTCGCTCGCTGCTGGCGGCGCTGGCGGTATCGCCGCTGGCTGGTTTGACCGGCAAGCCGGCGGTAATGCGGTTCCGGCGCATGCTGGGCCTGTTCGCATTTTTCTACGCCACCCTGCACATGGCCAATTATATTATCGCCGATCAGGCCTTTAACTGGGCCGATATCCGGGCCGATCTAATCAAGCGGAAATTCATCACCATGGGCATGGCGACGTTCCTGATTCTAACCCCCCTGGCCCTGACCTCGAACGGCGCCATGATCCGGCGGCTGGGCGGCAAGCGGTGGCGGAAATTGCACCGGGCCGTCTATCTGGTCGGCATCGGCGCGGTCATTCATTACGCCATGATGGTCAAGGCCGATCTTATGCAGCCGGTTATTTACGGCGCCATCCTGCTGGTTTTACTGGGTTATCGCGCTACTAACCGGAAGGTTTTTGGCTCAGCCAGTTCAGGCTGATCATCATAGCCACTTCGCCGTCATCCACCTTCAGGACCTTTTTCGCGGTTCGCGGCATGGGAATTTTGTTGACCGAACAATACTTGATCAGCGCCGCCCCGACCTGGTCACGGCCCAGCGGAACCAGTTTGGGATCGCCTAAATCGGGCGACGAAAAACGCATGGTCAAAAAGCCGCTGTCGCTGTCTTCGACAAGCAACTCATCAATCGGCGACTGGGGAATGCGGACACCGTTCCTGAGGCAGTAATCGAACACCGCCGACTTAAGCTCGTCAGCCGTAAACACCAGTTTTCTGAGTTCCCTGGGCACCGCATCCCCCATCATGAACTTGGTATTAGTGAGCTTCCTGCCAATTTTGGCCACGGCCGATATCGACAATCAAAGGTACATCGAGTCTGGCGGCATTCTCCATGATTTGTTTTATTATAGCGCCGGCCGCATCGGCTTCGGCTTCCGGGACTTCGAACACCAGTTCGTCATGAACCTGTAGCAGCATCCGGGTTTCAAGGCCAGCGTCTTCCAGGGCCGCCGGCATGGCGATCATGGCGCGCTTGATGATATCGGCGGCGCCGCCCTGAATCGGCGCATTGATGGCCGCCCGTTCGGCGAAGTTGCGCATCGCCGGGTTCTTGTCCTTGATGCCCCGGACATGACACTTGCGCCCGAACAGGGTGCTGACATAGCCGTTGGCGGCGGCCTCCGCCTTGGTTCGGTCCATGTAATCGCGAATGCCGGGATAGCGTTCGAAATAGGCCTCGATATAGCGGGCCGCCTCGCCTCTGGAAATGTTCAGTTGACGGGCCAGCCCGAAGGCCGAAATGCCGTAAATAATGCCGAAATTAATGGCCTTGGCCTGACGGCGGACCATCGGGTCCATGCCCTCAATGGGCACCCCGAACACCTGTGACGCGGTCATCGCATGGATATCGGCGCCGCCCCGGAAGGCCTTGAGCAGCGCATCGATTCCGGCGACATGGGCCAGCAGCCGAAGTTCGATTTGCGAGTAATCGGCGCTAAGCAGCAGCGCCCCCGGTTCGGCGATGAAGGCGCGGCGGATCTTGCGGCCTTCTTCCGTGCGGATCGGGATATTCTGCAAATTGGGGTCGCTCGACGCCAGCCGCCCGGTCGAGGTGCCGGCCATGGAATAAGACGTATGGACGCGCCCGGTACGGGGGTTTATCTGGGCCGTCAGGGCATCGGTGTAGGTGCTTTTCAGTTTCGCCAACTGCCGCCAGTCGAGTACCTTTTGCGGCAGATCGTGGCCATCGGCGGCCAGCTCTTCCAGGATATCGGCGCCGGTGGCGTAGGCCCCGGTCTTGCCCTTCTTGCCGCCGGGCAGGGCCATTTCGTCGAACAGGATTTCGCCCAGTTGCTTGGGCGAGCCGACGTTGAAATCGCGCCCCGCCAATGTGTGAATTTTCTCTTCAAGAACGGCCAGCCGGACGGCGAAATCATCGCTCAGGCGGACCAGTTCGGCGGCATCGACCTTGATGCCCGCCCTTTCCATGGCGACCAGAACCGGAATTAATGGCCGTTCCAGGGTTTCGTAAACCGTGACCATGTGTTCCCGGACCAGCCGGGGTTTCAGCAGGGTGTGTAATTTGCCGGTCAACTCGGCGTCTTCGGCGGCATAATCCAGCGCCTTGTCGAGCGGCACTTGGTCGAAGGTGATTCGCGATTTGCCGGTGCCGACGACATCCTTGAATTTGATCGCCCGGTGGTCGAAATGCAGCAAGGCCAGTTCGTCCATGCCATGGCCATGCAGGCCGCATTCCAGCACATAGGACAGCACCATGGTGTCATCGACCGGGGCCATGTCGATGCCGTAGTTTTTAAGCACCTGGGCATCGTATTTGATGTTCTGGCCGATTTTCAGCACTGCCGGATCTTCGAACAGGGCCTTCAGCATTTCGAGCGCCGGGTCGAAATCGACCTGAACGATATCTTCCCCCGAACCGCCTTGCCCGCCGCCACCCAGATCCAGCACCCCCTGCGCCACCGGCGCCCGGTGGGCCAGCGGAATATAACAGGCGGAACCGGCCTCGATCGACAACGAGACACCGACCAGCCCGGCTTGCAGGGCGTCCAGCGATGTCGTTTCGGTATCCATGGTGACGACGCCCTTGTCCGTCGCGGCGGTAATCCAGCGTTCGAGGGCGGCTATATCCTGAACCAGTTCATAAGACGCCGCCGGCGTTTCGGCGGCGCCGTCTTCGGCCGCTGGCCCGAAGCCGTAGCGGCTGTTGACCCGGTCGGCCAGTTTCCTGAAATCCTGGTCGGCGAGGAATTGCAGCAGGGCGTCGCGGTCCGGTTCCCGGATGGCGAATTCACTTAACGGGACCGGAACCGGGACATCGGTTTTCAGGGTGACCAGTTGTTTCGACACGCGCGCGCCATCGGCGTGATCGATCAGGCTTTGCCGCCGCTTCGGCTGTTTGACCTGTCCGGCGTGGGCCAGCACCCCTTCCAGGTCGCCGTATTCGTTAACCAGCAGGGCCGCCGTTTTCAGGCCGATACCCGGAACGCCGGGCACGTTATCGGAAGAATCGCCGGCCAGGGCCTGCACTTCGATCACCCGGTCGGGACCGACGCCGAATTTCTCGATCACCTGTTCCGGCCCGATTTCCCGGTTTTTCATGGCGTCGAACATGACCACCTTGTCGTCGACCAGTTGCATCAGGTCCTTGTCCGACGAAACGACGGTGACCCGGGCGCCCATTTCCCTGGCCTGGGTGGCGTAGGTGGCGATCAGGTCGTCGGCTTCGAAGCCCGGCATTTCGACACACGCCACGTTCAGCGCCCGGGTCGCTTCGCGGACCAGTTCGAACTGCGGAATCAGGTCGTCGGGCGGCGGCGGGCGGTGGGCCTTGTAGTCGGCATAGATGTCGTTGCGGAAGGTCTTGCGGGCGCTGTCGAAAATAACCGCGATGTGATCGGCGTCGGTATCGTCGATCAACTTCATCAGCATGGTGGTAAAGCCGTGCACGGCGTTGACCACCGTGCCGTCGGCCCGCGTCATCCGGTGCTTGATGCCGAAATAGGCGCGAAACAGGAACCCCGATCCGTCAATCAGGAAGACATGGCGGGGAGCCGCGGCGGGGCTGGGTGTGGGCACTGTTCCGTACGATCAGTGGGTGGCCGGTTGCGCCGCCTCGTCGCTCAGGACAAACCGTGCCGAGCAATATGGGCAGACGATCTCGCCGCCGCCGTTTTCATCCCCGGCGCCGAATTTCAGATAGACCCTGGGATGGCCGAGCGGGCCGCCGCCGCCGTCACAGGAAACGGTCGTCTGATCGACATAAAAAGGTTGTTCGGATTCCATTTACCGGTTCCATTGCACGGGTTAATACCAAGTTGCGGTGATGATAGCCACAGCCGGACGACATTCAAAGCCCGCATGTGTTAGCATACCATTGTTTTTCAAAAACAGCATGGACGCTGGCCTTTCAAGATGACCCAGGAGCTGCCGAAAAACGCCGTCGAAACAACGGCGCTTCGCAAGGTTTATGACGGTGGCGACGGGAAACCGGCGCTGGATGACGTAACGCTGGCGATTCCGCGGGGATCGTTCTTCGGGTTGCTGGGCCCCAACGGGGCCGGCAAATCGACCCTGATAAACATCCTGGCCGGGCTGGTGAACAGGACTTCGGGCGCCGCTTGCGTATGGGGTTTTGATATCGAAGCCGAAATGCGGGCGGCGCGGCGGTCGATCGGCGTGGTGCCCCAGGAATTGAACATAGATCCGTTTTTCACACCGCGCGAGGCGCTCGACCTGCAGGCCGGCCTTTACGGCGTGCCGAAAGCCGCCCGGCGGACCGGGGAAATCCTGGCGGCCGTCGGCCTGACCGACAAGGCCGACGCTTACGCCCGCACGCTTTCCGGCGGTATGCGCCGCCGCCTGCTGATCGCCAAGGCGCTGGTCCATTCACCGCCGGTGCTGGTTCTGGACGAACCGACCGCCGGTGTCGATGTCGATTTAAGAAGGCAGCTATGGTCTTACGTGCGGCGGCTTAACGCCCAGGGCACGACGGTGCTGCTGACCACCCATTATCTGGAAGAAGCCCAGGAATTATGCGACCGGATAGCCATCATCAATCACGGGCGGCTGATCGCGTGCGAGCCCAAATCAAGCCTGATGCGACGCCTCGACGCCAAGGAAATCACCCTGACGCTGGATCGTGACCTGGCCTCGACGCCGCGACAACTGGACCGCTTTCGGGTCGAATTGACCGGCCCCCGGCAAATACGCTTCTGCTATCCGCCAAGCAAGACCAACAGCGGCGAAATCCTCGCCGCCGTCCGGGATGCCGGACTGACCATTGTCGAACTGGAAACCCGCGAGGCCGAACTGGAAGACATTTTCATAAGCCTGACGTCCGAATGATACGGCGGCGCACCATAGGGGTTCTGGCGACGGCGATTGTCGTGCCGGTGCTGCTGTCGTGTGCGCCGAACATCCGCCCGTCCGGCCCCGATTTGGGTCCGCCGATGTTGGGTGAAGACTATTTCCTGGCCGGCGACGGCGCAAGGTTGCCCCTTAAATCATGGTTGCCGAAAACCGCGCCGCCATCTGCGGTAATCATCGCCCTGCACGGGTTCAACGACTACAGCAATTTTTTCAATAAGCCCGGCGCCTGGCTGGCGGCCCGGGGCGTCGCATCCTACGCCTATGACCAGCGCGGTTTCGGGGCCGCCCCCAATCGCGGCTACTGGCCCGGCGCCGAGGCCCTGGTCGACGACCTGACCGCCCTGAACAGGTTGATCCGCGACCGCCATCCGGGGCTGCCGGTATTTCTGCTTGGCGAAAGCATGGGCGCGGCGGTGGTAATGGTTGCCGCCGCCAGCAAGGCGGCACCGGGCATAGACGGCGTAATCCTGTCGGCGCCCGCGGTCTGGGGGCGGGCCACCATGCCGTGGTACCAGGCCGGGGCCCTGTGGCTATCGGCCCATACCGTGCCCGGCGTCACCCTGACGGGGCGCGGCCTGAAGATCGTCGCCTCTGATAATAACGAAATGCTGCTGGCCCTGGGCCGCGATCCGCTGGTCATCAAGGAAACCCGCATCGACGCGATCTATGGCCTGAGCGGATTGATGGATGCGGCGCTCGCGGCAGCGGACAGCCTGACCCTGCCAGCGTTGGTCCTGTACGGCGAAAAGGACGAGGTAATTCCCCCCGAACCGGTCAGGCGGATGCTGGCCAGCCTGCCCGAACGGGGCAGGGACCGGCGCAAGGTGGTATTTTACAGGAACGGCTACCACATGCTGTTGCGCGACCTGCAGGCGGAAACGGTATGGTCGGACATTGCCGAGTGGATCGACGGCCGCCCCGGTACGGGAAAATAACTCTTGAAGCGCATGGTTACCAAAAGCGGGTTGATATTGACCGTAACCATACTCGGGCTGACGACCACCGTCGGCATGGTCGTTTTCGCGATCATTAACGAACGCTACCTGGAAGCCGTGGCCATCAGTTGTCTGGTTCCCGTGTTGACGTGGTTCGCGACCGGGGCCGGGAAGTTTGACAAATAACCGGCAACAACCCGTGGAAACCGGCCGGTGTTACCTGACCGCAGCGCCTTCAAGCCGGTCCAGGACGCTGCCGTAGACGGTGTGCCAGGCGATGCCGATGCTGCGGAAGGGGTGCAACAGGAACGGCTTTCCCCGGCTCCGTGGCATGGCGACATCTTCGCCCATCACCACATGCGCCAATTGCCGGCCCATTGCCGTCGCCATGGCCACGCCGCGACCGTTGTAGCCGAGTCCCGCGTGGGCGTTTTCGCCAAGTTCGATCAGGTGCGGCAAATGGGTTTTGGTTATCGCCACCAGGCCGCCCCAGTGATAGTCCCAGCCGACCGCCGCCAGTTCGGGGAATATCCTGACGGCCTGGGCGCGCAGGTGCGAGGTATCGATGGACTGGCCGCCGCCGCCGAACAGTTTACCCCTGCCGCCGATCTGAAACCTGCCGTTTTCGTCGATACGGTAATACAGCATGACCCGGCGGGTTTCCGAAACATGATGGCCTTCCGGCAATATTCCGGCGCGAATACTTTCGGGCAGCGGTTCCGTCGCCGCTTGCAGGCTGGCCACCGGCACCACGTTTCGGGCCAGGCCGGGCCATAGCTTATCCGTGTAGCCATTGGTGCACAGCAGCAGATGGCGGGCGCTGACCAGGCCGCCGCCCGGCGTCGTCACCCGCCAGTCCGGTCCCGCCCTTTCAATCGCCACGGCCGGGCTGCCGGTGAATATTACGGCGCCCGCCGACAGGGCCGTCCGGGCCAGCCCGCGAGCGTAGGAAAGCGGTTGCAGACTGCCGCCCCTGGCGTCTTCCATGGCCCCGTCATAAAAGGAACTGCCGATAAGCCGGGCCGTCTCGGCGGTCGATTTAATGGCCACGGGCGCGCCGAAGTCCTGCCATTCACGGACCCAGTCGGCGACCTCTGCAAGGCCGCGCCGGCCACTGGCGCCGCGCAGGTAGGGGACCCGTCTGGGGGCGCAACCGATGCCGTGGCGGTCGATCAGGTCGAACACCAGATCGCAGGCGCCATCGACGAAATCAAGAACGCGCCGGCCCCGTTCCGCGCCATAAAAAGCGCGTACCGCCGAAGGCAGGGGACCGAACGCCGGGTTGACCTGACCGCCGTTGCGCCCGGACGCGCCGCAGCCGATTTCGCCGGCCTCCAGCACCACGGCGGAAATGCCGGCCGCCGCCAGGTGCAGGGCCGCCGACAGCCCGGTGAACCCGGCCCCGACAATAACCACGTCGGCTTCCCGGTTGTCCGTCAGCGACCGGGTTGGCGGCGCCGGTTCGGCGCTGGCCACCCAAAGCGATCGCAGGAATCCGTTTTCCGTGTGTGGAATGTTACTGTTTCCCTTGCTTGAATTCGGTTCAATCGGCGTCGGAGGTTTCGCCCGGCGCGGCGGTTTTCCGGTGTTTGACGCTTTCGATTCTGGCGCCGGGAAAGGTTTGCAGCACCGCCTTGACCAGGGGCAGCCGGCCGACACGGGATTTTTCCTCGGCCCTGGCGCTGTCCCATTGCTGTTGCAGGGTCGGTTGTCCGGCATCGTTCGAGATGGTCACGGTC
>VAPM010458636.1_pt1 | contig 14614 bp, 22 predicted proteins | sample 3395091 | NCBI WGS metagenome assembly VAPM01 (sample SAMN08290445, study PRJNA428436) | hydrothermal vent metagenome | isolation source: Deep-sea hydrothermal vent chimney 3 | place: Pacific Ocean: Juan De Fuca Ridge | reverse complement strand
CTTTATCGTTGCGCCAACATCGTATCCACCATCGTTAAGCGCATCTGATAGCCTGGTGAAATATAAATGAGCTGCGGAGTTTTGCGAAAGTGTTCTGGTTGTCATTGGCTTAATAAACTCTGTTGTTTAAATTTATAGTAATAATCACTATCATCTAAATTCGTCCACTGATATGCCATTGCTTTTGCTATTCCTGCAAACGTCTTACTTCTCTCTTTACCTCTTTCTGGACCAGGTGGTAAATAGTGAATCCTTTGCCTTTCATTGTCTGGTAACTTCATCATTTCTTGGTAGACGTTTTCTTTTTCATACAGTATCGGCAATCCTTTAATCCATAAACAAGTCGCTTTCTGCTCTTTATGCCCGAACATATACGGTTGAATTATTTGATCTGGCTCACGATATATACTAGACATAATCCCTATCGGATTCTCAATAACTACCTTCTCGCAATCTAAATCAGTAAATGCCATGAAAAAATCTATACCTTGCTGCTGCCGCCCGTCCTTGCGTTTTTGCTCAAACCATGCCGCACCGCTAACAGCTAAATGCGTACAGGGTGGAAATACAATAATCATATCCCAGGACTTTTTTAGCTCTAACAATACATCGCCCTGTATATGCCAATCTTCGTGACCACCACTTTCAGGCTGAATATCACACGAATACGCCTCATGCCCTAACTTGCGTAATTCAATCGTTACCGCCTGGCTTTCCTCACATGCTACGAGAATTTTCACACCAATACCCTCATTTTATCAGCAATCTTTTCCAAAGCTGCACTCGTTATGCCCTGAATAGTCGTAATGTGAATGCCTGTATAGTACACAATTTCAGCCTCGCTTAATTCCTGCCCATGCGTCATTGCGTACAGCCTGTCGATTAACTCATCTATGTGGTGCTTAGTCATTTTGCCCACCTCCTGCCCTTTATCACCGCACCACTGCACCCGAAATCCTGCGCTAGCAGCTTTAGAAAGCTATCCTGCTTAATCAGCTCCCATAATTCTCGCTTGGTTATGGTTATCATTTCACTTCTCGGTTTGCTCATACACACCAGCCAGAGCAGATTAAGTTATTATCCTCACCAACATGCAAGCGCTGCTTTAAGAAATCAACCACTACGCTATTTAATTTAATCTGCTGTTTGGTATAAATTCTTGGCTTATTACATAACGGATTGAGCTTTTCTACACCGACAACAATTTCCATTGAGTAAGGCGGTTTTTCGTAAAGGATTTGTCGATTCCTTAATGAGCTACGTTGCTGTATAGCTCTAACCGTATCCCCTGTTATATTCGACCAGCCAGCATAGGTAGTCGTATATTCCTTGCCATTAGCCAGTGTTGCCGTTAGTTGTTTCTTTACTGTACCCATGTGCTTACCCCGCATACTTCCATTTGAAACCACCTATTAATTTAAACATCCCGCGGCAACACTCCGAAATATGGCTTCTATTTATTCCTGTTTCCCTGCTTGCGTTTGCGATTGAGTGGTACTCACATATAAACTCTCCATTTTTGTTCATTTGCACAACTGATTTAGAGAGTTTATTATTAATTCCATTTCGCCGATCTGCCTCACCCTTTAACTTATTCTCCAACCATGTCATTATTTGCAAGTTATCAAGCGTGTATGGCTTGTCGTCATCTAACCTATCAGGTGAAGGTTTCGACCATTTGTCATAATTAGATAAAACCCAATTATCGTATAACTCATTAAAATTCGGTTGCGAATACAGCCACATCCTAAACTCCTTTAAATTATAATCAGGTGGAGCATGTCCTCGCTTTTTTGAGCTCGCAAGTTGTTGGTGATACGTGCTCGTAGATACGCTTTTTTTTGTTTTTCTATATTTTTGATATCTAGTCTCTTTTAAAGGCTCGGCCCAATCTTTTTTCGATAGCCTGCGCTCAATGCCATCGTTATCAATAGCGGTTATCATTCTTATGTTTGATTGTTGGTTATTCATACTGTAACGCCTATATGTAATAACATTTCTGGCGTTTGTTTCGCCCAACCTTTGAATTCTCCATTTTTTTCTATACGTATCTGTAATTGACCATCTGTTCTTCTGTTTTCAGAATAAATATATCCTTCTCTTGGCTTTGAATGAAATCCATTATCATTGTCTACTATCGTGCCTTTTTTCTTTTCCTGTGATTTAGCATATCGAATGTTATTTGCTGTTATAAAACTTTTAAACTTGTCGGTTATTTCACTTGATACTTTCTCAAATGCGTTAGGCCATACACCTAGATAATCCTTATATTTCATCGCAGCCCATCCTTCTTTGTATCCATGATCTTTCGCATAACTCAAAGCCGATGAATAAAACGATTGTTTTTCTTCTTTGCTCCATTGTGCATTTCGTTTATCTGCTGGTGTTTTTTCTTTTGCTTCAAGTTTTTTTAACTCGCCTTCTAGTGCAATAATATTAGGCGTCTTAAAATATTGATTTCCACATTGGGGACATTTCAGCCCATTGAATAAAAACTGGCACATGATGCAAGGCTTGGGAGCTGCAATCTCTTTTTCTATTTCGTCTTTTTTCTTCGCATTCTTTTCTTGTTTCTCTCCTGTGCATAACTCGTTTGTTGTGTCGTCGTCTGGAAATCCTAAACGCTGTATATTGTTTCCATGATCTAAAATTATTGCTTCATCTCCATTATCAGAGACACGAAGTACACGACCGCACATCTGATGATAAAGCATTAATGATTTCGTTGGACGCGCTAGTATCATGCAAGTAGTGTTTGGTGAATCCCATCCTTTTGTCGTTATTCCACAATTTACAAGTATTTTTATTTCACCAGATTCATGTTTTTTAAATATTTCTTGTCTGTCAAAAACGTCAGTATAGGCGTCCATGTGTTCAGCTTTAATACCGTTTGCCCTAAATTCATCAGCTATCGCCTCACTATGCGCCACGTTAACTGCAAAGCATACCGTTTGCCTGTTTTGACCTAACCTCAACCAGGTCGTTACTATGTCGCCAACTATTTTTGGTTTGTTGACCTTTTCGCCTAACTGCTTTTGATTGTATTCACCAGCGGTTGTTTTTACACCTTCAAGATCAATGCTGCATCCATAGGATACAAAGTCCGATAAGTAGCCTTTGTTAATCAATGATCTTGTTGTTTCCACGCAAACTAAATCATGATGTATTTTCCCCATGTTTTTTGCGAAAGGAGTAGCAGACAATGTAATAACTGGTATTGCATTCCATATCTCAGTTATTAATTTAATGATAAAAGAATGTTGTATGTGACCTTCATCCCATATCACCAAATCAACGTCTGGTAACTTTCTGTTTTTTAAAGTCTGAGCTGATGCTATTTGTACATCTTCAAATGGACGAGAACGCCAATGGTCGGCTTGTATTATTCCGTGAGATATTTCGTGTCTATCAAATACATCACTTGTTTGGTCAATTAATTGAATTGAATCTACAATAAACAGAACTTTTTTATTTTTCGATAATGCCGATTTTATTATATCGACTGATACTAATGTTTTGCCGAATCCACAAGGTGCTTTTAATACAACACGTTTATTTCCATCTGCCATTGATTTGCGTATCTGGCTTATTGCTTCTGTTTGATGTGTTCGTAAATCATATGTCATGATAATCCCCAGTCAAGAGTTAGTCGTTTGAAGTGTGCGACCTGTCGGGAGACTAACCCCGACCAACCTTGCAAGATTGTTGGTCACAAATGTAATCATAACACATTTTTTAAATCTTTTATTGTTCGATTTGAACAATGGTCATGGCTACAATGAAACGTGCCATATTTGTTATCAGTCCAAAGAACGGTATCTTTTTCACTGGTTGATGAATGCAAGTCCTTCCAGGGGCAAGATATATAATGCTTTTCCCGTTCTGGTGATGATAAATAAAGACCCGCATTACTAACTTCCAATAATGCGTCCCATCCATCAGTTGAAATACCATTAATTTTGTTTTCTGGTTTTACCCAATGTTTTTTTACTTTAGGCGGCTTTAATTCTTTATATAAATTAATAATAATTTCTTTAGTAATAATAATTGTTTCATCTTCGCAAGAATATGATCTTCTGCCACCTTTTTGGTTTATTGTTCCATACGTTCTTAATATCCTTGAAGCATTATGAACTGTTGAATCAAAAGCTGACTTTTCATTTACAAATCTTTTAGCCAGACCTGCATAAATAACTTTTAACTTATTTTTTATATCCTTAGAATTTTCAAGATCAACGTGGTAATTCAAGTGCCACCCATTACCTGAAAAGCATAGCAGTGGCTCTCCCCATTCTTTTTCTTTTAAATAATCAATAAGCCTATCGGTTAAATCACTTGCATATTCAATCTCACTGTCAGTAGCCCCTTTTTCTTTATCTTTTTCAGGGACGTCAATATCAAATGGCAACCAGGTGATTCGCGTTATATCTTCATCATGCGTTGCTCGTTGAAACGGTTTTATCTCATTCGTTATTTTTTTACTCGACGGATTAAATGTATTGTAAATATCCATATCAAGATTTAGGCAAAATTTAATGGCTTTTACGATAGCTTTATAATTATCAAAAACACCTGACCATATTATCTTCTTTCCTTTTTTTATTGCCATTTCACTTTTGCTATCAAAGCACCGTAACTCAATACAACCATTTGTGAGTAATAAGTTTAATCTTGCTGATTCATTTGTCATTAGTAATACAACCGTCTTAGTTTTTCGTTTACAAGAAAAAGAGGGTGTTGCATGGGGGATGGTTACTCTTTTCTCTGACTCTGTATCTGTATCTGTATCTGTATCTATAACGTTACATTTCCGTACAGAAACGTTACTGTAACGGTTATGTAACGTTTCACTGTTCTAACTTCTTGTTTTTTCTGAACTTTCTTACTCGCTCAGTTGAGCTATCAGAATTATATTGATGCTCATCCCATGTAATTGGCTGAAAGTCGTTATCAATCAAATCTACGTCCATTATTCTCTTTTTTACCGTCGATAACTCGCCCGTCGAAAGACCTAATTTCACGGCAATTCTGCGATGCAACATTTCAGAATCTATATTTGAGTCAATAATTCCTGTGCGCTTTAAACAAAGAATGGATACAAAATGCCATCGATCTTCAAATGCTAATAATCGTAATTGATCGTTATCAATAGTTTTTGTATATAACCGAAGCCAGGGGAGTTTTGTTATTTTTTCACTCATCATTATCACCTGTTAATTGTGATTCTGACGTTAATATTTTATTTTTTCCTTGAGTAAGGATTACGCTGTTTTCTGTTACTTCTATATTATATTCAATGATACTGATGTTCATGGTATAATTATTCCTCTTATTATTGTTGTGGTAGATAATAATAGTACCATAATTCCTCACCGAATAATGGATAACAGCAGATGGCTCTCATGTCAAAACTGTTAGCACTAAGCCCAATTCCCCAAAAGCGTTGGGCTTTTTTGCATCTGGACTATCATCTGTTACAATACCCCTGTGGTTTATATGGCTGGTACTGTTTCTCTTTCAGTACTGGCCTTTTTTATGCGTACCTATATGCCCATTCACACGCATTAATGAAAGCGATCAGGGCAATGATTATGATTACCTGGTGGACTCTCACTTAATTACCTTTTCTAATAAAATCATCATCATGTTAGTCATGGTGCGTTTTTCTTTCTTTGCCATCTTGATTAACTTAGTCTTCATATCTGACGTTAATCGTACCGTTAAATACTCGTCTTTTTTTGTCATTATTTACTTCCTCTATTGATTTAGTGATATTATGCCTTTACTTTTACCACAATGCAAGCTAGTATTAATTCATCGTCAACAGACGGTAACAACCACAAAGAGGCAGACATGAGTAAACCTGAAACAATAACAATAGACGAAGTTAAATACATCAGAGCAGATAGTAATAATAAATCTGAACTGGTAGACGGACTTCAATACAGCGTGATTAGAACCTACTCAGCAGGCGTACATATTGGTTACGTTAAGGAGTTTGGCGTTAAGGATCCGCAGCATGCAAAACTCCTTAAATCTCGCAGGCTTCACTACTGGACTAACGCTTGCAGTCTTTCGCAGGTAGCAATGGATGGCGTGGCTGATGATTCACGCATAGCAATGGAATTGCCAGAAATTGAGTTAACAGATGTTATTGAAGTTATACCTTGCTCTGAAAAATCAGCAGAGTTTTTTAAATCAGCAAAAGTTTGGAAAAAGTGATGGAAAAAACAAAATTACCTAGTATTAGACGTTCATCTTCTGGAGGAGATGGATATGGATTTGGAGATGGAGCTGGAGCTGGAGTTGGAGATGGATATGGAGCTGGATATGGAGCTGGAGATGGAGCTGGAGCTGGATATGGAGTTGGAGATGGATATGGAGCTGGATATGGAGATGGAGCTGGATATGGATATGGAGCTGGAGCTGGAGCTGGAGCTGGAGCTGGAGTTGGATATGGAGCTGGAGCTGGAGTTGGAGATGGAGCTGGAGCTGGAGCTGGAGCTGGAGCTGGAGTTGGATATGGAGCTGGAGCTGGAGTTGGAGATGGAGCTGGAGCTGGAGCTGGAGCTGGATTTGGAGCTGGATTTGGAGATGGAGCTGGAGACTAACAATTATGAAATTAACCAAACATACTGATAATAGCTTGGTGGAATCTAGTCATGGAAAATAACCTTAAAGAGTACGCCAAGAATATGTGTAAGCATTTAACGGGTGTCGAAGACGCTTATAATGAGGTCTACATTCTGGAATACCTGGAACTGGTCTTTAATGAGGGCGAGATATATAGCCTGAAAGATCAAGTGGCAAAGTTACGTGAAATGTCCATTACTAAAAAAGAGGCGATATGAATAAATCATTTGATAAAGCGCAGGCTTCGCATGAGTCAAAAATGTTTAATGAGTGGGACGAACAGTGTGATCGAGAAGATAAAAGGCAAGCTGAAATAGATCAGCGTGTGTCTGATATGTGGCTGGATGCTGATTGCGTAGAGGAGGCGCTAGCTGAGAAAGGTGCGGTAATTACCGTCCTCTTGATGAAGCTTGAGTCGGGAGCAGTAAGTCGGGATGATTTTGCAGAATCCGTATTAAGCACTATCGACCATGAACTGACTTGCACAGTGGAGTATGAGATATGAAAGGTTTAAGTATGCGTCAAGCAATAAATAATATGTGTAAATCCTGTATTTACGACAAAATTGATACTGGCGCTTGGAGGATGCAAGTAGAGGCATGTACTAGCCATGACTGTGCATTGTACCCATTACGCCCAATCAGCAGTTCTAGCACGAAAATACGAGCAAAGGAGTCGAAAATATGAGCTATAACCAGAAAGAAGAGGCGCAGAAGATTGCTGATTTATTTAAACTGAATGATGAATTTATTATCGTCTATTTAGCTAAACAATTAGAACTTGCTTATATACACGGTAAATCTGAACATAATCAAAAGGATTTAGACATAATTAAGGGTATAGGCGAATGAAGCAGATTGCCTTCTGTATTACAACAGCATCTATTTTTGCCACCCTCAGTTTTTACGCTGAACACAAGGCATTACAGGCAATACTCATTCTTTGCGCTACGGCTTTTCTATGCGCGGGATATAGCCTAGTTAAGAGTCCTAAATATTACATGGAATACAGGAGCAAGAAATGAAATATTCAATAATTCGTACCGCTTATCATTATTTATTGCTGGCAATGGTGGCGTTTTTATATGCCATTCTTATCGTTTATCAACTTTAGAGGGAAGTATTATGTCTCAATCACTAGCAAAAAAAGAACCTACATGGGATGACTATATCAATGAAGTCATGCCTCAATTTAATCAGATAGCCGAGCGCGATAAATTAGTTCTGTGGAAATCTGAGAGTCAGTTTGCCATGCAGGCGATAGCTAAGAATACAGGGTTACAAAAATGCTCAGTTCAAAGTGTACAAAATGCTGTCATTAATGTTGCTAGTGTTGGATTAACTCTAAATCCTGCTGATGGGTATGCTTACTTAGTGCCTGAATACAATAAACAAACTAACCAGAATGAATGCCAGTTAAGAATATCATTTAAAGGATTAATCAAAGTCGCTACTGATTCAGGCGGGATATCATGGGTGAAGGCTGAAATAGTTAAAGAAGAGGATGCGTTTACATTTAAAGGTGTGTCAGAACTACCTCAACACGATATGCAACCGTTTAGCAATCGTGGTGATACCGTAGGTGTGTACTGTGTGGCAAAGACGACAGACGGTGATTATCTTGTTGATATTATCAACGTCGAAGAACTGGCAAAAATTCAGTCATGTGCAAAGACTCAGAAAGTTTGGGAAAAGTGGCCCGATGAAATGGCGAAAAAGGCAGTTATTAAACGTGCATCTAAACAATGGCCTAGAACTGATAAGTCTAGTCGTTTACATAAAGCGGTTGAGGTTATTAACGAAGTCGAAGGCTTTGACCCTGATTATCTTATCTACTCAGAAGAACAAAAGAAGCACTTTGATTATCTGATAGAAAACGAGAAAAGTTACGAATATATGATTTTCTCACAAGAGATAGACCAAGATATTTTAATGGCATTGTTTAGCAGTTTTGAGAAAGGACAAAAAACCAAAGGCAAGACTAAATGCCGTGATCTTGAAAGAACTGGTTTTAAAATGCTTGACGAAATGAAAATGAAAGCCGATGAGTTTTGTCTTGGAAATGATGCTCACGGATTAGCAGAAGTGATTGAAGACCTTGAGCCTTACGGTAAGCGCCTATGGTGGGATACAACAACAGAAGAAATAAGAACGATAGCAACTGAGTTGATGGAAAATATTGCTCAGGAATAGCACTAATAACACCGATGTTAAGTCGTATTGCATCGCGTTATCCTGTAGCCAGGCAGGGCAAAACTGGCGTTATAACGACTTATGGCGTGATGCGGAGAATATTAAATGAATGAAATAGCACCAGTAATACTATACGAGCAAGAGATTATCCTGCTATTCGTGGGCGGTACGATAGGGGTTTTTATTGGACTAGCGCTAGGTGTACTGCTAACCGCTAGTGCGATGGGTGGTAAGTAACGATTTATTAATTGCCTTGAAAATAACCGGCTTAACACCCGACCTTTAAGAACGAAAACAGCGGCTAAAACAGTCCGCGTTAATTGCCTTATTAGGCACTTTTTGGAGTAATTATGAAGTATAAATCAACGATAATTATTGAATGGGAAAGCATCCCTATTGATAAAGGGCAAGATGCTAGATATATAGCAGAAATAGTAACAGCCACTTTAGCCGAGGGTGCTTGTCAACATGTGGACAAAGGACGAAATGCTGCAAGCCTAGAATGTGAATGCACATTTACCGAGACGGTTAAAGTTGCCTAACAACAGAATACCCAACCCTTACAAGGTAAATAAAATGAGTACATTCGACGACGAAACATCGGATATAAAATATCAAACAGCGATAGAGATGCAAGAAATGGCATTGTTTGCGTTACTAAAACCTTCTCTGCAAAGAGACGGGGATCAGTGGTGCGTTTTGTATGGGGACGATTTGCAAGTAGGTATATCGGGATTTGGTAATAGTCCTAGCTTAGCTATTCAGGAATGGAACAAGCAATGGTATGCACCAATTAAGGCGATTGAAAATGAATAGAGACGAATATGATGAAAGGCTATTTTCTTACCTAATTCGTCTTACTAACGGATTTGATACAGTTGAAACAACAAAGAAAAACATAAAAAAATTTACTGCGGAGTATCATGCAAGTGAGGCTATAAGGGCTATTGAATGTTTAGAGTTTAAATATTTTGAGAGTTCAACTTGTGCAACTGTTGATGTATCTAATGCAATCAAAGCCATCAATAAACGATTAACAGGGGATAAAAATGAATAAACTAATCCTACTCCTATTGCTATCAACAACGGCGAGTGCTGATAATAGCTATTTCCAGTTCGTACACGAGCGATTTACCGGCAATATAGGCGACATACCGAATACCAGCGTCGAGTATGACTACGCCGACCACAACGCAGGCATCCAAACATTTATCAATACCACTAAAATGACGTTGAGCAGTGAGGGCAAGCCTGATCAGTGGTTATTCGGCTGGTCTATTCATGGCATACCGGCATCTTATGAATACTGGAATTTAACCGAGGCGGGGGATTATACGATTACGCTTGAGGTTGAGATTGAGCATAACACTGATAGCCCACCCTGGTGCAATGTGTCCAGTGATTGCTACGTTGTCGACCCTGATAGCTGGACTGAGTTATTTACCGATACGCTGATTGTCACGGTATTAGCGCCGATACAGCCAGTAATACCCGAAATAGTACCCGTTATAGAGCCTGTAATCGCTTCTGAGCCTGTTTTAGAGGATGCACCAGTGGTTATTGATGTAACTGAGCCTAATCCCGTAGAGGACGAAATAGAGGCTGATGATAAAAGTCAGTCAGGTGGTTTGTCACTGTGGTTGCTTGGTATTATGCTAATCGTTCGCAGACTAACCCACGCTACCGTTAAACTGCACATGGATATGGTCTGATTCTAATAGCACAAAGTATTCATCGCCCAGCGCATCGGCTATTTTATCGGCTACTTTCTGCTTGTCATCAATCGCCATGTCCCTTGTCCGTAAATCCATAGCATAGCCGATATAATGGCGAGACTGCCGAGAATGTACCCCATCACATAGGCTAGTAATAACAGCAGATTGCCCATGCTTTTCAAGAATAGGTTTAGCCATAACATAGGCAAGAACCATCTCTGCTTTAATTCCATTCGCTTTGACGCCTTTCTTTATCATTAATCACTCTCCAAATTTTAGGCGCTTATCTTTTGGCTTAATCAGCCCGACATCATCGGTATCAACAATCCTGTTACTGACTTTTACTTTTTCACTGTCGGATATATAAGTAAAGCTGCAACTCACGACTAATAACGCGAATATAATTGCTAATACGCTACGCACCTAATGGAACAAAGTTAGGGTTGCCGGGATGGTTTATTGAATGCAGACTTTGATTCATACCAGAATCTATTTGCACGTCAGGAACAGGCTCTCCATTATTACCGCTGGGTCTAGGTTTATTTCCCCAATACTTAACGCCGATACCTATTGCAGCACTACCAGCTTGCAATTCAAAATTACCATTTTCAGGGTCAACGAACATAGGGTCACCTTCAAAGTCAGTACCAGATATTGCGGCGTTCCAAGAAGCTAAATCTGAATAAGAATTACCACCGTACACAAATCGCAAACTGGCATTTGGTGCGTAATATAAATTTCCATCGATCTCTGCATTAGGAATACTGGTTAAGTCAATATTTACCATATTGCCTACATCAGCATTGCCTGTAGCCATTATGATTTGATTATGTATTTTCGTTCCAGTGGCAGGGGTATCCGAAGATTGTTCATTTATTTTTGAATATATATACCCTGATACTGGTATAGCGCCATTATTAGCGTATATTGAGTTATTAACTACTGGTACATTTTTTGTACCTTTACAGTGAATAGAGACAACATTGTTAGAGTTGAACAACAAATTTGCCACTGCTCCACCCACGCCTAGAAAATCTTGAGTTCCTTTTATGACGATTCCGTAACCTGCATCATATACTTTGGAAGTTTTAACGAGTCCTTTATTGTAACCAAGCTCTATGCCATGAATACCACCACTAGCAGAGTTACATCTTACAGTCTGATTACTTATAACAGCCCCCTCCAAAGCGTCAGGCGTACCACCTGTAGGAGTATCAGTCCCCACTAAAACAACAGCTCCCGACAAAGAATCATTATCTATATCATTATTATCAACAACAGCATTTGGATAAACACCAACCAACGTAGCCTCAACCAATACAGAAGAATGATTTTCTGTGGCATTTCTACTATCAATAACATTATTTGAAATAGAAACATTTTCACAACTGTCTGCTCTAAACATTTTACTAAATGCCGTTGAACTCGAAAGAGTAACAGCATTACCGTTCATTTCAACAGAGCCAGTTATATTCTTACATGACCATAATGGAGTCGTACCATTTAGTGTTATATTTACAGTATTGCCGTTAAATTTATAGTCAGCTGAATTTTGAGCATTGCCTATTCCATTATAATTACCAGAGAGATTTGAATTAAGACAATTAAATTGAGAATTTTCTATTAAATTAAACATAACGGCACTAGAAGTACCGTTAAAAACCATATTATCAAATGTTACGTTTACAGTTGTAGTGTTTGCAGTTGAGTATAATGACGAAGATGGTTCTGGATTTTTAACCTCACTATTTTTAAATACTATATTATTACCCGCAGTATTGAGCCTAAGTATTGATGGTGTTTTTAATAGCTCCCCATCAAATACAAATCCATCTAAAGTTTGCAATACAGACGTTTGACTTATAAGAAGCCAGCTTGTAGACGAACCTTGCAGAGTTACTACACCCGTAGCTAACCAAGTTAACTCTTTATTACAGGTAAAACTTGCCTCCAGGTAATTACCTGCTGAAACATTAATTCTATCTAATGCGTCTGCACCAGATTCAGCAGAAGCTAAAGTTGTCCACGCATCAACGAGCGTTAAACCATTATTAGCGCCTGTTGCATTCAAATCTACATATTTTTCAGCCATTACACTACCCTACCTTGACCCAACTCTATCGTTCCAGAATTTTCTGATGACCATGAGACTTTTGAACCTGATACCGCTGCCCACCAAATATCACCATCATTTACTGTAAACGCAATAACATCATCAATTTTTATTGTAACCAATCCCGTACCTGCGATACTTTCAACGCGCACTCCCGTAACTCCCGTAGCTAAGTCCTCACTAAGCTCCGATGTACCAGTATCTTTTGTTCCTTGATAAATTGAAGCTTGGTATGTCCCCTGTGACGGATTATTAATTAGCCTTACTTGCATCGTACGCAATTTAGCCGCTTGCAGAGTCATCTCTAGTGAATCAATATGTATTTCTACTGTTCCGATTGATGTTCTATCGGCTATTTGCCCGATTGAAACAGTTGCGCCAAATATCGTGCCAGATAAATTACCCGTACCGACAACCGAATCAACACCGCCCCACATTCTTACTTGGAAATCAACATCATTTTGTAAGACATTAATCGTATAACTACCTTTGTGAAAGCCCTGAGTTGGATTAGTACCAGATGAAGCATCGCCTAGCCCACGCCATAATTGCGTAATCTTAGCGCCTGAAAATTGATTCAATATTGCTATGCCACCAGAAATATCAGCTTGGCTACAATCCCACCGCATTGTCGTACCGCTTGGCGTACACCCTAAATCAAAGTCTTTATCGCCTGAAATAACGCGAGGATTATCAATCTCAAATAACGCACCGGTGACAACATCAAAGTCAACATCGACCGTATCACCCGCAACCGCAGCAACGGCGAATGGCACTTGGTAAACAACCGTATCACCCGTTAAAACACCACTGGCCGGTACTATGTTCTCTTCATCGAATGTGACTTCTTTTACCGTCATTCTTGAGAAAACAACGGCAGCAGCCGAGGGTCTTATTCTGATGGTTTGATTCGATGAACCCGCTGTTATTCTTACCGTTAGATCTTCTGGGGAAATGCTAAGTGATGCGCCAATATTACCCGTACCACCACAGCTAACATCGCCACCTGAACCTGATAACATTCGATAAGTCACATCATAAGTCTTACCGACTGATATGGTTAAATCTTCAAATAACGCTTTTCCACCGCTTTGTATCGTTATCTCACCTGCAAATGTGTCAATCGTTGCATCAGTACACTCCCACTGCCCCGGCGTAGCAACTGCACAAGGCAACTGAAAGTAATCATCAATGTTTAAATCAGTCGTAACGTAGTTCTTTCTGAATAACACACCATCAGTGATTAAACCGTTAGCCACCTGCATGTCACGGTCGAAAGTTAACTGATAACCACCCGCATTATATTCTGCACCAGTGACCGCTATATGAGTGAATAAAGAGTTAAGCGGATTAGCCAAATCAGAGACATAGTATTTCTGTCCGGTAGGGTCGGACTGGATTTCAGACTTAACCCCGTTAAATGTCCCTAAACTGCTGTCAATGCCTAATCCAGAACTCGTCACTAGATACCGTTGACCATTAGGGCTAATCTGAATCTCTGAGCGTGAACCACTGGTTACGCCATGTACTATCCCTAACCCTACATCAGTTACGTGATATCTCTGACCGTTTGCATCCACCTGTATCTCACTGGATACACCAGTCGTAATCGGTGGGGTAATTCCTAGCCCCACGTCAGTCACTAAAAATCGCTGCCCATCAACACTAGTCTGAATCTCAGAGCCACCCGTTGAAACTATCCCCAGCCCACTGTCGAAGTTGAAATATCGCTGTCCATTACTTGCTGTTTGGATTTCACTTTTAATTAATGCCATTATTTTCTTTCCAATAGAAAACCCCCAACTATGAGGCTTATAAATTAATTATGTTTTATGTTTAGCAGACTGATGCTGCATCTGAATCAAAAGTTATTGACGGCAATGCGATTGAGCCAGTAACACTCTTGATATCGCCCACACCAGCGTCATAAACTATCGTTATCGTATCCGTACCGTTCACTG
>VAPM010149519.1_pt1 | contig 14631 bp, 14 predicted proteins | sample 3395091 | NCBI WGS metagenome assembly VAPM01 (sample SAMN08290445, study PRJNA428436) | hydrothermal vent metagenome | isolation source: Deep-sea hydrothermal vent chimney 3 | place: Pacific Ocean: Juan De Fuca Ridge | reverse complement strand
GAGGGAGACGCCCGACCGCCCGGTCATCCGAAGGGGGTGGCGAGATTGCTACTCGTAGTGTGAAATCATCGCCAGATATATTGTCTTCGCCTGGGCGGCGGAAATGTTGCCTGCTCGCGCACCGGCATCGATCATTTCCGGGGACGGCTGATAAGACGCCACCGTCAATCCGGATCGGGCCAGTTCATTCAGAAAATCGAAGGTCCGCGACAGGGCGGCGGTCGATGTCTCTGGTTCGGGGCGCCATTTGGTGTCTAGTAAGGCCATTGGTCACTCCTATAAATAATATTCTTTAATCCCCACTACAACCGCAAGGGCCATGCCAGAATCATAGAATCTATGCCAATAACCGTCGTTTAATTTTATAACTGATTGATAATAAAATAAAATATTAGAATATTAGAATTCTACCAAAAAAAACTGATATCGCTTCGATAGCAATAATGGATTAATTTCTATAATATGGTATTCAACCTGGCGTCGTCAGTTGCAGTCTGCGTTGCAAATTGCGAATCCAATCTGATATTCTGCTCATAATGACTGACAATCTCATCTATCATTTATGTCGGCGCGCGGACTGGCTTTCGGCGCTCGCACAAGGGGCCTATGGTGGATCCGGCGACGACCTGCGAGACGGTTTTTTGCATTTTTCGACCCGCGAACAGGTCGCCGAGAGCGCGGCCCGGCATCGCGTCGGGGTATCCGACCTGCTGCTTATAGGCGTCGATCCGGACGATCTTGGCGATAACCTGAAATGGGAAACGTCCAGGGCCGGGCAACCGTTCCCGCATTTGTATGGCGCCCTGGCGATCGAATCGGTTGTTCGGGTCGTAGACCTGCCGCAGGGCGAGGACGGGCATCATCTTTTTCCTGATGACATACCGGCTTTCAATACCAATGATTAGGGAAAATTTGTGATCGACTTTTACCGTTTCGCCGGGCCGCTGCTCAGGTTGATCGATCCGGAAACGTCGCACCGGCTGGCTATCGCCGCGTTGAAAAGCGGGATATTGCCGGCGCCTGCCGCCGCGCCGACCGATCCTGCCTTGGCGCAAGATTTATGGGGCAGGAAATTTGCCAATCCGCTGGGCCTGGCCGCCGGCTTCGATAAAAGCGCCGAGGCCGTCGATGCCCTTGAGCGGTGGGGTTTCGGCTTTATCGAAATTGGCAGCGTGACGCCACGCCCGCAACCGGGAAATCCCCGCCCCAGACTGTTTCGGCTTGGTTCCGACAAGGCGGTTATTAACCGTATGGGGTTTAACAATGATGGCGTGGCGGTCGTCGCGGACCGCCTTCGGCGCCGGCGTGGTCGGGGAATAATCGGCGTTAATCTTGGTATTAACAAGGATACCGACGACGCCAATGCCGATTACCGCCTGGGCATTTCAGGGCTGGCCAGTGTGGCCGATTATCTGGTCGTCAACGTCTCTTCGCCGAACACGCCGGGGCTGCGCGCATTGCAGGGGCGGGAAACCCTGCGCGGCCTGCTCGAAGTGGTTATGGAGGCTCGCGACAAGGCGATACATGGCGATAACGGAACTGCGCCGCCGCCGGTATTGCTGAAGATATCCCCCGATTTGACCGATCGGGACAAGGCCGATATCGCCACCGTCGCGGTACAGTCGGGGATCGACGGCCTGATTGCGACCAATACCACCGTAGAGCGTCCGGCCGGCCTTGGCGATCCGCAACGGAACGAGGCCGGCGGCCTGAGTGGCCGCCCACTGTTCGCCCCGTCGACCCGGGTGCTGTCGGAAATGTATCGGTTGACCGGCGGCAAACTGCCACTGGTCGGCGTCGGCGGGGTCGCATCCGCCGCCGATGCCTACGCCAAGATCAGGGCCGGGGCGTCACTGGTTCAGCTTTATTCGGCGCTGATATATCAGGGGCCTGAACTGCCGGGGCGCATTGTTGGCGGCCTGCCGCGCTTGCTAAAAGCCGATGGGTTTGACACCATAACAGAGGCTATCGGCGCCGATTGCCGGTAGCCCTTTCCCCAACCGGATTGCATAAAAAATGACCTATATAGATTACCAACGCGGCCCGTCTGCCGGGAAAAAGCGCGCCGTTTCTATGGGTTTCCCGGTGCAATCAAATATCAATCTGGACCGGATATGCGGCTGACATTTCTCGAAGCTTTTGAATTTGGCATCCCCGAAATCGATCGTGGGCATCGCCGGATATTCTATCTGTTTAATGAAATCGGCGATTGCCTGGAAGGCGGCAATTATGATTCCGCCCTGCGCCAGGTAATCCACCTGATTGCCGTCGAACGCGCCCACGTCAGATATGAATCGGATATTCTCAAGCGCTATGATTCCAGCCTGGTCGGCAAGCACGACGAATATCATTCATCCCTGTTCAAATCCCTGAACGAAATCATGATCGCCCTTGGCGATCAGGATCAGGACGTGGCTCGAAAATATTATGACGCCCTCCACGAGAATATTATCGACGATATCCTGATCGCCGACATGCCGTTTAAATCGTTATTTCAGGACAAAATCCTCGATAGATAACTTTACGGCTGGAATTGTTCCTTAAGGATGCGTTCCTCGAAATTGTGTTCCGGGTCGAACATCATGGTCAGGGATTTGCTGCGGTCTTCGGTTACCACCACCTTACTGACCTGGAACGCTTCGGTGTTGTCGGCAACGGCGCTGACCGGGCGTTCATGGGGGTCGATAATTTCAAAAGTCACCTTGGCGTCATGCGGCAACAGCGCCCCGCGCCACTGGCGGGGGCGAAATGCGCTGATCGGCGTTAACGCCAGCAAGTCGGCCCCAATGGGAATAATCGGGCCGTGGGCGGAAAGGTTATAGGCGGTGCTGCCGGCCGGTGTCGCCACCAGTACGCCATCGCAGATCATTTCGTCCAACCGCACCACGCCATCGACTATGATGCGGATTTTGGCGGCCAGCCTGGTCTGCCGTAACAACGACACCTCGTTGATGGCCAGCGCCGTTTTTTTTCTCCCATCGACGCCCGTGGCCGACATATTCAGGGGATGCACGGTAATCGATTCCGCTTTTTTTATGCGCCCCGGTAAATTGTCTTCATCATATTCGTTCATCAGGAAGCCGACCGACCCCCGATTCATGCCGTAAATGGGCAGGCCGTGTTTAAGATAGCGATGGAGCGTTCGCAACATGAACCCGTCGCCGCCAAGGGCGACGATTACATCGGCCTGGGACACCGGCACGTGATCGTATTTGTTTTTAAGCCTGCCCATGGCCCTTCTGGCGCTGGCCTGACGGGCGGCGGTAAAGGATATTTTCGGAATTTTACTCATGCGGATCGAGTATACCCGGACTTTTCATTACCCGCCAGTCGTACTCATGTGGCGGGTCAGGGCGGGGGCGTCTCCGGGCTCGATGCTGAATTCGTGACTTTTCGGCTTGCGTGCGATGGCCTCGTCGATGGCGGCATCCAGCAGGTCGTCGCCTTCGCTGGCCCGCATGGGGGTGCGCAGGTCGGCCGCCGTGTCCTGGCCAAGACACATGTAAAGGGTGCCGGTGCAGGTCAGGCGCACCCGGTTGCAGTCGGCGCAGAAATTATGGGTCATCGGCGTGATGAAGCCGACCCGTTTACCGGTTTCCAGGACATCGGTGTAGCGGGACGGGCCGCCGCTCGCGTGAGTGCTGTTATTCAGGGTCCAGTCCCGGTCCAACACCTCGCGAACCCGGTCCAGCGGCAGGTACTGATCGGCCCGCTTGCCGCCGATATCGCCCAGCGGCATGGTTTCGATCAGGGTCAGGTCGAAGTCCCGGTCGCCGCACCAGCCGACCAGCGAACTCAGTTCGTCGTCGTTGAAACCGGCGATAGCTACGGTGTTGATCTTGATTTTCAGGCCGGCTTGGCTTGCCGCTTCCAGGCCCCGCAATACCTGATCCAGATTACCCCAGCGGGTAATGTCGGCAAATTTGTCGGGGTCCAGGGTGTCGAGCGAAACATTGATGCGCCGGATTCCGTGTTCGACAAGTTCACCCGCGTATCTGGTCAGTTGCGAGCCGTTGGTGGTCAGGGTCAATTCGTCCAGCGCGCCGCTTTGCAAATGGCGTCCGAGCGAGCGAAACAGCGACATGACGTTTCGCCGGACCAGCGGTTCGCCGCCGGTCAAACGCAGCTTTCTTACCCCCTTACGCACAAAAGCGCCGCAAACCCGGTCCAGTTCTTCCAGGCTCAACACATCGGATTTCGGCAGGAAGGTCATGTCTTCCGACATGCAGTAGTGGCATCTGAAGTCACACCGGTCGGTTACCGATACCCGCAAATAGGAAACGGCGCGGCCATGTGGATCAACCATAGTGGGGGTGGTCATCGGTGCGGAGGTCCCAGCTTCGATTATAGTTCTTGCCTTGTCAGGCAGGGCCAGAATAAACGCTCTCGTGGGGCTTGTCGCCCCTAACTTTCGTAGGGAATATCGCCGTATTTCAATAGCCTCGGCGTCCGCTCCGGCATTGTTCCTTCGCCCCGTGGCGGCCAATCCAACACCGCCCGTCCCGCTCAATTTGCGAACGCCCCGTGCCTATGTTATAAATATTCTACATTTCCGAGATATCTACAGGTCGCGAGGATAGCTGTTGTCAGGGCCGATTAAGCGCAGCTTGTTTTTCGCAATCGCCATTGTTCTGGCGGCTCAGGTGTCCGCCTGTGGCGGCGATGGCGAGCGCACCAAAAAGGCCGCGAAATGGCTGAAAGATTACTCCCTGATGAACCCTCCCAACGGCAATTGGGTAGCCACCGATATCAAGGCTGTTGGCGCCGACAGGGTAGTGATGGATGTGCTGGTGCCCAATAAACAGCAGGTCGGTCAAATCAAATCGCGAACCAAGATCGAACAGTCCCATATTGTCGGGCTGGCCTGCCCGCCGAAGGATGCGGAAATATGGACAATTCTGGATAGCAGCCAGATCCTTTGGGTTAACCTGACGGCGTATACCGATAACGGCCTTACCGAGACGTTGATCGGCGCCAGCTGCAAGCATTAAGAAGCTATTTTGGGCGCATGTCGCGGCGTTTCCACCACAGCAATTCACCGCGCAGGAAGGCCTGGGCCAGATCGTTTTGCGGTTCGTTGAAGAATTCTTCCGCCGGACCGTATTCCAGCAGCCGGCCCCGGTGCATGAACATTACATCGTCGCCAAGGCGGCGGGCCTGGCCCAAATCGTGGGTGGTCATGATGATTCTGGTCCCCGCCGCGTGAAATGCGGCGATAACCTTTTCGATTGAATGGGTCGCCGCGGGGTCCAGGCTGGCGGTGGGTTCGTCCAGAAACAATACCTTCGGGCGCAGCGCCCAGGCTCGCGCCAGCGCCAGTTTCTGCTGTTCACCGAACGACAGTACCCGCGCCTGCTGGCCCGCCAGTCGGCTCAGACCGGTTCTTTTCAGGGCGTCTTCGACCCGGTCACGGCGTTCGGAACGGGGGATGCCGCGCAAGGCCAGGGCATAGGCGGCATTGGCGGCGACCGTCCGGCGCAGCATTATGGGCCGTTGAAAGACCATGGCCTGGTGGATGACCGCATCGCCGCCCAGTTCGCCGCGCCAGCGAATATTGCCGGTCGACGGCTTCAGCAGGCCGTGGCAAAGCCTGAGCAGCAAACTTTTCCCGGCGCCGTTGGGACCAAGAATTATGGTTCTGGGGCCGGCGGCGAACGAATGGGTAAAATCCTTGATCAGGCGCTTGCCGCCACCCTCAAACGAGACGTTATCCAGTTCCAGCGGCAGAATATTCACAGGCGTCGCCTTTCGGCCAGGTCTTTTAAAACGAACGCGGCGCCGTTTATGGCCAGGGACAGGACAATCAGGATAACGCCCAGGCCCAGCGCCAGCGCCAGATCGCCTTTCGAGACTTCCAGCGCGATGGCCGTCGTCATGACCCGGGTGACATGATCGATATTGCCGCCGACGATCATCACCGCGCCGACTTCCGCAGAGGCCCGCCCAAAACCGGCCAGCACCGCCGTTAAAAGCGAAAACCGGCCATCCCACAGCAGCGTCAGCATCGACCTGGTCGGCGATGCGCCGAACGAACGCAACTGTTCTTCGTATTCGCGCCACAGGTCCTCGATAATCTGCCGGCTTAGCGCCGCGATGATCGGGATTATCAGGATCGACTGGGCCACGATCATCGCCCCCGGCGTAAACAACAGCCCGAACACGCCGAACGGCCCCATTCGCGACAGGCCCAGATAAACCACCAGTCCGACCACCACCGGCGGCAGCCCCATCATGGCATTCAGCAATACGACCAGTGATTTGCGTCCGGCGAAGCGATACAGCGCCGTCGCCGCGCCCAGTGGCATGCCGATAACGGTGGCGATAAACACCGCGCTCAGGGATACCCGCAGCGACAGCGCGACGATTTCGCCCAGGGCCGCATCGCCGTGCAGCAGCAGCGTAAATGCGGCGCTTAGTGCGGAAGGAAAATCGTTCATGTATCGCCTTTGGCCCAAACAGCATATTATCAATACCGTTATCGTTATCAACCAAGGCTTATGTAAAGTGAACAATAATTGTAATTTGCTGATCGCGCCGAACCCCGATGACCCGCGCCTGACCCGGTGGGTTGAAGGGGTCGATCAGGATGGCGCCGTTTTTGGCGCCCCGGTGACCGTCGAACGCCCGATGACCCTGTTTTTGAATAGCCAGGAAATCGTCACCATCATGACCATCGGCGACTATCCGGAATATCTGGCGCTCGGCTATCTGCTTAACCAGAATATGATATCCCGGGATGACACCGTCACCGCCATCGATTTCGCCGCCGATATTGACACTATTGTCGTGCGCACCGAACGCCAGACCGATTACGAGGAAAAACTTAAGAAAAAAACCCTGACATCGGGCTGCGCCCAGGGCACGGTATTCGGCGATGTGATGGAAAGTTTTGAAAACACCAAGCTGCCGGCCGATGCGGTGATCCGGACCTCGTGGCTTTATGATCTGGTCAAGAAAATCAATGCCCAGCCCAGCCTGTATTCACGGGCCGGGGCCATTCACGGCTGTGTCCTGGCCAGGGCCGACCGGCCGCTGGTTTATATGGAAGATGTCGGGCGGCATAACGCGGTCGATAAAATCGCCGGCTATATGTTCCGGGAAAACATCGGCGGCGGCGATAAGATTTTCTATACCACCGGCCGGCTAACCAGCGAAATGGTTATCAAAAACGTCCAAATGGGTATTCCCATTCTGGTTTCCCGGTCCGGATTTACCGCCTGGGGCGTCGATCTCGCCCGCCGCGTCGGCCTGACCCTGATCGGCCGCGCCAGGGGGCGTCGTTTTGTCGCGCTGGCCGGTGACCGGCGGATTGTTTATGACAATCCGGATCGGAACGCCTGATGCGGCGGCAATCCGTAGCCGGAATTATCCTGGCCGGCGGACAAGGGCGTCGATTGGGCGGGCTTGACAAGGCATTGGCGGTGCTTGGCGACAAGCCGTTGATCGAGCATGTCATTACCCGGGTGTCGCCGCAGGTGTCGGAACTTATTATCAATGCGGCGGGTGATCCCGCTAGATTCGCCGGCCTTGGCCTGCCGGTCGTCGCCGATGTTATCGATGGCTTCGCCGGTCCTCTGGCCGGGGTGCTGACCGGGCTCGAATGGTTGTCGGCGCATCGTCCGGACACGCGGTGGCTGGCCTCCTTCCCCGTCGACACGCCATTTCTGCCGGTGGATCTGGTCGATCGTCTGGCCACCGCCGTCGCCGGTATTGATGGCGATATGGCGTGCGCCGGTTCGGTCGGGCGCAGCCATCCCGTGGTTGCGCTGTGGCCGGTGGCCCTGGCGGCTGATCTGCGCCGCGCTCTGATAGATGAAGGCATTCACAAGATCGACCGCTGGACCGCCCGCTACCGTATTGTCCAGGTCGATTTTTCGCCGGTTACCGCTGACGGCAAGGCGTCTGATCCGTTTTTTAACATCAACCGCCCGGAAGACCTGGCCGAGGCCGGACGGAAGCTGCAACGGGATTATCGGGATCATAAATAAATGCCGCCGCCCCATCATGGATACGGACTATCAGGGGGGGAGAGTGGTGTCCGTAGATGGCGGCGGCGGCGATATTTTACGGAACCCAGGGCTGAGGACACGGGCTCCGTCCGGTTCAGAGACGGCTAAGGGCACCGCTCCTTCACGTATAGATAATGCTACTATACCCTCTGGCGGGGGCCGTAATTGATATAAATCAAGGAACGCGTGTTCGTCGCAAACACCGTTGAATTCAGCCCTTTTCCAGCCTGACGGCAGAAAACTTGAACTCCGGTATTTTGCCGAACGGGTCCAGTTTCGGGCTGGTCAGCAGATTGGCGGCGGCCTCGACAAAACAAAACGGGATGAACACCATGCCTTCCGGCACATCGCGGTCGGCGCGGGTTTTCAGGGTGATGGAACCACGGCGCGAGGTCACCCGCACCGCATCGCCGGGCGCCAGCGCCATTTTCGCCAGTTCCCCTGGATGCAGGCTGGCGACCGCTTCCGGTTCCAGTTCCGACAGTACGCCGGCGTGCCTGGTCATCGCCCCGGTGTGCCAGTGTTCCAGCATCCGCCCGGTGGTCAGAATTACCGGATAGTCATCGTCCGGCAACTCGCCCGGCGGTTCGACATCGACCGGAACCAGCAGGGCTTTGCCGTTTTTGGTCGGGAAGCCGTCGCCGAACAGGATCTCCTTGCCCGGCTGATCTTCCTCGGCACAGGGATAGGTGACGACGCTTTCCCGCTCCAGCCGCCGCCACGAAATCCCCTTTATCGAGTCCATAACGCCGCGCATTTCGGCAAAAACGTCTTCGGGTCCGTCGTAGCGCCAGTCCAGGCCCATGCGATTGGCGATTTCCCGAATAATCCACCAATCCTGGCGCGCCTCGCCCGGCGGTTCGACCACTTGCCGGGCCAGTTGAACCTGACGGTTGGAGTTGGTGAAGGTGCCTGTTTTTTCGGGCATTGCCGAGGCCGGCAGCACGACATCGGCGAAATGGGCGGTTTCGGTCAGGAAAATATCCTGCACCACCAGATGATCCAGTTTGGCCAGGGCGGCCCGGGCGTGACCGGCATCGGGGTCCGACATAGCCGGATTTTCACCCATTATATACATGCCCCGGATGGCCCCCGCATGGATGGCGTCGATGATTTCGACCACCGTCAGGCCGGGTTCCGGATCAAGCGGCGTGTTCCAGTACCGTTCGAATTTGCCGCGGATGGCTTCGTCGGCGACGGAAGCGTAATCGGGATAGACCATAGGGATCAGCCCGACATCGGACGCCCCCTGCACGTTGTTCTGGCCGCGAAGCGGGTGCAGCCCGGTGCCGGGTCGGCCGATCTGTCCGGTGATCGCGGCCAGCGAGATCAGGCAGCGGACGTTATCGGTGCCGTGGACATGCTGGGACACTCCCATGCCCCAGAAAATCATTGCCCGTTCGGCGGTGGCGTAGATACGGGCCACGGTGCGGATAGTCTCGACGTTGATGCCGCAAACGGCGGCCATCCGCTCGGGTGAAAATTTATCGACTCTTTTTTTCAGGTCCTCGAAGCCATCGGTAAATTTGGCGATATAATCGTCATCCGTCAGGCCTTCATTGATGATTACGTGCAGCATGGCGTTAAGCAGGGCGACGTCCGTACCGGGGCGGAACTGCACCATGCAATCGGCATGACGGGACAGTTCCTGTCCGCGCGGGTCCATGACTATCAGCCTGGCGCCGTTTCGTTTGGCATTCTTGATGAAGGTGGCGGCGACCGGATGGTTCTGCGCCGGTCGGCAGCCCATGACGATGATTACATCGGATTCGAGCGCCGCAGTGAACGGCGCCGTTACCGCGCCGGACCCGATGCCTTCCATCAGGGCGGCGACAGACGAGGCGTGACACAGCCTGGTGCAATGATCGACGTTGTTGGATCCGAACCCGGTGCGCACCAGTTTCTGGACCATATAGGCTTCCTCGTTGGAGCCCTTGGCCGAACCGAAGCCGGCCAGCGCCTTGTTGCCGTGATCTTCGCGGATGCCCTTCAGACCCGATGCCGCCAGGTCAAGCGCCTCTTGCCATGTCGCCTCGCGGAAATGTTTCAACGGGTCGCCGGCATCGAAGGAAACATCCGCCTTCTTCGGTGCGTCGTCACGGCGAATCAGCGGCCTGGTCAGGCGATGCGGGTGTGTTATGTAATCGATACCGAAGCGGCCCTTGACGCACAACCGGCTAAGGTTGGCCGGGCCGTCACGGCCTTCGGTGCCGACGATGACGTTACCCCGAACACGATAAGTGATCTGGCAGCCGACGCCGCAATAGGGGCACAGGGAATGGATTTTTTTATCGCTGGCGGTCTCCGCCGACGCGAATTTAGGCATCAGGGCGCCGGTCGGGCAGGCTTGTACGCATTCGCCGCAGCCGACGCAGGTGCTGTCACCCATGGCATCGGCAAAATCGAAGACAATCTTCGATTCGCCGCCGCGACGGGCCATGCCGATTACGTCGTTGACCTGGATCTCACGGCAGGCGCGGACGCAGTTGGTGCAATGGATGCAGGCGTCCATGTTGACCGCAATGGCCGGATGGCTCAAATCGGCATCGGGCCGGCGGCGGGCCGGGAAGCGGCTTTCGGTAACCCCCATATGTTTGGCCATGTGCCGGAATCTGGTCGATGAGTCGCGTTCGGGCTGATCCGCGACCAGCAGTTCCATTACCGTCGTGCGCGCTTTGACGGCGCGCCGTGAAGATGTTTTGACCTTCATGCCCGGTGTGGGTTGGCGCTTGCAGCTTGCGGCCAGGGTTCGTTCGCCGTCGATTTCGACCATACACAGGCGACAGTTGCCGTCGTCGCGGTAATGTTTGTTCAGTCCGGAACACATATGGGGGATGTCCACGCCCGAGCGTTTAGCCGCCCGCCATATGCTTTCGCCGGGCCGGGCCTCGACCGTGTCGCCGTCCAGGCTGAATGAAATGTTTTCGCTCATGCCATCCCGTCTTTCAGGAAGCGCAAGGCGCTGACCACCGGGTTGGCGGCGGCCTGGCCAAGGCCGCAGATAGAGGCTTCGCGCATGGCCTCGGCCAGATCGACAATCAGGTCTTCATTCCAGTCCGGTTCCGCCAGCAGCATCGACAGTTTTTCACAGCCGACCCGGCACGGCGTACACTGGCCACAGCTTTCGTCCTCGAAAAACCGCACCAGATTTCGGACCACGGCCCGGATGTCGTCCCGATCGGACAGCACCACCACGGCGGCCGAGCCGACGAAACAGCCGTATTCTTCCAAGGTCCCGAAATCGAGCCGCAAATCGGCCATGGAGGCCGGCAAAATCCCCCCCGATGCGCCGCCCGGAAGATAGGCTTTCAGGGTGTGGCCGTCGGCCATGCCGCCCGAATAATCATCAATTAGCCGGGCCACGGTGATGCCGGCCGGGGCCAGCTTGACGCCGGGGTTCCTGACCCTTCCCGAAACCGAATAAAAGTGTGGCCGCCCGGCCTTTTGGTAGGCCTCGGCGCCGTCTTCGACAATTTGTCTCAGCCAATACAGGCTTTCCACGTTGTTAATCAGGGTGGGGCGCCCGAACAGGCCGGCCTGGGCCGGGTAGGGGGGGCGGTTGCGGGGCAGCCCGCGTTTGCCTTCCAGGCTTTCCAGCAGCGCCGATTCCTCGCCGCAAACATAGGCCCCGGCGCCGCGCCGCAGGTGGATGGTGACGCCCTCGCCAAAACCGGCCGCCGTCACATCGGCGATTTCGGATTCCAGAATCCGGCGGATATGCGGGTATTCGTCGCGCAGGTAAATATAGATTTCCTCGGCCTCGATGATCCAGGCGGCCAGCAGCGCCCCCTCGATGACCCGGTGCGGGTCGGTTTCCAGGCAATGGCGGTCCTTGAAGGTGCCGGGCTCGCCCTCGTCGGCGTTGATCGCCATCAGCCGGGGTTTTGGTGCGTCGAGCATAAACCGCCATTTGCGCGCCACCGGGAAGCCCGCCCCGCCAAGGCCCCGCAATCCCGACTTTTCGATTTCCAGCAGGACCTCTTCGCGGTCCCGTTCTCCGGCCAGACAGGATTTCAAAAGGCGGTATCCGCCGGCCTCAAGGTAGGCCTCCAGGTCGCGATGGCCGGTAGTCGCCGGCGCGGTCGAATTTGCCTCGATGGCGGCGGCGACCCGGTCCGTATCGGCACTACCGATGCGATTTTTCCCAACCATGGCGGCAGGGGCGGAATCGCAGGCGCCCATACATGGCGCCCCGACGATACGGACATTTTCGTCCGGGCTGTCCCGCAGGGCCTTCAGCAGTTTCCCGGCCCCCGCCAGTTGGCAGGCGACGCCGTCGCAAACCCGGACCGTAAGTGGCGGCGGCGGGGTCTCATTTTCCTTAATGACGTCAAAATGGGCATAAAATGTCGCTACTTCATAAACTTCGGCCTGTGACAGCTTCATCTCGCCGGCCAGGGCGGCAAGATGGCGGGCCGAGATATGGCCGTGCTTGTCCTGGATCATGTGCAGGTGTTCGATCAGCAGGTCGGCCCGTCGCGGGCGATTGCCCAGAAGGTCGCGAATTTCCGCCGTTGCGGCGGCGTCAATCTGACGGCCTTTCGGGAAAGCCCTGAATTTGCCGGTTGGTCGTTTTGTCGTTACAGGGGCGGACATCTGTGCCTCGGCCATATACAAGAGCGTGGTTCAATAATAACTTGACCTAACAATGTTGATAACGTCAACAAATTGGTGTCGCCTAACCAAAAACCGACACATCCTTGGCCGAAAAAGACCATGCAATCGATAGTCGCGGACTGAAAACTAGATGGAAAACAACGTACTGGTGGATTTTCAGGTGGTTCGGCTCTTGTGCTCGCGGTTGTGTCATGACCTGGCCGGTCCGGCCGGCGCGGTCCACAACGGCGTCGAACTTTTGACCGAATCCGGTGCCCATGGTGATGATGCTCTGGGGCTTGTCGCCACCAGTGTCGAGCGGATGAATGCCCGCCTGGGCTTCTACCGTCTGGCCTTCGGACTGGGTGGGCCGGGCGGCCGCAAACCGGCGCTCGAAGAGGCCCGCGATCTGGCAACGGGATTTTTGAGCGGCGCCCGGACAACTCTCGACTGGCCGGATTTTCCGGCGCCGCAGGTGCTCCGAGAAAGGCTGGACGACGCGGTCAAGTTATTGCTCAACATGGTTCTTTTCGGCGCCGACTCATTGCCTCGGGGGGGGGCGCTGGAAATCCGCTTTGCGTTAACATCCGACAGCCCGGCGGCGATTGGCCTGGCAGTCAGGGCCTTGGGTCGGGGGGCTTTTGTCAGGGATGACAGAATGGCCGCCCTGAGTTACGACGGCGTCAATGAAGGGCTGAACGCCCACAATGTGCATGGCTTTTTCATGCAACGCCTGGCGCAGTGCGCGGGTAGCTGGATAGAAGTGACCGGCGGCGCCGATGAAGTGCAGATCGCCGCCTTCCTTCAAAATTGATGTCAGTACCGGAACAGGTAAATATTTGTATTTAATTATAGATGGTTAGGTTAGATTCATAGTATCCTGCAAGGCATCGAAGCAGTTTTTTACAAGGCGAATTCGCGATAAGCCTTAAAAAAATGAATGAAACGTTCGTTTTTTACGAACGATCACCATATAGGTTAACGATAACCATATGGATCACTGACGAAATACGTATTTCCCGGTCCTTTAATCGGGGCTTATTTAAGATTAAGAGGCAAACTGCGCCATGGATGACCTTTTAACCGAATTTCTTACCGAGACTACGGAAGCCCTGGAGAGTCTGGACCAGCAGATGGTCCAGTTCGAACAGGATCCAAGCGATATGGATATCCTGGGGAATATTTTCCGGCTGGTTCACACCATCAAGGGAACCTGCGGCTTCCTGGGCCTGCCCAGGCTGGAATCGGTCGCCCATGCCGGCGAAAATGTCCTCGGCAAGTTCCGTGACGGCGTCCTTGAGGTAACGCCGGAGGCGGTGACGCTAATCCTTAAATGCCTCGATACCATTCGTGAACTTTTGGGCGCACTGGAAGAAACCGGCGAGGAACCCGAAGGCAGCGATCAGGAACTGATTGATGAATTAAATGCCTATGCCGATGGCGGGGCTCCTGCGGCGGCAGCGGCGGCGGTGGCGGTTCCGGCGGCGGATGCGGCGCCTTCGGCCAATGAATTCGGGGCGCCGGTGGCCGCCGAACTTCTGGCCGAGGTCGAAGCGGCCAACGCCGGCGGCGTTGTCGCCGCGTCCGATCAGGAAATGGCCACCGAAATGGCGGCCGGGGATGATGGCGGAGACGCCGCGCCTTCGGCCAATGAATTCGGGGCGCCGGTGGCCGCCGAACTTCTGGCCGAAGTCGAAGCGGCCAGCGCCAGCGGTATTTCGGCGGCGTCCGACCATGATATGGCGGCCGAGGCCGAGGCCGAGGCCGCAAAAGCCGCCGCCGCCGCTCTGGCTGTGGAGGCGAAGGTTCCTGCGGCTCCCAAGAAGAAGACTCCGCCGGCCGAAACCGCCAAGAAAGCGGAAGGTGGCGGCGTCGCCGCCGCGTCGATCCGGGTCAATGTGGATGTGCTCGAAGACCTGATGACCATGGTCAGCGAACTGGTGCTGACCCGCAACCAGCTTTTGCAGATGGTCCGGGGGCAGGATGACAGCGAGTTTACGGTGCCCTTGCAAAGGTTGAGCCACAT
>VAPM010093330.1_pt1 | contig 14645 bp, 10 predicted proteins | sample 3395091 | NCBI WGS metagenome assembly VAPM01 (sample SAMN08290445, study PRJNA428436) | hydrothermal vent metagenome | isolation source: Deep-sea hydrothermal vent chimney 3 | place: Pacific Ocean: Juan De Fuca Ridge | reverse complement strand
GGTGAACTCCTTTTCTTCCGAAAAATTATTTGCTTGCACAAACAATCTAACGGATTGAGAGGGAGTTTTCCATAAGTTATTGATATTATAGATAATTAATCCCGAACACCTATGAGTGCTGACTACATTTCAAAAAAGCGTGAAACTGTGACTACTCAGCGAGTAGTCAGAGTGACCCTACAAACCTCTATTTTTTCTCAGAAAAACCATGGGCACCAGCAAAATCATAAAAATCGCACTAAAAGCGCCCCCTCCACCGCTCCCTTCAGTGCTCGTGGATTCTGCTACTTTATTTTGTGTTGTTGCACTGCTACCAGATAATACCGGTGACGACACAATTGCATTTGTTGAGTAGGAAACATGCAGGCTCATCCCCTCATCTGAAACCGAAATATTGGAAAGCGCCACATCACTCAATTCACCGCTATACAATTGCGTACCTGGGGTCGTTTCGTCGTTAACCGCCGTGACATTACCCTCGTAAAAAAGATTTTTAGCCTGACCATAACTTAATGCCTTATCTATCAGCGCATCGCCCTTAGCTGCAACCAAATCAACCCGTTTATGATTTACGTCTGCATTATCATTATTTAAACCACTTATTCCAACACTATCATCAATATGCCACACTGCCAAACCACCATAATTACCGGAAAATATGAGATAGGACAATCCTTGATCATAACCTGAGTATTGACGATTTTCGACAAGAAAATATTCATGACTAACCGCTGTTGGAATTTTTATTATATTGGCATTAGAAAGATGTGCGGCTTGAACGGTAACCACTGAGCCATTTATGGGAATTTGGGGGTCAACCCAACCCATGGCCACCCGTGACCAAGCGTCCAGCATAACAGGCGTCGTTCCAGCATAACTTTCGTTACTCCTTTTCCCCCAAGAACCAAACCCCATTAAAGACCAACCGCCAACACCATAGCTCACAGCGGTAATATCGTATAAATCGGGCAATGAAAATAATGAATGACCCAGTTCATGCGCAACGATGCCCATAGTCAGAGAATGATTACCATGAAGTTCACCAACGATGCTATAGGTCATACCACCAGCCACAGTATCAATGGTGACCGTCGTTTCCCCTCTAGTTTGAGTCGGCGCGGCAACCCCACTAAAAGAAGTTACAAAACTACGTGATTGCCCCCATAATCGTGGAGAGGTATTATCGCCCGCTAAGGCATTACCCGACGCATCTTTACCGAATGATGCTTCATAACCACCTAACACCACCACAATAGCCAATTCTTTGCTACTGACTCGACCATCACTATTACTATCAAATTGTGTAAAATCCATATAGCTCATTGCTTGATTGATCGCATCCGCAGCAATTTGATTTGATTTATAAGAAGAGGTCGATGACACCGTCGCTTCCGGTGTTGTCGCACCTAACCGCATCCAGCCCACCACACCGTCGCTGACTGTACCATGAGACTCTGTCGCCGGAACAATATCCAACGCACTTTTAGAAGCTTCGGAAAAATAATGGGCAACAGACTGTCCCGTATTGACAGTAGAAAAAAACAATTGCTGCATTTCATCTGGGTCAGTCGTTGCACAACGCGTACAATTTTCCGCCGCCAAGGCATCATCGTAATAAGCCAATAGCACAACCATAGGGATAGTCCCCGTTACAGCGCTGAGTGAATTACTCCCTCCTACCGATTTAAATAAACGATAACCAGGCTGGACAACACTGTCCGGGATCAGATTTTTTGTAATTTTTTGTGTAGTCGGATCATCCCGACCAACAAGCAAGTCAGTCGCACGCAAGCGATTACTCCCCGCTAGAGATTGTTCAGAACCACCTCGAGTTGCATAGACCCATTCGCCAGAACTTTTTTTTACAATGGTATAACCTGAAGTTGTTTCCAACCACTGCTGCTCTACATTGCCCTTTTGATAAACCGAAATTCGAGATCCGTCAGGTTGAATGATAACGGCATCAACCGGTGCAGCAAGCGAAGAGGCTTGAGCCTGACTTAACACTGAAAAAATTAACCCGGTTCCACAATATTGAATAATATTTTTTATATTCAGCAGATCGCCCTCTTTTTATTTTTGCTACCGCACTATCAAAATGCGTGTAAAAATAAAATCGGCGACTCAGATTAAAAATGCACTGCTGAACTTTTAAAATGTGATCCTGATCACAAAAATAGACAGCGTATTTGCTGATGATACATTCGTTGCACCACACCAAAATAGGGGGTTAGTTATGCTGTTGAGGCTATCGAAAACCTCAATGAATAAACTTTTAAAAAAATCGTGCGGAAAGCACATAGATGAAACGTTGCAGAGGTAAACAAACCTAAAATTAACGTAGGAACACGTGATGAAATACGACAGTGACACAGAATTATTTATAGGATGAACTCAATAAGGCAAGTTATTTCGTACTCATTCCTTTATACTTTTGCAATCATTTTTTTAAGTTGTATACTCTTGATTCGTTGCAATAAAGCTGGATTCATGCCTACGCGAGACAACGCATCTTGAGTACAACTTTCTAATACCACCCCATAACATTCTGCTATTAGCGTTGATATGGCACCACTAATGCGCAGAAAGGCATTGAATACCTCAAAGGACTTTTCTTTATTATAGTGCTCCACACATTTCACCAACACAACTTGTTGAATGCGATTCATCATGCCCAGCATATAGAGATTGTTTACGCCTCGCTGCACATGCATTAACGCAATAAACCATTGATGTTCCCAGAAGGCATCCCCTTGCGTACCTTTAGCCAGAGAAAGTACCCAGTTTTCCAATGTTTTTTCTAATTTTTTGCGTTCACCTTCGTGGAAAATATCCGCTGTCGCATCTGATGCGTATACCGTATTATAAAATACCTCTACAATATCAGGAGTCCAACTGGCGATTTTCTGAGCTTCTTGCTGCAAGATTTTCCAGTCTGAATCTTGATAATTCATTAAAGGAACAAGAACTTCAAAAAGATCTTTAACTTTGTTGCTCATTTAAATCTCTCCTCTGTATCGCTACTACAGCCGTAAAAGTGAATTAAACTCATTGAGCAATACGATATCGAAAACTTCCTCTGGTAAGATTTTTTTGTAAAAACGGTTACAACAAGTCGTCAGATGAAATTTAATAAAACACACCGACATAACCGTTCACATTGCTTCCAGGAGTTCATTTAGGCGTTTTCTAACTGCAAATCGAACGCTACCGATCACCGCACTAGCATCGGTAAACAAAGCAAGAATATCGTTTCCTGCTGTCGCTATAAGAATTTTCCCATTATCAAATTCAGTAATATACTGCGACATTCCACCTAAGTTAAATTCCTTACCCAAAGTTTCAGAAGCACCAATTGCTGTCGCAACCATTGCGCCTAGCGCCTCCAGCGCCTCTAGTGCTTCCACTGTTTCTGTATCCACATCTTCAGAGCTTACACTCTCTATTACAAACCCATCTCGACCAACCAAAGCGACTGATTTAACACCATTAACCTCTAGAAATCCACTCAATACATCCGCTATACTCTGACTCATTTTATCTCTCTTTCTATTCTATTTTTCATTTTCACCTACAAAGCAATCTCTGTCATCTTATCCTGCAGCCAATAAAGGATCAATAAACGCCCATGCCTCATTACTTTTATTATTTTTATCTACTTGATGAAAAGGACCACGCAATCGTAGCTTATCTGATCCACATAAATTTTGTATTTCATTTTTTGCCAGGTCTTCTTCAGCGGTCAGTTCCGCCCGTTTTTCAGTTAATAAAGTAATAAAGCTCAGCTCTGCCAATAGTAAATCACGTTCTCTATTCTTTTCCCAATGGCTATTGGGTAAACCTACAACATAAAGCATCAGTTTTGGTGAGAGAGCCACTCGCCAGAACAAGACATTATTTTCAACTCGCCCATTTTCCAAATAGAACTCAATTTTTCGCCCTCCCAGGGTGGAAAAAAAATTTTCAATTTGTTGCCGGGCAGCCAGTACGCCGATGCGAATACTCATTATTTTTTGTTTTTTGGATCTAGAAAAAAAACGTCTCGTTTCTTCTATTTTTGATTTACGCAACACGCCCGAATTGTCGGATATATTAATATGTCCCAGCGCCTGCAATTGGAAAAGTGCTTTTTCATCTTGCGTTGATTTGCTCTTTTCATCACCCAAATTGACAAATGGTACAAAATCTTCATGATCGAGCGTTAGCAAATTTTGCTGGCCTTTTTGCTCTATAGCTTCATTATGATCAAATTGTTTCACCTCAATTTCTTCAGAATCAGCTAGATCTTCCTCGTTATTCGTCAAAACTCCGGACATCAATAAACCTCGACTCGCCGAGATCAAAACGTCAGTATCGAGTATCGCCTTTGAGGGCGATACATCATGATCAATAATCTTTCGTTCAGGCATGATATCCACGGTTTCTTCACTCACCAACATTGGGAAAAAAGTATTGACTGTTTGTTGCTCAAGCTCAGGAAGAAGATCTTGATCCCGCTCTCCGTATTTCAAAACATCAAGATGTTTGAGCTCTAATGTGGCTTTATCCAGCAGAGCAGACACACCAGAAGTATTATTTTTAGCCAATAAACTATATGCGTCTCTTAACCCGTCTGCCGCTTTAATTAAAGCCATAAACACAGCTTCTTGATCCATTTCAAACGAATTTAGTTGCCGTTTTTTTGCTCGATATTGCTCAACTAACTGCCAATACCTCTGCTCCAGAGTTTTACGCACCTCTTTTTTTTTCTTACTCATGAAGTATTGGTTTTGAGCGCTATAAAAAAAATTTTGTGATATGACCGCCATACTTTGTTACCTTTCCCTGAACCAAATCGAACTCTGCCTATAATAAAAACAACAAAATCAAGGAGTTACATAGGGATTTACAGGTAAATTATTTAACCGCGCCTTCTTTCCTGCAAATCTCACGACGATCATCGACTTTACACTGTAGTGATGTAATGCGCCGATCTTTAGTTCGTCGTCGTTCATTGACAACTCCCTGGTTTAGTTGACGTCGCTCTTTGTTATGTCTTCTTCTACAAATCGAACGTTTCAAAAAGCGCATCACTTTCCATGCATGACGCATGCCATAAAAATAGGCGCCAAACAACAATAAGAATAAAGCAAACATCAGCATTTCAGGAAGATGCAAATACTCGCCAGTCAAACCAATCACAACGCCAACACCCGCAAGACCACTCATAATTAATACGGACTGCGCTACGCTAAAGCCTGCAAGCAATAATACATGATGAAAATGCTCTCGATCTGCGGCAAAAGGCGACATGCCTTTTAATAGACGACGCAGCATAATACCAACGGTATCAAATAGGGGGATCGCTAAAAACCATAAGACAGTAACAGGTGCAACAACCTTATCACTACCTTGTGTTAGCTGGATAAAAAACCAAGTGATGGCAAATCCTAAAAACATAGAACCGGCATCGCCCATAAATACGCCCGCTTTTTTTCGCCAGGGAAAGCGAAAATTAAAACAAAGAAAGGCAATCACTGCCGCTATTAACACCAGCAAGAGCTGCAATTCTGCATAACTTTGTTCCACAAGGGTCACGATGACCAAACCGGCTAAGGTCATCAACACTAAACTACCGGACAAACCATCAATGCCATCGGACATATTGACGGCATTAATAACACCAACCGTTGCAAAAATAGTCAACGGAATAGCAAATAAACCCAAAGAAAATAACGAGCCATCCCAAGTCAAGGCACCAAAATCCAGCAGCACTCCGCCCCCAAAAAATATCATGATACTCGCAGCACTGATTTGTGCTATAAAACGAACAGTTGAAGACAGTTCGCGAAAATCATCGACTACACCAACAACAATGAGTATCAAACCACCCACGAAAAAAGCAACGATGCTTTGATCAATAAGCCCCAACACAACACTCGTAATAAGAAAACCGGAAAAAATACCTAAACCACCCACCAATGGAATCTCACCTTGATGGTGTTTACGCTTATCAGGACGATCAACTAAACCCAAGTAAATGGCACTCGGTTTTAATATGTAGATCAAGGTCGCTGTCAACAAAAAACACAATAAAAAAGTGATCATATTGATATCAAACACCACAAAACCTTTGAGATAACGGAGCAAAAATGGCGGATCGATCTTGCAAGAGATGAAGCATGTAAGGAAACCTACAGTACGGCACAAACCAAAACAGTAAACAAAAAGCAGTATAACATGATTCAAACAGAGGAAGTATGTTACCTCCCCTTAATTTTAAGTATGAAATTCAGTGTCGTCGCTATTTTTATACACCCAGGGTATCAATATATTTTTAGATGAAAAGCATTTTAAAATCCGCTAATTACTGTAATGTAAACACGTTTTCCGTATCCCTCACGCATTGATCTTTATCGCTTTTTTGTCTACAGAAGGCGACAGACAAAATAATGTACACTTATAAAACTGTATCGCTTTTATACGTCGTGTTTGCTTTCGGCCTACGAATAAAAATTCGGCACAGCCTGAAATATTTTTTATTCAACTGCCATCCTGATTTGTGCTGTTTTTCATTAATAGTCCATACCCATTTTATAAATAACGATATCCATCCCTTACATATTGCAAGAACAAAATGCTTTCGTCTCGATACAAGACCGGCAAATCAACAACATCAAAACCCACAACCTGCCTCCATCAAATTTAAGATAAAAATAAACTATCTCAACTGACCCTTTATTTAGGTATCAGAAGTCAATAATTGAAAGCAGCCTAGCTAATGACGATACCCATGTTTTCTGCTATGGTTACCGACAATTATCGACCCATTTCAAGTTCATTTTAATTTAAGGAAAAACCATATTATGAAAGTAAGCATTTACGGATCAGGCTACGTTGGCTTGGTCACCGGCGCCTGCTTGGCCGAGGTAGGTAATGACGTGCTTTGTATTGATGTAGACGAACGTAAAATTGAGATGCTAAACAAGGGTAAGGTTCCGATCTTCGAGCCGGGGTTGGACGAAATGGTACAACGCAACGCCGCTTCAGGCAAACTCAAATTTACCACTGATATGGATCAAGCTGTAGAACATGGTTTGTTTCAATTCATTGCCGTGGGCACACCGCCCGACGAAGATGGCTCCGCAGATTTGCAATATGTATTGGCCGTCGCCCAAACCATAGGCCAACGCATGACAGACTATAAAATTATTGTCGACAAATCTACGGTACCCGTGGGAACAGCAGACAAAGTGCGAAAAAAAATATCAGAAACGCTAGAGACACGTCATACCTCAGTAGAATTTGATATCGTGTCCAACCCTGAATTTTTAAAAGAAGGGGCTGCGATTGAAGATTTCATGAAACCTGATCGCATCGTACTCGGCACGGACAACCCAAGAACGACAGAGCTTTTAAGAGCGCTTTACGCACCGTTCAATCGCAACCGTGATCGACTGGTCATTATGGATATTCGTTCAGCAGAACTAACTAAATATGCAGCAAATGCAATGTTAGCGACAAAAATAAGTTTCATGAATGAACTGGCCAACATGGCTGAACACTTAGGTGCCGATATTGAACATGTACGCCTTGGCATGGGTAGCGACCCGCGTATTGGTTATCACTTCATTTATCCCGGCTGCGGTTATGGTGGTTCTTGCTTCCCTAAGGATGTCCAAGCTCTAGAAAAAACCGCAAAAGAACTTGGCTATAACGCAGAATTACTACAAGCCGTTGAATCTGTAAATAACAAACAAAAAAAGAGAGTTTTTCAAAAAATCAGCCAACATTACAAAGGTCAACTCGAAGGAAAGACCTTTGCATTATGGGGCTTATCATTCAAACCCAATACCGATGACATGCGAGCCGCACCCGCACGAGTACTCATGGAAGCACTTTGGCAACAAGGTGCAAAAGTGCAAGCGTATGACCCCGAAGCGATGGAAGAAACACAACGAATTTATGGTAAAAGAGATGATCTCAAGCTCGTTGCCGATCCTGAAGCGGCTCTGAGTCAAGCCGACGCGCTCATTGTTATGACCGAATGGAAAACCTTCCGCAGCCCCGACTTTGATCTCATAAAATCCAGGCTTGCTGCCGCCGTTATCTTCGATGGTCGCAATCTCTACGACCCAGACGTCCTTACAAAAGAAGGCTTCGTATATTATGGCATCGGCAGAGGTCAACAATAAAACTCTTGAAATCGAACCTCCCCTCCCCCATATAAATAATATCGTGAGGTTTTTAAAGAGGCATAAATAATGAGAATGGACAAACTAACCAGCAAGTTTCAAGCTGCCTTGGCGGATGCTCAATCACTGGCTATCGGGCAGGATCATCAATTTATTGAACCTATCCATCTTATGGCCAGCTTACTTAATCAGCAAGATGGCTCAGCCATATCGTTACTGAGCCAGTCTAAAGTTAATGTTAACCGACTCAAAACTGCTCTGGATTCCGCATTAACGCACATCCCCTCGGTACAAGGAACTGCGGGTGACATTCATCTTTCTAATGACTTGATACGGTTAATGAACATAACCGACAAGTTGGCTCAAGATAGACAAGATCAATATATATCCAGCGAACTTTTTTTAATTGCAGCGCTCGACGATCGAGGCATACTAGGTGATTTGCTCAAAAAAGAAAATCTCACCGCCAACAAACTTGAAAAAGCCATCCAGCAAATGCGTGGTGGTCAATCTGTTAACGACCCCAATGCAGAAGAGCAACGACAGGCGCTGGAAAAATACACGATTGACCTTACCGCCAGAGCTGAAGCAGGAAAACTAGATCCCGTTATTGGCCGCGATGAAGAAATACGCCGAACTATTCAAATATTACAACGACGAACTAAAAACAACCCCGTACTTATAGGCGAACCCGGCGTCGGTAAAACTGCGATTATTGAAGGACTTGCTCAACGCATTATTAATCACGAAGTACCCGAAGTACTCAAAGGCAAACGATTATTATCCCTGGATATGGGGGCACTGATCGCCGGCGCTAAATTTCGCGGAGATTTTGAAGAGCGCCTTAAAGCCGTACTCAGTGATCTAGCCAAGCAGGAAGGACAAGTCATCCTATTTATTGACGAAATTCATACCATGGTCGGCGCGGGCAAAGCCGAAGGTGCAATAGATGCGGGCAACATGCTGAAACCCGCCCTGGCACGCGGTGAACTGCACTGCGTGGGCGCCACGACATTAGATGAATATCGCACACATCTTGAAAAAGATGCGGCACTTGAGCGCCGCTTTCAAAAAATACTGGTCACGGAACCTTCAGTTGAAGATTCAATTGCCATATTACGCGGACTAAAAGAACGCTATGAACTCCACCATGGTGTAGAAATCACAGACCCTGCCATAGTCAGTGCCGCCACACTGTCACATCGCTACATAAGTGATCGACAATTACCCGATAAAGCGATCGACTTAATTGACGAAGCAGCCAGCCGTATCCGTATTGAAATCGACTCTAAACCAGAAGAAATGGATAGATTGGATCGCCGCCTCATTCAACTTAAAATCGAACGCGAAGCCTTAAAAAAAGAAAAAGACGACGCATCAAAAAAACGTTTAAACGATTTGGATAGTGAAATAAGCAAACTAGAACGTGAATATAATGACCTGGATGAAATCTGGAAATCTGAAAAAGCAACAGTACAAGGCACAGCCAGTATTAAAGAAGAACTGGATCAAACCAGACTGGAGCTAGAAACGGCTCGGCGGGCAAGTGACCTGACCCGGATGTCCGAATTACAGTATGGTCGTATCCCTGAACTTGAAAAAAGACTCAAGACCATAGACGAACAAAGTCAGCAAGAAATGACGCTGCTGCGTAATAAAGTGACCGACGAAGAAATCGCTGAAATTGTCTCCAGGTGGACAGGCATCCCGGTGAGCAAAATGCTAGAAGGCGAGCGTGAAAAACTCTTGCACATGGAGTCTGCCTTGCATCATCGTGTTGTTGGCCAGGATGAAGCGATTAAAGCGGTATCTGATACGATCAGACGCACCCGAGCAGGATTATCTGACCCTAATCGACCCAATGGCTCCTTTATGTTTCTTGGCCCTACCGGCGTCGGTAAAACAGAGCTCACCAAGGCTTTATCTGCATTTTTATTTGATACCGATGATGCTATGGTGCGTATTGACATGTCAGAATTCATGGAAAAGCATTCTGTCGCACGTCTGATTGGTGCACCTCCGGGTTATGTTGGTTACGAGGAAGGCGGCTATCTTACCGAGATTGTTAGACGCAAGCCTTATTCTGTAATTCTCCTGGACGAAGTTGAAAAAGCGCACCCCGATGTCTTCAACATTTTATTGCAAGTTCTTGAAGATGGGCGCTTGACCGATGGTCAGGGTCGTACGGTTGATTTTCGCAATACTGTCATCATTATGACCTCAAATCTCGGTAGCCAAGTCATCCAGGATCTGGCTGGTGAAGAAAATTATGACATCATGAAGGCGGCTGTAATGGACATTGTAAGCACACAGTTTCGCCCCGAATTCATCAATCGTATCGATGATATTGTCGTCTTTCACCCACTCGGTAAAGCACACATTGCCAGCATTGCAAAATTTCAAGTCGATCGTTTACGTCAACGCCTGCAAGAACATGACTTAGAACTGGAGCTGAGCATAACGGCTTTAGAGCTGATCGCCAATGCGGGTTATGACCCCGTATACGGTGCTCGCCCCTTAAAACGAGCCTTGCAGCAGCGCATCGAAAACCCTCTGGCACAAGCGATTCTCCGAGGCCAGTTTAGCGCAGGGGAAACCATTATTGTCGATACCGCTGACAATGAAATTACATTTCGTGCAGGCAAAAACGACAGTCGGTCTGCCGCGTAAAAACAAGCACTAAGGAGGAGGCTATAAATAACTTCACATTCGACCAGCCATCATTGTCTGCGGCGTTAAAACAAGGTGACATACAACGAGTATGCACCTTGGAAAAAATACCCTTGGGGTGGGCACCTTTATCTGCCTTGAATACAAGACGATATCCGGCGCAAACAAATATCCCCATGGCGTTATAGATTTAGGTGTTAGCGCGTGCAGATTCGGCTTTTCCGATTGAGAAAAAGCGCAGGCCTAGCTGGCAAAGTCGAGGATGAGATACAGATGTGGATGAAAACACCTAAATCTATAACATCATGGGGATATATAGTTATTTATTTACAGCCCTTAAGCACGCTGGATTCTAGCCAGAGAAGTACTCGGGTGACAAGCACCGAGTTCTTCTTTCTCAGTTGCTGATCCCTTGCTCTATTTGCCAGTCGTTTAAGTGGTATTGATAAATCACACCAGACCCCAGGCGGTTAATTTTTATTTCTTTTCGTCCGATAAAAAAATTTTTTCCAAATTCGAAGCTGCCTAACAACTTTCTTCTGCTCAGCCAATGATCATTGACGGGCAATGCTTTGAGACGCACCAGGCGTTGACGTGGTGTTAACCCAATCTTGGTTGCAATAGTCCAGCCCCACTCGCCAAATGAAGGTACATTGTGATGGTATTGTTCTACATGAGCAAACCCCGCATGTTTAACTGTTTTTCCGATACTCATAAAAGTGTTTTTTGCGTGATAGGGCGAGGTAGATTGAATACTGATCGCACCATCCCCAGTCAGCAATAACAGCAATTTTGCGTAAAAACGGGTGGAATAAAGCTTATTAAGATCTGGATGGCTAGGATCAGGCAAATCGACAATAATGGTATCAAAGGTTTTATTTTGCTGGAGCAGTGTATCAACTTCTATAAAAGCGTCGCCCAAAATGAGGTTAACGCGTGGATCAGAGAAACTAAAGGCATTCAGCTTGAGGATAGCTTCGTTAATAATTTCACCTTCTTTTTCATAAGGCGCGCTAAAAAAATCAACGATCATAGGATCAAGATCAATAAGCGTAACCTCTTTGGGATTCCAGCGTAATATATCGCGCAAAGCCAGGCCATCGCCACCCCCAATCACTAATATATTGTCCTGTCGGGCAGAAGCGGCAAGAGCAGGATAAGTTAACATGGCGTGGTAGATATGCTCGTCATTTCCTGAAAACTGAGTTCGACCATTAATATAGAAAGTTAAAAGAGGCGGTTTGCCAGGATCCATAATCCGCTCAGTTAATACAATGCGTTGATATTTAGTGTTCATATGATGCACCACTTTATCTCGGTACAAAATTTCTTCCATGGCCTGATCCCAAGAGGGGCCGTAAATTGCGACCGTATAAATAATACTGCCTGCGAGAATATGCCCAATGACAAGCACTTCTTTCGCTTTAATCCGAGAATAATAGAGAAAACAAAAAAGCAGGCCGATGCCAATATTAGCGATTGCCGTAAGCGCTCCGGCAACAGTCGGTTCTATGGTGATGAGCAACCAGATCCAGATCGCCGCGCCCACGCCCGCGCCGATATAGTCCATACCATAAATATCACCGGTGTTGTGTTCAACATGTTCACCGTACAGTGATTCTCGTACCCGGGCAATGAGCGGTATTTCAGCACCGATCATCATGCCTAATATAAAACCGATGACGTAGGGAAAGTATTCAATGAATTTTAATATCTGACCAATGAGACCGCCAGTGGGAAAGAGGTCCGGAGGCATTCCGAATGTTTCGCCAATAATCGCAGGTAAACTATGAGTGAAAGCAAAGGCGCCTGAAATAAAAAGAACCGAAGTGGAGCCAAGCAGTGCGATGGCCAACTCTAGCCAGGCAAAACCACTGAAGTGGCATTTAATGTACCGTGCTAAAAAAGCACCGATACCCATGGCCACGATCATAATACCAATCATCGCAAAAATAACCGTTTCAATGGCACCGAGCACACGCCCGGCATAATGGGATAATAGGTATTGGTAGATGAGTCCACAGCCTGCAAGAACGGCCATGATGCTGAAAATTGCGATATTATGTTTAAGCAGGTGTTTGTTTTGTGCCATCTAAAATAAAGTTATTAAAAAATGATGGATATCAAGGAGGAGGATGCTGATTGCTAGAATTGGTAACCAAATATCAGTTGTTGTTCGTCTTGTTTATTTACAGTGAATTCAAATTCAAAGCTCGTTCCGTCTTTGAGTCGATATCCCGCACCAATACCTACCGATCCTTTTTCATTTAAGGTGTTTTTCGCTTCTTGCAGAGGCATATCCCATAGCTCTTTTTCCAATCCTTCCAGCATATAGCCAGCTTTGCCCTTAAAATAGCGTTTACCTTGCGAACGGTAGATAGCATATTGAGACTTTCTTGATTCTTCCCAGTCAAAATTGGTCATTATTGTCGGATTTTTTTTTGGAATAATGAGTGTAGCTTGAGAAGAGCCGGTTTGATTATCCATAGCGTTGCCAGCTTGTAAATTTTGCTGTGCCCAAGCTGTAGTTTGTTGAGCTATTATGTCAGGCGAACCCGCATAGCTGGTGGCCATGCTTACCAGAAATATCAAAACAGCACAACAACCACCTGGATGTGTTTTCATTTATATCAATCCGCTTAATTGTAGAGGCGTTCGTGCCGCTACTACAATATATCGCCAGCAATAAACCTGATGACTATAACACCTATATTATAGAGCTTCAAAAATAAAAAATAAAGCTTGCAGCGATAATTTAAATAAAATTATCCGTATAGATCTATAACTAACTGTATTTATTTGTTTATTGAGGCTGGCTTTTAGCATGAACTCAAAATTATTGGGGCTCCGCTTAATCAATAAAATCATTTTTTGGTCATGTGCTTATTTATTTTTAATCGTCACAAAGACCGCTGCCAGTGAAACGAATGTGAATTTAAGCGTAAATGAAATTATTAATGCTTGTTATTATAAAAATCAGGGCAAGGATCAACGTGCGAAATTAGAAATTATTTTGAAAAATAATAGTGGCCGGATTTCACAAGGGAAATACCTACGTTTATGGAAAGATTACCGTGGAAAAGGCCAGCTAGAAGATAAAAGCATTTTATATACGCTTGCTCCAGCAAAACAGGTAGGAATTAATTTTCTAAGATGGTCCTATATCTCTAGTGTGCAGAAAGCACCGGAACAGTGGGTGTATCTTCCAGAATTACGAATGGTCCGACGTGTCGCGCAACGAGGCCCGAAAGACGCCACTTGGGGCTTTACTGATGATGATCTTCGTATTCGAGACAGAGGAGAAGACCAGCATAACTTAATTGCAACGGATCAACATGGTGAAACAACCTATTATACGGTTGAAACACGACCCCGAAACCGTCTATCTATCTACCAAAAATGGATAACACGCTATAAAAAACAACGAAACGGATCAAATTGTAGCGCTGTTGACACTATTTATTATGACAAAAAAGAAGGTAAAAAAATCAAATCGATAAGCTATACTTGGCTTGTATTAGACAAAATCTGGGTTTGGGATGAAGTTAAAGTTATAAATTTTCAAAATGGAGCAGAAGTTATTTATCGGACTTTGGAGATCAAGGTCAACGTTGGCTTACAAGACAAACATTTTAGAGAACGTCAATTAAAACGAAGAAGTAAACTGAATTGAAGCGCAGCGAAAGCCGTTTGAGCATCCCCTGTTAAAATAGACACCCCGTTAAGGTCAAATCTAAACTAACAGGCACCCTAAAAAACCGGGTCACTGTCAGATCAGGTCTGAGCTACTACAATTTATTT
>VAPM010397355.1_pt1 | contig 14647 bp, 9 predicted proteins | sample 3395091 | NCBI WGS metagenome assembly VAPM01 (sample SAMN08290445, study PRJNA428436) | hydrothermal vent metagenome | isolation source: Deep-sea hydrothermal vent chimney 3 | place: Pacific Ocean: Juan De Fuca Ridge | reverse complement strand
TGATACCATTCTATAAGTGTAAACTCGGGATTATGGTTACACCCGGCTTCCCCCTGACGGAACACTTTGCATATTTGATAAATTGCACCTGAGCCAGAAGCGAGCAACCGCTTCATAGGAAATTCAGGTGAAGTATGCAGATAGTATTGCTGTTGATTGTATTGGCTTGTAAAACTTTCAATATTTGGATCGGGGGTGGTGGATTGCGATAAGCACGGCGTATCCACTTCCAGAAAATGATTATCCTGGAAAAACTGACGGGCGATATTTAATAACTTAGCCCGGCATTTTAATGTTTCAATAGTAGTGTTGGGGTTCCAATTACTCACGGTGGTTACTTTAACCCGTCATTCCCGCGGAGGCGGGAATCTAGTACTGTATATTTAGTTTTTCTGGATTCCCACCTCCGCGGGAATGATGGTCTTTTTATTGATGGTAAGTGTTTATTCTTTTACCCGCCCAACATACTCATTGGTGCGCGTATCGACTTTAATTTTTTCACCAATATCAATAAATAAGGGTACACGTACCACTGCACCTGTATTACAGGTAGCCGGTTTACCACCACCACCAGAAGTATCACCGCGAACACCGGGGTCAGTATCTGTAACGGTTAAAACAACATGGTTGGGGGCAGAGACACTAATAGGATTATCATTCCATAAGGTGATCGTATAGGTTTCCTGCTCGACCAGCCATTTCATTGCATCGCCCACCGCTGTTTCGTCAGCAGAAACCTGTTCATAGGTTTCTGAATCCATAAATGTCCAGGTACTGCCATCGGTGTAGGAATATTCCATTTCGGTTTCAAGCACATCGGCTGCTTCAACCGACTCACCAGACTTAAAAGTACGTTCCAGTACCCGGCCTGTTTTAAGGTTACGGATTTTAACCCGGTTAAACGCCTGACCTTTACCCGGTTTTACAAATTCATTTTCAATAATGCTGCAAGGGCCGCCATCCAGCATTATTTTTAAGCCACTGCGAAATTCATTGGTGCTATAGTTAGCCATGTGCCATCCTGCCAAATGTATTAATCAAGAGTTTTGATTTCAAATAATAAAAGCCTATGATACCGCGAATAGCCCCCCTCTGTCAGACTCCTGCATGGCAAAAACAGCTTGGCAATGCCATTTCTTGTCCGACTGAATTGCTCAAGCAACTGATGCTGCCCGACAGCCTGCTTGCAGCTGCAATCGAATCTGCAAGGCTGTTCCCGCTAAAAGTCACCCACAGTTATCTGGCGCGCATTGAAAAAGGCAACGTCGATGATCCCCTGTTGCGTCAGATATTGCCCTTAATTGACGAACAATACCCACACCCGGACTATTCAACCGATCCCGTGGGTGATCTGGACGCAACGCCTGCTCCCGGCCTTATTCACAAATACCGTGGGCGAGCATTACTTATGGCCACAGCAAGCTGTGGAATCCACTGCCGCTACTGCTTTCGACGCCATTTCCCTTATTCAGAGCACAAATCGTCAAATAATTGGCGGCAAGCCATTGAATATATTAAAAAAGATCCCTCCATTCACGAGCTTATCCTGAGTGGCGGCGACCCGTTGAGCCTGAACAACAACAAGCTCTTCAGACTGATGGATTTACTTGAGTCCATCACCCATATTAAGTGCATCCGCATTCACACCCGTTACCCCATTATTCTGCCTGACAGAATCGACCTTCCGCTAAGTGATCACTTACATCAACACCGTTGTAAAATAGTCATTGTCATTCACTCAAACCACCCTAACGAGCTGGATAACCATGTTTGCGACTCACTTAAGTTATTGAATAATAAAGATATTACGCTATTAAACCAGAGCGTTTTACTTGCTGGCGTTAATGATAATGTCGACACATTAAACCAGTTAAGTGAGCAGTTATTCGCATGCAACGTACTGCCCTATTACCTGCACCAGTTGGATAAAGTACAGGGCGCACAACACTTTGCTGTCAACGATACACAGGCTAAAAACCTGATAAAAGCGCTACGCAATCAACTTCCCGGTTATTTAGTTCCCCGATTAGTCCGTGAAAACAGCGGCGAACCTGCCAAACAACCTATTTTGGGTTAACCATACCTTCTTGTGGGTTAACCCAAAAACTTATTTATCCCCCGAATGGGTTAACTGGCATCCTATTTGCTACAGTCAGTCAAGTAAATGTGTCATAATTCAGAGAGTTAACATGGGTTTTTGGGTATTAGCTGCAAATTTAAATCGCTGTTGTGGAAATAAGAGGGTTAATTCGTGAGTAATACGCTCGGCCTAGAAGTTGCAGACCGACAAAAACCACCCAAAGGTGCTTTTAATATTCGCCGCAATAAAGTGGAAAAATGGCTGGCGGAACTTCCAAAAGCAAATGTCGGCGAAACAGCAAAGCTCGTTTTCCAGGCTCTGGTCGAAACCAATCGCCTTAAATACGCACACAAAGATCGCACCCGTTTTTTAGAGGAACTGCGCCCAACCACACAATTTGTTACCTCTGCCATGCGCAAGCACTTTGTTGGCACCAGTTTCCCCTTACCCAAAAAAAACCAGCGCGTTGCCGCGGCTGCGCGTGAAATCTATTCTCAACTTGCCTTAGGCTATATTATTTGTATCGAAGACTTGCTTGAAAAAAGCATTCTGTTTACTGATAAAAAATTACTCGTCACCCTTATCCATCGAGCAATGAGTTGCTTAAGTCGTGTATTACTAACCTCGTATCAGGTCTATTCACCCTACCCAGAAAAAATCTGGATTAAAATACACACTCTCTATGCTTATGCAGAAAAACATAAACTGTTACGTATTGAAGTCACCGATAACCAGCGTATATTTATAAAAAAATCGACTATATCGGAAGAATACAGCCGTATTTTATTGCTATCGCTCGCATCGCCTTACCGCTTGCGCCAGGGTGAAGTACACAAAGTCCATAACACTCTGGAGCGCTGGACAGTAAAAAGCCATTTGTTCCAGATAAAACAGGGTGAAATGGTACAAGGTTATTTTGCCGTTAATTTAAAAATGGACAATCCACCACGCAATATTGCTTTAGTGAACCAGGACTGTAATCCAGCAGACTGCCGCACCCTCGACACTGAGATTCTGGCCGATACCATTCGTGATGAAATACAAAATACCAAAGATGCCGGACAAACAACCATCACGGGAATAGAAATGTCTTCCCCTGAACTGTCACATGATTTATTGCGCCGCTTACTCACAGCCTGGGCAGTAATAGCCAAACGTAACTTTCCACGGTCAGAAAAACATGAGCGTGTACTGGTGGCCATTGGCTTAAGCGCATCGCACCAGATTATCTGCGACTCGGCAAAACGCCGCTCACCGAACAGGAGAAGCCGAGCAAAAGATAAACCCAACCCCTTTAGCGGTAAAGCAAACTATGACATAGCAGATGTTAATACCGTTAGCGCGCCAAAGCCGGATGTATGGGATCTGGTTTATCCCACCGAACTAGCTAAAGGCCACACCGCACTTGATGTTGATAAAGCATCAAAAGTTGCCAATAAAAAAGAAGATCCCCTTTACCATGCCGAAAGCTGGGCCATTGTTAATGAAAGTGCCAGTGGCTATTGCATCCAGAATAAATCAACCATCCAAACCAGCGTACAGGTAGGCGAGCTCATCAGTATTCGCCGCAGTGGCGATGGCCATACATGGAAATGGGGGGTTGGCGTTATTCGCTGGATGAAATATTCACAAGACAGCGGCGTGACTTTGGGTGTTGAAATGCTCACTCCCGATGCTGCTGCTGTTGGCATTAAGGCCGCCATTGACGATGCGGATGTAGATTACCAACGAACACTTATGTTGCCGGAATTAAACGCTATCAACCAGCCCAGCACCATCGTTACCAACCCGGTTCCCTTTCGAGTCGGCCAACAGCTTAAATTAAAAGTTATTGGTAAAGAAGTGATCATTAAACTCAGCAAACAATTGCAAAATACAGGCTTATTCGCACAATACCAATATGACATGATGGATTCTGATCATCCTGTTGATGAAAGTGACTGGCAGGAAGAGTCCGACTTTACACAGGTTTGGTCAATTATCTAAAAAAACAGACACTGGACTTGCGTCAATTTACAGAATCATAGTGTATACTTTATTCAATATGCGATTAGCCATACAATAAAGAAGGACATTATCATTGAGCAGTGAAAATTTACTCCGCTTACTCACTATTTTCGATATTTCTGAAGAAGCTGAAGTCCTTATTAATTCCCTTCGCAATGCCGGCTTTATTGTCCGTGATGTGCGCGTGGAAGATGATGAAGACATGCTTATCGCACTGGAAGATAATCCAATTGATATTATTCTCTGCAAATACAGTTTGCCTATTTTTAGTGCCGCCGCCGCCACCGAAATTGTTACAAAATCTGGCCGCGACCTCCCTCTTATTGTCATTACCCCTGAATACAGCAATGAACTTGTACAGGAGTGCCTGGAATTTGGAGCACGGGATGTAGTAAGTTTTGAGAACAGCCAACAACTTAAACATGTCTTAAACCGGGAACTTAATGACCTGAAAAACCGCCGGGCACATCGCCACTGCGAAAAAATGCTACGTGAAACAGAAAAGCGTTCACGCTCGTTAATTGATAGTTCGCGTGATGCCATCGCCTATGTACATGAAGGTATGCATATCTATGTGAACAATGCCTACTTAATGATGTTTGGCTATGAAGATATTGATGACGTTGAAGGCATGCCTATCCTTGATATGGTCAGCACTGATGACCATGCACAACTAAAAGACTTTTTACGGGCCTATTCCAGGCTACAGTCAGAAGATGACAGCTTAAACCTGCATGGCCAGCATACCGATGGCAGCGCATTTGAAATTACCATGGAATTCTCACCGGCGAGCATGGAAGGTGAATCCTGTACACAAATTATTATTCGTGATCAGGCCGATAACAAAGAACTTGAAGAAAAATTAAAAGTACTGAGCAAACAGGAACTCATCACCGGCCTGTACAACAAAACCTACCTTATTGCGCAACTAGACAAATTCCTGTCGGCCGCACTTGAAGGCCATGCTCGAGGTGCTTTGCTTTATATTACGCTGGATAACTACGAAGACTTGAAAGAAAGCTTCGGTATTGCCGGGCTGGATATATTATTTATTGATCTGGCTAACGCGCTCAAAGACAAACTGGAACCACTCGGAATCTTTGCGCGCATGGAAGGTTCCGCTTTTTGTTTGCTGGTAAAAGATGCTGACAGTAGCAAAACAGAAAAAGTTGCAGATGGAATATGTCAAATCATCAGCAACCACACTTCGGATATTAATCATAAAACGGCCTCCACCACAGCCAGTATCGGCGTTACCTTAATTAATGAAACTATTAGCAATATTCACGATTGTATTAACCGTGCGGAAAAAGGTGCATCTATTGCATTTGAAAATGGTGGCAATCAGCAATATACATACAACCCTTCCATTCATGATATTGAAGAACATGAAAAGCATTCTCACTGGGAAAAACAAATTACATTTGCGCTAAAAAATAATTTGTTCCGCTTATTATTTCAGCCCATTGTCAGTTTACATGGTGAGCCCGGTGCGCATTATGAAATTTTCGTAAGAATGCTGGATGAAGAACAGCAGGAAATTTCCCCTGAAGTCTTCATCCATGCAGCAGAACAAGCTGAACTAATGGGCTTTATTGACCGCTGGGTTATCGCTAATTCATTATTAGTGCTTGCAGACAAGTTGAAGAAAAAAGAACAAATGCGCCTGTTTATAAAAATATCCAGCAGCACTATCGTTGACCCTGAGTTCTTAAGCTGGGTAAGTGAGCGCTTAAAAGCATTGCGATTAAATGCAGACTATATTACTTTTCAGGTAAAAGAAGAAACCGCGCTTAACTATTTAAAAGCAACAAAAGCAACATTTGAAGGTTTAAGAGCGCTGCACTGCCGTGTTGCACTTGATAATTTTGGTATAGAAGAAGACGTGTTCCAGTCTATTAAGCACTTTGATGTTAACTATGTAAGAATTCATCAGGATTTAATCAGTAAACTTGCGACAAATGTGGAAATGCAGGAACGCGTTCGACATATATCTGAAGAGGTTTCTAAAAAGAACATTCAAACCATTGCTGCCTTTGTTGAAGATGCCAACTGTCTGGCATTGCTCTGGCAATGCAGTGTCGACTTTATTCAGGGGTATTTCCTGCAGGAACCGGATGTTGTTTTAGAATATGACTTTGAAGAGTCTTTTTAATTCTTTAACCACGAAGGGCACACGAAAAGATAGTTTTTTATTATTTAAAATTTAATTGCTAACAGTTTTCGGTTATTTATTTACAGTCTCCTATAAACACTAAAAAATTCTGTTTTTCTTTGTGCCCTTCGTGTCCTTTGTGGTTAACAAAAAACCTAATCAAGCACCAATGAGACCAAACCATCCGCCAGCTTGGGTTCAAACCAGGTTGATTTAGGCGGCATCACTTCGTCAGCATCTGCAACGGCCATTAAAGCATCCAGACTGGTAGGATATAATGCAAAAGCAACCGCCATTTCACCTGAATTAACCCGTTTTTCCAGTTCTTTTAATCCCCGAATACCACCCACAAAATCAATTCGCTTATCGCGGCGTGGATCATCGATACCCAAAACAGGTGTAATCAAATAGTTTTGTAACAAGCTCACATCCAGGCGGGCAACCGGATCATCCGCAGGATATAACGCGTCTTTTAGTGTGAGTTGATACCATTTACCGGCTAAATACATTCCAAATGTTTTAGCTGCGGCAGGTTTAAATGCACTGTCGGAAGCTTTAACATCAAAATTTTCAGATACTTTGTCTAAAAAGGTATCTGCATCCAAACCATTCAGGTCACTAATAACACGATTATAATCCAGGATCTGCATCTGGTTGTCAGGAAAAATAACACTTAAAAAATAGTCGTGCGTTGCTTCATCGGAGCCATTATTGCTTTTGCGTTGTGCAGCAACCCGTGATGCTGCGGCAGAACGATGGTGCCCGTCGGCAATATATAAACAATCCATGGCGTCAAACGTTGCAGTAATGGTTTCAAGCAGGCTACTGTCAGTAACAACCCAGATAGTATGTTGCACACCATCATCTGCGGTTAAGTCATATTCGGGTGTTGTTTTACACACCTCGCTCACAATGTCATCAATCACTTTGTTATGTCGATAGGTTAAAAATACCGGCCCTGTTTGTGCGTTAAGTGTATCAATTTGACGTACACGATCGTCTTCTTTTTCCGGACGGGTAAATTCATGCTTGCGAATACGGTTGGTGTCGTAATCGGCAACCGATGCCGCTGCAACCAGACCATATTGCTGGTGATCACCCATCACCAGTTTGTAAACATAGTAGCAAGGTGAACTGTCGCGGAACAAAATCCCCTCCGAAACCAGATTGTTTAAGTTCTCGGCACCTTTTGCATAAACGGCTGCATCAAACGGATCTGTTCCTACAGGCAGATCAATCTCGGGCTTGGAAATATGCAAAAAACTGCGAGGACGTCCTGCAACACGTTCGCGCGCTTCTTCTGTATTTAGAACGTCATAAGGAGGGGCAACAACATCTTCAGCAAATTCCTGTTTTGGACGTAACCCGGCAAACGGTGTAATCAACGGCATATCTCTACCTGCTATTTAAATATGGATGGAATGGTCAATTTTAAACGATTACAAGGCGCTCGCCCAGTAATTAAAAAGGCCTTTACAGAATCAAGCCTGCTGTACCGCCTCAATACGTGAGGGGATGGGTGGGTGAGTTAAAAACATACGTAAAACAAACTGCCTTACCGGTTTAGGCATTGACAGCAAACACCAGTCCAGTGTGCCGGGCAGCTGACTCTGTGAAGCATGAACGGCTTTTAGCGCACTAACAAAACTTTGCGGGTTCACACAGGTCATTGCAATTTTATCGGCACGTAATTCACAACGCCGATTGATGGTGTTTAGAATAAACAACGGCAATAAACCATAAGTAAGTAAAACTAAAACCGAGCTAAAAATAAAACCAATATTTTTGTCTCGCCATTTATATAAAAAAACGTAATCAATCACCAGATGTAACAAATAAACAGGAAACCAGATGCTTAATAAAATCAGTAAATCAAGAATACTCATACTCAGGGTATCACGCATCGCAACATGTGCCAGTTCATGCGCAACAACCGCTTCCACCTCATCCGGCGTTAATTTGTTGAGTAAGCCCTGGGTCAGAACAATCAACGATGGCTGCATAAAATCAGGTAATACTTTTGCATTCACATTGAGGGAACCATCCACCGCAATATCCGGTGTGGCAATATTTAACTTTCTGGCCATTTTACTGGCTAAACGGTAAATCCAGTAGTATTGATTAGACGATAGAGGGAACCTTTTTGCCTGTTTTGGTGTGCTAGTGACAAACCAGGCTAAATCAGGGAAATATTTACGATTCTTTAAAAGCAGCAAACACAGAACAAACAAACGCGATGCATACCAAATCGTACAGCACAAACTAAAGCCAACAAGTAAATACAAAGCGAATAAACCGGGCTGACTGTAAAAATAAAGGAAAGAATTCAACAGGAGGTTGGATAGCGTATTGAAATGAAAAAGCTGACTAACAAGATACAGTTGAAACAAAACGACCAATGGTATAAATACAACCAGAAAATACGACTTAAGCATCGCTAATAATCTGAAATGATACCGCTGATTTATCATAAATACCCACGTCGCCAAACAACACCTGGTAGTGAATAATCAACGCATTTTATGCGCCAACTTCACCTCAATTAGCCTTAATTTGCCTAGTATTGAGAACTATATCACATAATTCACGGTATATAATCATTTCATAAATAAGACACAAAAACATGCTATGATTCACAGCAAATTTAATACTGAAAAAGACCAAATAAAGCCTAAATATTACCCTGAACATGCCGAAATAAAAGGAAGAGAGTAAAACCTCGAAAATGGAGTCGCGACGAGGAAAACAACCTGCAAATGATACTGGATAAATTACAACAATTCCGCCAAAAACGGGTGTTAAAGCAATTTCCTATTGCCTACAAGCTCGCCATTATTATCACCATGCTGATTAGCTCGGGGATGATTTTACTCGGGCTGGTTATTGTTTCAAACCAGACCCAGTTGCTACGTGGGCAGATGACAGATTTTGGCCAAACCGTTGCCGGGCAACTGGCTAACTCATCTAAAGAACTCATCTTATCGGATGACGTATTAAGTATTATGGTGTCGGTAAAAAATCTGGGAGCCCACAAGGGTATTCTTGGCGCAGTTGTGTATTCGGAGAAAGGCAAAAAACTGGCATCGTCAGGGCTAGCACCCGAAACGGATATTATCAACCTGTATGCCCAGTCAAAAAACAATCAAAGTAAAGGTTACTCGTTTGAATGGCAAACGACTATCCACAATAGTGAAAAACAACTTAACGTTATTTCGTTTATTACTCCGATTCGTTTCCAGAATTTAATTGCCGGACATGCTCTCGTTACTTTCAGCAAAGCATCACTGTCCCAATCCCTGAATGAAACCGTTAATGCAATTATTGCCGCCACTATTTTTATGATTATTCTGGGTATTTTTACTGCGTATGCGCTCGGGCAACGTCTGTCGCGCCCTATTCATAATCTGCTCGATGCCAGCAAGGCAATCGACAACGGTGACTACTCTTACCGCATTCACGAACGGCGCAATGATGAAATCGGTTCACTTATTGACGGATTCAACAGTATGGCCAAAGGCCTGCTGGAGAAATCCCAGGTCGAAAATGCATTTTCCCGTTTTGTATCCACCAATGTTGCAAAACAAATTATGGATAACCTCGATGGCATTCAACTAGGCGGCCAGCATGTTCATGCTACCGCGTTGTTTGCAGACATTGTTGGCTTTACCAGCATGTCTGAAAAACTACCACCAAGAGAAGTCGCAACATTATTAAACGAATACTTTACTTATATCTCGATGGCCTGTGAACTTTACAATGGCACCATTGATAAATACATGGGTGACTGTGCAATGGTTGTATTTGGAGTGCCACAGGCCGATCCCGACCACCAGTTTAATGCCATCAGTTGTGCAGTTATGATTCAGCGTTTAATTCAGCAACTCAATACATTGCGAGAACAACAGGGTAAACAGGCGGTTCATTTTAGAATTGGTATTAATAGTGGCGAAATGCTTGCTGGTAATATGGGCTCTAACGACCGCATGCAATACACTGTTGTTGGTGAAGCAGTTAACCTTGCCGCTCGCCTGCATACGGCTGCCGAAAGTGGGCAAATTGTAATTACCGATGCTTTGGTGAAATCTGCTGATATCCAGTGGCGCATCATAGCTCACCGGCATAAGTCAATTGAGCTGCGTGGCATTGCCGAGCCAGTAACAACGTACATTGTCACCGACCTCAAATCACCTTATACCGAGCAAATAGACCAACATATAACAGCTGTACTTGATAAAAAATTCGTTGCATGAAAACCTTAATACTTATAGTTCTGGTTGCAGTTCAACTTGGCTTATCCAGCTGTGCATACATTTATTCAAAAAGTGACAACGTTGCCGCACGTATAGAAATACTTGCCAATCAGGAAAAATACGGCCTTGCTCTGGATACCCTGGAGTTTATTCAACCTGATCATTTCAACTATGTTTTTTTAATGACCGAAAAAAAGCGTATTCAGGCATTAGCTAGTCGTTTTGAAGAAAAGTCATTGCTTCAGGCCAGTATACAGGAGAAGAACAAACACTGGGCAGAGGCGATGAAAACCTATGACAGTGCACTGGATAAATTACCTAAAAGCAGGAAGCTGCAAGAAGCACGCAACCGCTTTATTATTAAGCGGGATAAGTACTTAAGTCAGTTGCGAAATAAACTACTTGTATCCAAAGCGAAAACGCTCAGTAAAAAAACAGCCACCACCAAGGAAATAGCACAGGTTAACCCTGACGACACTAAAGCAAAGAAACTGTTACGTTCTCATATCCGTGAAATAGAACTCACAGCCGAAAAACTGATTAGCTGCGCTGAAGACGGGATTAAAAATAAAGATATTCAACTGGCTGAAGAATGTTTAACGCTGGCAGGAAACTTATCCACTACCAAAGAAACCAATAAAAAAATTACTGCTTTGCATAAAAGCCTTGGTAAGGTCAGAAAAAAACGCATCAAGTCAAATAAAAGATCCATTCAAACGATAAATAAACAGCTCGCACATATTAAAACAAATGCTGAACTCATTCGCTATCGAAAAGAAATACTGGCCTTATACCAGCAGGATAAATCCAATAAAAAGATTATCCGCTTAAAGAAAAAACTGGACATTCATATTGATAAAGCACTAAAGAAAGGTATCAAGCAAGGACAGGAATTATACAGCCAGGGACGAATACAACCCGCACTTAACCTATGGAACGAGTTGCACCAGCTTGCTCCCAATAACCAGAAATTAAATGATTATATACATCGAGCTAAAAGAGTACTTAAAAAATTGCAGAGTTTAAGTAATAACCCAAACAATATTCATCTTCCAAAAGCAGCTAATTAACTCAACAGCAGTTAAATAGCACAGGATACTTCCGAGAAGAAAAAATTATCCAGCATTGAGTAAATTAATTCTAAAAAGAGTTATTCTTCTTCAACTTCAACAACCGGTGCCAAACGCCAGACATTACGATAACCTTGCGGTAACTTACGACCTCGTTGTGCGCGCTCGCCTTCGAACGGTTCCATATCCGCTGCTTCAAAGATCTTGTGTCGTTTACCGGAATAAATGGATAATGTATCGTCCTCGTTTATCACCGTCACCGCAGCCAGATATTCTAAGTGGTTCTTTGATTTTGCAGGTGGAATATTTAATATTTTAATGCCCTTACCTTTTGGTAACTGGGGCAATTCGGCGATATGATGAATAAGCATGTTACCGTCATTGGTTGCAGCCACCACCCAGTTTGTTTCCATATCCGTTACCGGCACAGGCGGCAGTACCGTGGAACCTTCCGGTATTTTTATAATGGCTTTACCTTTTTTATTCTTGGTCACCATTTCTTCAAGGCTAATAATAAAACCAAAACCGGCATCGGTTGCAAGTAGAAATAACTGCTCCGGTGCACCCGCCATTACTCCACAAAAGCTGGCACCCGGTGGTGGCGTGAAACGACCAGTTAATGGTTCACCCTGGCCTCGAGCAGAAGGCAACGTATGCCCCATCGTCGTGTAGGTACGTCCGGTCGAGTCGATGAAAACCGCTATTTGATTATTTTTGCCTAAGGCAGCAGCCTGACAGGCATCTCCAGCTTTATAGCTTAATTCAAACGGATCAATATCATGGCCTTTTGCAGCACGAACCAGTCCTTTTTGTGACAGGATAATCGTAATCGGGTCTGCACTTATCAAAGACGACTCGTCCATTGCCTGTGCGGCTTCTCGCGACACAATCTTACACCGGCGTTTATCACCATAATTGTCCAGAACGGCTTTCAGTTCCTTCTTAATCAGTGTTTTTAAACGTGCTTTTGAACCTAAAATCTTTTCAAGCTCGGCGCCTTCGGCTCTTAATTCTTTTTGCTCTGCCTTGATCTTTATTTCTTCAAGACGTGCCAACTGCCTTAAGCGTGTATCCAGAATATAATCAGCCTGAACTTCGTCTAATTTAAAACGTTTAATCAGTTTTGCTTTCGGATCATCTTCTTTACGGATAATTCGAATCACTTCATCCAGGTTTAAAAAGGCTTTTAATAAGCCATCCAATAAATGCAGGCGTTTGTTAACTTTTTCCAGACGATACTCTAAACGGCGAGTGACGGTTTGAATTCTAAAGGACAACCAGTTGGTTAAAATATCAAATAGATTCATCGTACCCGGACGACCATCCAGATCGATCAGGTTCATGTTAACCCGATAGGTTCGTTCAAGATCGGTGGTTGAAAACAGGTGTGTCATTAACTGATCAATATCAATTTCTTTGTTCTTGCGCACAATAACTAAACGTGTCGGGTTTTCATGATCTGACTCGTCACGTAAATCGACGACCATCGGTAATTTCTTGGCTTGCATCTGGCTTGCAATCTGCCCAAGAATTTTTGCAGGGGAAGCCTGGTGCGGTAAAGCCGTAACAATAATATCATCATCGTCTTTTTCATAAACCGCACGCATACGAATACTGCCTCCACCCGATTGATACATGGCAACAATGTCTTTGCGTGGCGTTATAATTTCAGCATCAGTTGGGTAATCCGGGCCTTTAATAAATTTGCACAACTCTTTTACTTTTGCTTTGGGGTTATCAAGCAGGTGGATAGTTGCATTTAATACTTCTGTTAAATTATGTGGAGGAATATCGGTTGCCATGCCAACGGCAATACCGGTTGTACCGTTCATTAAAATGTTGGGGACTTGTGCAGGTAAAATAACCGGCTCATCAAGTGAACCATCAAAGTTGGGCGCCCATTCAGCGGTTCCCTGACCCAACTCACCCAATAATAAATCTGCATACTGCGATAATCGTGATTCGGTATAACGCATCGCAGCAAACGATTTTGGATCATCGGGCGAGCCCCAGTTTCCCTGCCCTTCTAACAAGGTATAACGATATGAAAAAGGTTGTGCCATTAACACCATGGCTTCATAACAGGCACTGTCACCATGCGGGTGAAATTTACCTAACACGTCACCCACCGTTCTTGCTGATTTTTTAAACTTGGCAGTGGCTTTTAAACCCAGCTCCGACATGGCATAAATAATACGGCGTTGTACCGGTTTTAAGCCATCACCAACGTGTGGCAGTGCACGATCAAGAATAACGTACATGGAATAATCCAGATACGCTTTTTCAGTAAAATCTCTTAATGAAAGTTGCTCAATACCCGCATCAAACCCGGCATTAAAATCAAGACCTTCCTGTTGTTGCTTCTTTTTTGATCTTGTTTGTTTTTTCTTTTTTGCAGCCATTAAACTTAACCTGTTTTCTATCTGTAACTATTTTTATACATCAGCCATATCGCCTTTGGACTCTAACCATTTACGACGATCGGCTGAGCGTTTTTTAGCTAGCAACATATCCATCATCTGATGTGCCTCGTCTTCCGCCTCAACGGTTAACTGCACCAAACGGCGTGTATCGGGTGACATTGTTGTTTCACGTAATTGCAACGGGTTCATTTCACCCAGACCTTTAAAGCGCGTAACACTGATTTTACCTTTTTTCTTTTCCGCTTCTATACGATCCAGTATGCCCTGCCGCTCGGCATCATCCAGGGCATAAAACATCTCTTTGCCCACATCCACCCGATACAACGGTGGCATCGCCACATACACATGGCCTTCTTTGACTAAATGGCTAAAGTGGCGCAAGAATAAAGCACATAAAAGTGTCGCGATATGTAAACCATCGGAATCCGCATCGGCAAGGATAATAACTTTATCGTAGCGCAAGCCTTTTAGGTTATCCGTTCCGGGGTCAACACCAATCGCCACCGAAATATCATGAACCTCTTGCGAAGCCAACACTTCGGATGAATCCACTTCCCATGTATTCAGGATTTTACCACGCAGCGGCATAATCGCCTGAAACACCCGGTCACGACCCTGCTTGGCTGAACCACCCGCAGAATCCCCTTCGACTAAAAACAGTT
>VAPM010005367.1_pt1 | contig 14647 bp, 10 predicted proteins | sample 3395091 | NCBI WGS metagenome assembly VAPM01 (sample SAMN08290445, study PRJNA428436) | hydrothermal vent metagenome | isolation source: Deep-sea hydrothermal vent chimney 3 | place: Pacific Ocean: Juan De Fuca Ridge | reverse complement strand
GTTTGATATTTTGCAGGAACAGAAATTCCATAATCATCATCCCAAACGCTTATTATCATCGGAACTTGTAATACTCCGGCAGCATTAAAAGTTTCAAAAAAAACACCTTCAGTAGTACTTGCATTGCCAATTGTTCCCCAAGAAATTTCATTTCCATTATTAGAAAACATTGGATTTTTAAGTCCATCAACTTTTCTATATATTTTTGATGCCTGTGCAATTCCTAACATTCTAGGCATTTGACCTGCGGTTGGAGAAATATCGCCACTTGAGTTATATTGTTCGGTTAAATTTTTAAATTGACCGTGATTGTCTAAACTGTGTGTAGCAAAATGTCCACCCATTTGTCTGCCTCCAGACATTGGATCATCTTTAATGCTAGGATTAGCATACAAGCCAGCAAAAAATTGCTCTGGAGTTAGCTCTCCAATTGCCATCATAAAAGTTTGATCTCTGTAATAACCAGATCTAAAATCACCTTTTTTAAATGCTTTAGCCATGGCTAATTGTGGCACTTCTTTTCCATCACCAAAAATTCCGAATTTTGCTTTTCCAGTTAAAACTTCCCTTCTTCCTAAAATACTACATTCTCTACTTATAACAGCTAATTTATAATCATTTAGAACTTCTTTTTTAAATTGTTCAAATGAAAGTTGTTTAGAGTTGGTAGTAGAAGTTGTAGCCATAAATATTAATTTTTTTAGTATTGCAAACTTACAATTTTTAAATGATTTTTAAAAATATCCTAATTAAACGGGGTTATGTTAATTTTTTTTGAATAAAATTCAATAAATATTGCAATAATTTGGTAAATATTGAATTTGCTGATTATCTATAATTAGTAATAATATAGAATAACGTCATGCTGGACTTGTTTCAGCATCTTATTACCATTTGATAACCAGTATTTTATTGTGTTAGATCCTGAAACAAGTTCAGGGTGACGAATGTTATGTTAGATTACAGATATGCAATTAAATTTTATAAAAAAATAATGAAATTTAATAAAATCCTCTACGTATAAAATTATAGATTTTTTTTGGTTTAATTTCTAAAACAAATCTAATTTTTGAACTGTAACTAGGTTGAGAAATTTCCCATCCTAAGTTGGAGTGAAAAGGAAAATATAGTTCTAAAATATCTTGTATAAAATTTAAACGTATGCCATTTTCGTGTGCAAAATACACTTTTGAATTTTTGTTTTTTACAAATCCAACATCGTTATAAATTTCAATCCATCGCCAAATTCCTATACTGGTATTAAGTGTTGATAACCACTCGTTAGCATAAGGAACTTCTAGTTTAGACTTAAATCCACCTTCATTAATAATAATTTGTTGGCTAAAAATTCCTGAAGTTTCTGATCTACCTAAATAGTTATACTGAAATAAATAATCTGTAGGGCGATCTAATGCAAAATTAAAATAGGTAGATTCAGTTTTATTAGATAAAAATACTCCTGCAAAAAATCTAAAATCGAATTGTCTATTCGTATTTGTTAATTTTCGATATCTTGCATTTAATGAAATTTTGCTAAACTTATTTGCTATTTGAATCCCAGTAGATAGCCTAACATCTTCAATTATTGCAGGTTTAGCATAACCATAACTTAAGTTAAATACATTGTATTTGTTGGTTTCTAAAGGTAGAATTTGTGTTGGTGATTTTTCTCTATCAATCATTGTAAAAGAAGCTAGTAAAGCATTGCCACTAACATCTCTTAAATTTTTACGTTTGAATTGTACTAAAACATAAGGAGTTAAACTGTTATAGGTTAAATTATTATCATAGTGATAATTACTACCAAATAATCCAATAGCAAGTTTATTTACTTTTTTATTTTCGGGTAAGTACTCATAAAGCATTGAATAACTGCCTGAAAATGTTTTACTTTTAGTGCTATAGGAAGGAACAACTTTATAAGTAAATTTTTTCTTTAATATGGTTTTGTTAGATAATGCTAAACCAAGTATAGCACCATCATAATAATTAAATCGGAAAACGGGAGTGTAAAATAACTCATTATAATATGGGTTTTCAATATCCTTCAAAAATTTAACTTTTAAAGGTCTGTTTAAAATACTTTTATCAATATTTTTCCAATTATTTTTATAATTACATTCAGGTAATAACGACTCATAATTTAAAGATAACCTATTAAATCCGTCTTTGGGAATTGTTATCGTAGCAATAGAATCAATATTTGTAAGCCATTTTCTATATTTAATTTCCTTGTTTTTTATACCATACAATTCTATAGGTGCTGTAAATTTTCGTTTGTTTACAATAGTTATTTCTAATGAATCTTTTTTTCGTTTGATTTTTTTAATGGTATAATCAATTTTTTTATTGGTATTTAAAAAATCATTTTTAAACCATCGAAGATCTTTTTTGGTTTTAATGAAATTAAAAAACAGATTACTTTTTGTTCTTTTATTGGCATAAGTATTTGAAAAATTTACAATAGCACTATCAATTTTGTTGTTTCCCAAATAATGATTCAGGTATTGTAACCCAATACCAGCTTTATATTTGTTAGTTATTTTTCGATTAAAATTGGATAAAGAATCCGCTTGCATAGTTAATGCCTGATCTAAATTTTTACGTGCAGCAAATTGATGAACAAAATTGTATTTTTGGTTGAAACTAATTTTGGCTAAATTAAAGTTGCGAATTCCCCATAGTTTTGAAACACTTCCGATAGCTTTAACTTCAGGATAAAATTTTTCAACATATTTAATCATTAAATAAGTTTGCAGTCCGTTAGGTAGCCAAGTATCTTTTCGTTTATTAAATAAAAAAAGATTATTGATGTATTTTTTTGTAATAATTTTAAACATTTTAATATCCCATTCAAAAGTATCACTAAATGGTGCTATAAATGAAGGAAGTTGATTAAAACCATATACTGGATTTTTATCGTAATCCACTTTGTTAATTAATATTTTTTTATGAGGATAATACCCTAAATAGTGCTGAATAAAATCTAATTCTCTATTTAATATTTCTGTTTTAATAGGAATATTTAACTTTTCAGAACTTAGATTAGAAATTACGCTTATAGGTTTTGAGTTATAAGTAACAAAATCTTTTAATGAATCTATGTTTAATTCAACATCTAGTTGATTTTTTCCTGATAAGGAATAAATAGTTTCATTATTTTTTGTAATAAAATTACTATCCAAATCACTATGAATTTCAAAGTTTTTTGGGACTGTAAATGTAATTTGATAATCAGTAAAATCTTGATACAAATCATCCATATCTAAATTGGAATACGTTTGCCAAGTTTTATTAAAAATAGCGGGTGCTAAATACCAATATCTTAAATTAAAATTATTGGTAGAAAAACCATATCCAGTAAATTTTGAATTGGGTAATTTAATGGTATATTTTGCTGTAATTAATACGGAGTCATTTGGTTTTAACGGAGCGTTTAATAATATTCTTAAAATATCTGGATGTACTTTTGTTATCTCCCAATTAGCTATTTTACCTGAAATTAATAGCTTATGAATATTAGTATTTCCTCTGTTTTTATCGGATGTAAAATGAAATGATTTTTTATAGTTTTCAACAAATCGTTTTGCTAAAGGTGTATTTTTATCTTTGTAAGCATTTGCCCAATTATGAAAATATATTTCGTTTAAAATAGTATCAGAATTATTATAAAAAGTAGTTTTTTGAGTTATTTCTATTTCATGGGTTGATACATTTAATTTAGCATTAATATCAATAGTATTATTTTGAGAAAAAGATTTCTTGATACAAAATAATGCAATAAATAAAAAGGCTAAAATGTATTTTTTCAAGGTTGGGACTTTTAAAAATTAGGGCTAAAATTATATTTATTATAAAATGAATCAATTACCTCCAAAACTTCTTTTTCAGTATCAACCACGGAGAAAAGATTTAAATCTTCTTTACTTATATTCCCTTGCTCAATTAGGGTGTTTTTAATCCAATCGATTAAAGGTGACCAAAAATCGGTACCTACTAAAACAATTGGGAATCTTCCTATTTTTTTAGTTTGAATTAAGGTTATGGCTTCAAAAAGTTCATCCATAGTTCCAAAACCACCTGGCATTGCTACAAAACCTTGAGAGTATTTAGTAAACATTACTTTACGCACAAAAAAGTAATCAAAATCTAATACTTTATCATCATCAATATAAGGGTTTTCATGCTGCTCATGAGGTAATTCAATATTCAATCCAACGGAAACTCCACCGCCACGTTTTGCACCTTTATTCCCTGCTTCCATAATTCCAGGACCACCACCTGTAATAACACCATAACCATGTTTGGTTAAATTATAGGCAATACTTTCTGCTAATTTATAGTATTTGTGATCTGGTTTTGTACGTGCTGAACCATATATAGTTACACAAGGACCAATTTTACTTAAACGCTCAAAGCCTTCAACAAATTCGGCCATAATTTTAAAAATTGCCCAAGAGTCGTTGGTTTTTACTTCGTTCCAAGTTTTTTGTTTAAATTTATTATGTATAATATTTTCTTCTTTTTTTGTCATTTTATTTTTTTAAAAAATGGAATGGCTAAGTTAATTCTTTTTTTAAAAACTTGGCAGTGTAGCTTTTATTGTGTTTAATAATTTCTTCCGGAGTGCCTTGGCAAATAATTGTACCACCTTTTTTTCCGCCTTCCATACCAATATCAATAATATAATCTGCTAGTTTTATTACATCTAAATTATGTTCAATTACTAAAACCGTATTTCCTTTATTCGTTAATTTATTAAGCACTTCCATAAGTACTCTTATATCTTCAAAATGGAGTCCTGTGGTAGGTTCATCTAAAATGTAAAAAGTATTTCCTGTATCTTTTTTAGATAATTCTGAAGCTAACTTTATGCGTTGTGCTTCTCCTCCAGATAATGTTGTAGATTGCTGACCAAGAGTTATATACCCTAATCCAACATCTTGTATTGTTTTTAATCTTCTATAAATTTTAGGAATATTCTCGAAGAATTTAACAGCAACATTGATAGTCATATTTAACACGTCAGAAATAGATTTTCCTTTGTATCTGATTTCCAAAGTTTCTCGATTAAATCGTTTGCCTTGACAAGTTTCGCAGGTTACATGAACATCTGGTAAAAAATTCATTTCAATTACTCTAACTCCAGCACCTTGACATGTTTCACATCTTCCTGCTTTTACGTTAAAAGAAAATCTTCCAGGCTTATAACCTCTAATAGCTGCTTCACTAGTTTTAGCAAATAAATTTCGAATTTCACTAAAAACACCGGTATAAGTTGCAGGATTAGAGCGCGGAGTTCTTCCAATTGGAGATTGATTAATTGCTATAACTTTATCAACGTAATTTAATCCTTCAATTTTTTTATAAGGCATTGGTTTTTTAACACCTCTATAAATGTGTTTATTTAAAATTGGGTATAAAGTTTCATTAATTAAGGTTGATTTTCCACTACCAGAAACTCCGGTAACACAAATCATTTTTCCCAAAGGAAAACTAACGGTTACATTTTTTAAATTGTTTCCAGTTGCACCAGATAAAGTGATTTTGTGTCCATTTCCTTTTCTTCTTTTTTTCGGTATCTCAATTTTTCTTTTTCCATTTAAATAGTCAGCGGTTAAAGTATTATGCTTTATTAATTGCTGAAAATTACCTTCACTTACAATTTCTCCGCCGTGCATGCCAGCACCAGGACCAATATCTAACACAAAATCTGCATGCTCAATCATTTCTTTATCGTGTTCCACCACAATTACTGAATTTCCGATGTCGCGTAAATTTAATAAGGAATTAATTAATTTTTGATTATCTTTTTGATGTAGTCCAATGCTTGGTTCATCTAAAATATATAAAACACCAACTAGTTGAGAGCCAATTTGTGTGGCTAGTCTAATGCGTTGTGCTTCACCACCAGATAAAGATTTTGAGCTTCTATCTAAGGTTAAATACCCTAAACCAACATCTAATAAAAATTGAATACGAGTTCTTATTTCTTTTAAAATTTCAGAAGCAATTTGAAGTTGTTTGTTCGTTAATTTTTCTTCTATTTTAGAAAACCATTTTGCTAATTCTTGAATGTCTAAATGAGCAAGTTCTGAGATATTTTTAGTATTTATTTTAAAAAATAGAGCTTCTTTTTTTAGTCGATTGCCATGACAAGTTTCACAAGGAGTTTCATTCATAAAATTATTAGCCCAACGTTTTATAGAACTGCTTTCACTATGTTTATATTGATTTTCAATAAAAGCTATAATCCCCTCAAAATCAATTTCGTAATTACGAGTAATTCCCATTGTTTTTGATACAATTTCAAACTTTTCATTGCCTCCATTTAGAATGATATCTAAGGCAGGTTTTGGTATTTTAGAAATAGGATCAGTCAATTGAAAATGGTAACGTTCTGCGATTAATTGAAGTTGTTTAAAAATCCAACTATTTTTTTGTTCACCTAAAGGAATAATCCCTCCATTTTTTATAGAAACTGAAGTATCTGGAAGTATTTTTTTAATATTTACTTTATTGTTTTTTCCTAATCCGTTACACGTTTTACAGGCTCCTTTTGGTGAATTAAATGAAAAGGAATTTGGTTCTGGATTTGGATAAGAAATACCCGTATCAGGACACATTAAATCTCTACTAAAATACCTTGGAATTTCTGAGTCATAATCAATTAACATAAGCACGTTATCTCCTGAATATAAAGCTGTTGTAATGGTTTCTTCTAAGCGTTTTTCGGAAGATTTATTAACTAATAGGCGGTCAACAACAATTTCAATATCATGGATTTTATAACGATCTAAACGCATCCCTTTTTCTAGTTCTTTTATTTCTCCATCTACTCTAACCCGAACAAAACCTTGTTTAGCAATTTGCTCAAATAATTCGCGATAATGTCCTTTTCTAGATTTAATAATAGGAGCTAAAACCATTATTTTTTTTCCGTCAAATTCATTTAAAATCAAGTTTTTGATTTGTTCATCGCTATAACTTACCATTTTTTTGTTGGTATTATAGGAATAAGCATCTGCTGCTCTGGCAAATAAAAGTCTTAAAAAGTCATAAATTTCAGTAATAGTTCCAACCGTTGAACGCGGATTTTTATTAGTAGTTTTTTGTTCAATAGAAATAACTGGGGAAAGTCCTTCAATTTTATCAACATCGGGTCGTTCTAATCCACCTAAAAACTGTCGTGCATACGCTGAAAAAGTTTCAATATATCTACGTTGACCTTCTGCGTAAATAGTATCAAATGCTAGGGATGATTTTCCACTACCACTTAAACCGGTTATCACTACCAATTTTTCTCTGGGAATTCGTACATCAATATTTTTTAAGTTGTGTACTCTTGCTCCAAATACTTCAATATATTCTTCTTGTTTTGCCATTGTATTTTTGGAAAGTTGCAAAGTTAAATAAATGAAACTAAAATTTAATTATATATCGATGTCTTATTTCTAAAATTAGTATATTGCGTTTAAAATTTATACTTTGAAATACATAGAATCATTACGTCATTTTTTTGAAAAGCATGGTTTCGCTGTTTCCTCAAGATTAGCGGATAGGCTTGGAATGAAAGTATCGGATGTTCGATTATTTTTTATTTATATATCGTTTGTTACCCTTGGATTTTCATTCGGAATATATTTAACCTTAGCTTTTATTTTACGTTTAAAAGATATGATTTATACTAAACGAAGCTCTGTTTTTGATTTATAATTGGCCATGGTTGTAAAAACAAAATTGCGGATTTCATTAGTACTTCTAACTATGGTATTAGTTATTGGTGTAATTGGATATACAATTATTTCTAACGAAACTTTTATTGATTCGTTGTATATGACCGTAATTACCATGTCAACAGTAGGGTTTGGCACATTACACGAATTAAATCAAACAGAAAAATTATTTACCATTATATTAATTATATTAAGTATTGGTGTTTATGGTTATTCGATAACTGCTTTGACAGAATATTTAGCAAACGATAATTTTTTTCAACTTTTAAAATATAAAAAAATGCAACAAAAAATTCAAAAATTGAAGAATCATACTGTTGTATGTGGCTATGGACGCAATGGTAGGCAGGCAGTTTTAAAACTTAAAATATTTAATAAACCATATCTTGTTGTTGAAAAAAATAAAGAGATATTAAGAGAATTGGAAAATAATGGTATTCTTTATGTTGAAGGCGATGCTACTGATGATGAAACGCTTAATAAGGCTGCCATTAAAAATGCAAATAGTTTAATTACTGCCTTACCTTCTGATGCAGATAACTTATTTGTAGTACTTTCAGCTAGGCAAATAAATAAAGAATTTACTATAATTAGTCGTGCTTCAAATGAATCATCCTTTAAAAAATTATTAATTGCAGGAGCTACAAATGTTATTATGCCAGATAAGATTGGAGGAGAACATATGGCATCATTAGTAGTAACTCCTAATTTAGTTGAATTTGTAGAGCGATTAACTATTTCAAATGAAACTTCTACAAACTTAGAAGAAATAGAAATTAAAGATTTACCCGAAGAACTTATAAATAAAACAATTCTAGATTTAGATTTACGTAAAAGAACAGGATGTTTAATAATTGGTTTTAAAACGGCTGATCATAAATATGTAATTAATCCAGATGGATATACAAAACTTACACTTAATTCAAGCTTAATTATATTAGGCAAACCTAATCAAATTGAAAAATTGCATCAAATATTATAATAATAAACAGTTTTTAAGAGAATTTAATAATTTTAAAGTTAAAAACTTGTAGTAACTTCATATTTTTGCCATATTGCGGCTACTTTTAAAAATTCACTTAAAAATTATGAAGAAAAAACTTCTAACTATTATTTCTTTAATAGTTCCAGTATTAACTTTCGCACAGGAATTAACAATCGATGAAAAAATAGAAGCAAAATTTAAACCTTTTGCCAATGCTGTTAGTTCTGTAGTTTTTTACCCAATCTCAATTGTTGGTGTAGATGTTCCAATTGTAATTATTGTTTTGTTACTTGGAGCCTTATTTTTTACACTGTATTTTAAGTTTGCCAATATAACTTTACTAGGTGTTGCCATAAGGACTACTAATGGAAAATATGATGATATAGATTATCATTCAGTTGATGAAGTTGCAGGAGATCCAACACCAGGAGGTGATGTTTTTGAAAGTATTCGAGCAGAAGGAGTAGTAGGAGAAGTTACACATTTTCAAGCTTTAACAGCCGCACTTTCAGCAACAGTAGGCTTAGGGAATATTGCTGGGGTTGCAGTTGCAATTGCAATTGGCGGACCAGGAGCTACGATATGGATGATTTTAGCTGGTTTTTTAGGGATGTCAACAAAATTAGTTGAAGCTACTTTAGGTGTAAAATACAGAGAAGTTGGTGATGATGGAAAAATATATGGAGGTCCAATGTATTATCTAAAAAAAGGGTTAAAAGAAAAGAATTTAGCAGGTTTTGGAAAATTTTTAGCTGTGCTATATGCTGTTTTTGTAATTGGAGGTTCTTTTGGAGGAGGAAACATGTTTCAATCCAATCAGGCAGCTGCACAATTTAAATTGCTTTTTGGTCTTGATTCTGGATTTTTATTCGGCGTATTGCTGGCAGTGTTAGTTGGTGTTGTGATTATTGGAGGAATTAAAAGAATAGGGCGGGTAACTGAAAAAATAGTACCATTTATGGCAATTATGTATGTAGGAGCTTCTTTATTAATAATTGTTATGAATTTTGCAATAATTCCTGCGGCAATGCTTCAAATTTGGAATGGTGCATTTAATCAAACATCAATTGTTGGAGGTGTAATTGGCGTTATGATTGTTGGTTTTCAAAGAGCTGCTTTTTCAAATGAGGCAGGTGTTGGGTCAGCATCTATTGCACACGCAGCAGTTAAAACTAAATTTCCGGCAAGTGAAGGAATTGTAGCTTCAATAGGTCCATTTGTTGATACTGTAATTATTTGTACCATGACCGCTTTGGTAATTGTAGTTACCAATTTGAAGAGCAATTTATTTAATTATGCAAATTTAGATGAAGGGAATAATGTAATTATGAACATTTCTGGGAAACATTTGGGTGGTGTTGATTTAACTTCAGTAGCTTTTGATTCTGCAATTCCAAATTTTTCAATTATACTAACAATTGCTGTAATACTTTTTGCTTTTTCAACAATGTTATCTTGGTCTTATTATGGAATACAAGGATGGAAATATTTATTTGGAAAAAGTAAATTAGCTGACATTTCATACAAATCATTATTCTTAATTTTTGTTGTAATTGGAGCTTCCTCAAGTCTAGGATCTGTAATTGAGTTTTCTGATGCTATGATATTCGCAATGGTGTTTCCTAATATTATTGGTTTATTTTTATTAGCTCCAAAGGTAAAATTTGAGGTAGTCAGATATCTTAGTGCAATAGGTTATAAAGGGCAAAAATAAATTTCAATAGAATGAGCTTTTTTAAACCCCATTTTAGCTACAATAAAGGTCAGCGAAATGGAATTTTTGGATTAATTATCATTATCGTTTCACTTCAATTAATACTTCATTTTGTAAATTTTTCATCAAATAAATTATCCAGTAATTTATCAGAAGCAGAATTAAAATCCTTTTCAAAAGAAATGGATTCTTTGCAAAATGATAAATTAAAAAAGAAATCTAAAAAAAAATATCCTTTTAACCCTAATTACATTACGGATTTTAAAGGATATCAGTTAGGACTTTCGGTTAAAGAAATTGACAACTTATTAGCTTATAGAAAACAAGGTAAGTTTGTAAACTCTTCAAAAGAATTTCAAAATGTTACCGGAGTTTCTGATAGTTTGTTAAAAGCTATTAGTCCGTATTTTAAATTCCCAAACTGGGTAACAAAAAGGAATACGCTTAGTAAAATAAATTACACTACAAAAGCTAAAAATGTAGTAATAAAAGATATTAATACAGCTACTATTTCTGATTTTAAAAAAGTAAGAGGCATTGGAGATAAATTAGCAGAACGAATTGTAAAATACCGTAATAAATTACAAGGATTTTCCTTTAATAGTCAGCTTTACGAAGTTTGGTATTTGGATAAGGATGTTGCTGATAGAGCTTTAAAGAGATTTCAAGTAATAAAAAAGCCCAATATTTCTAAAATTGATATCAATGAAGCTACTGCTAAACAACTTTATAATAATGTTTATATTAACTATAATTTGGCAAAAATAATTTTAAGTTATAGAGATGAAGTTGCTGAAATTCAATCTATTGAAGAATTAAAAAAAATTGATAGTTTTCCGTTGGATAAATTTAATTTAATCGCCTTATATTTGAGGGCTAATTAATATATATTTTATTCCGATTATGTATTTTACTGAAGAACATGAAGCGTTTAGACTAAGTTTTCGAGATTTTTTAAATAAAGAGGTAGTTCCACATATTAATAAGTGGGAAAAAACAGGTAAAATAGAACGTTTTATCTGGAAAAAAATTGGGGATATGGGATATTTTGGTTTAAATTATCCTGAACAATATGGCGGTCTAGCATTAGATATTTTTTATACCGTTATTTTTCTAGAAGAATTACAAAAAGTTAATTCTGGTGGTTTTGCTGCGGCATTGTGGGCACATGCTTATTTAGCAATGACACATTTAAATGCTGAAGGAAATGAAAATATAAAACATAAATATTTAATACCTAGTATTAATGGTGATAAAATTGGTTGTTTGTGTATTACAGAACCCTATGGAGGAAGTGATGTTGCTGGAATGAAAACTACTGCAGTCAAAAAAGGAGATACTTACGTAATTAATGGTTCAAAAACGTTTATTACAAATGGGTTTTATTCTGATTATTTAATAGTAACTGCTAAAACCGATACCACTACTAGAACAGGAGGAATAAGTATTTTTATTTTAGATAGAGAAACTAAAGGAATTTCTTCAACCAAATTAGATAAATTAGGTTGGAGAGCGTCTGATACTGCAGAAATAGCTTTTGATAATGTAATTATTCCTGCTGAAAATTTACTAGGAGAAGAAGGCAAAGGCTTTACCTATTTAATGAACCATTTTGCTTTAGAGCGTTTAGTTATGGGAGTAAACGCACATGCTAGAGCGGAATACGCTTTAAATTACGCTATTCAATATATGTCAGAAAGAAAAGCTTTTGGAAAAACTTTAGACTCATTTCAAGCATTGCGTCACAAAGTTGCTGATATGGCAAGTGAAGTTGAAATGTGTAAAGAATTTAATTATTCTATTGCAAATAGAATGAAACAAGGACAATATATAGTTAAGGAAGCTAGTATGTCTAAATTGCTTTCTACACAAATAGCAGATAAAGTAATTAATGAGTGCTTACAATTATTAGGAGGCTACGGCTATATGGAAGATTATCCAATGGCTCGGTTATTACGCGATAGTAGGCTTGGACAAATAGGAGGAGGTACTTCTGAAATATTGCGGGAAATAATTGCAAAAATGGTGATAGATAAAAAAGAATATAAACCTACAGCTAAATAATTTTTTATCAAACTTTAAAAAAACTATTTCTATAATAGTTAAATAAAAAATAGTTGTACATTTGCAATCCAAAATTTAAAAAGAAACGATTTGAAAGGAGGTGCTAAACTATGTTAATTATACCAGTAAAAGACGGAGAAAATATTGATAGAGCGTTAAAACGTTACAAACGAAAATTTGACCGTACAAAAACAATGAAAAATTTACGAAATCGTAAACAATTCAATAAACCTTCAGTGGTAAAACGTGCACGAAATATAAAAGCTCAATATGTTCAAAAATTAAGAACAGCAGAGGAGCAAGGTTAATTTTTAGCCAAAATTATTTAAACCATTAGTATAAATAAATTACAATTTGTAATTTTGAGTATTAATGGTTTTTTTTATGACTATAACTTCATTTCTAGATTATTTAAACTTAGAAAAAAAATATTCCAAGCATACTATTATTGCGTATAAAAAAGACTTGTATTCTTTTCAGGAATTTTGTAGTGAGAATTATCAAAATCAACCAATAAGTAATGTAAACTATTCACAAATTAGAAGTTGGATTGTTAGTTTGGTAACATTAGGGATTTCTAATAGGTCTATTAATAGAAAAGTGTCTAGTCTAAAATCATTTTATAAGTTTCTTCAAAAAATTAATCAGATTCAAATTAGTCCTTTACTAAATCATCAACCTTTAAAAGTTGCTAAAACCATTCAAGTTCCTTTTTCTGAAAAAGAAATATTAGAAATTTTAAAAGCAAATAATGAAAATGATTTTGAGTCTGTTAGAAATAAATTAATAGTCGAATTATTTTATGCTACAGGAATTAGAAGATCAGAACTGATAAATATAAAAATATCTGATATAGATTTTAGTAATGAAATTGTTAAAATTTTAGGAAAACGAAACAAAGAACGATATATTCCGTTATTAAAAACAATTCAAAAAAGTATCCAAAATTATTTGAATTATCGTTTAAAAATAAATACAAAAGAGTCCTATTTATTTGTAACAAAAAAAGGTAAAAAAGTATATGATACACTTGTGTATCGTATAATAAATAATTATTTTAGTAAAGTGTCAACAAAAGTAAAAAAAAGCCCACATATTATTAGGCATACTTTTGCTACACATTTAATAAACGAAGGAGCGGATTTAAATGCTGTTAAAGAATTGCTTGGGCATTCTAGTTTAGCATCAACTCAAATATATACCCACAGTAGTTTGGGTAAGTTAAAAGAAATATATAATCAGGCTCACCCAAGAAGCCAAAAAACTAATTTATTATGAAAGTATATGTACAATCTGTAAATTTTAATGCAGACAAGGATTTGATTGATTTTGTTGAAAAAAAAGTAAATAGTTTAGAAAAATACTATGATAGAATTGTGGACTCAGAAGTATTTTTGAAAGTGCAACAAACCAGTGATAAAAATAATAAGACCGTTGAAATTAAAATGAATGTACCTGGCAATGATATTGTTGTAAAAAAACAGAGTAAAACTTTTGAAGAAGGAGCAATGTTAGCAGTTGATTCTTTAAAGAGAATTTTAACAAAAAAAAAGGAAAAAATTAGAGTTAAATAAATTTATTAAAAAATACGTATAAAAGGTTTGTTTAAAAAAAAAACTTTAATACATTTGCAGTCCGTTAGAAATAGCGGGCTTCTTTTATGGAGTAAAATGCCGATGTAGCTCAGCTGGCTAGAGCAGCTGATTTGTAATCAGCAGGTCGTGGGTTCGAGTCCCTCTATCGGCTCAGATCTTTGAAAAAATGGTGAGATACTCAAGTGGCCAACGAGGGCAGACTGTAAATCTGCTGCGCAAGCTTCGGAGGTTCGAATCCTCCTCTCACCACAATATGTTTATAGTGATATAAACGTATGAGGAATTGAAAAAAAATATTGCGAGAGTAGCTCAGTTGGTAGAGCTTCAGCCTTCCAAGCTGACTGTCGCCGGTTCGAGCCCGGTCTCTCGCTCTTTTTTGGCCGGTGTAGCTCAGGGGTAGAGCGTTTCCTTGGTAAGGAAGAGGTCACGGGTTCAAATCCCGTCATTGGCTCAAATATAGAATAGAATAGAATAGAATAGAATAGAATAGAATAGAATAGAATAGAATAGAATAGAATAGAATAGAATAGAATAGAATAGAATAGAATAGAAT
>VAPM010484192.1_pt1 | contig 14674 bp, 12 predicted proteins | sample 3395091 | NCBI WGS metagenome assembly VAPM01 (sample SAMN08290445, study PRJNA428436) | hydrothermal vent metagenome | isolation source: Deep-sea hydrothermal vent chimney 3 | place: Pacific Ocean: Juan De Fuca Ridge | reverse complement strand
GGAGTTGGAAAAACCGAATTAGCAAAGTCAATTTCCGAAGTCTATTTTGGGGATGAGGATTATCTAATTCGTTTAGATATGAGTGAATATCAGTCAGCTGATAGTGTGCGAAAGATGATCGGTGATGTTGATGGCACTCTCGGATATTTGACTGAAGCTGTTCGTAAGAAACCATTTTCTCTTATTTTATTAGACGAAATTGAAAAAGCTAATCCCGATATTTTAAATCTATTTTTACAGTTATTAGATGATGGTCGTTTAACTGATGGTCAAGGACGAACAATTAGTTTTTCCGAGTCAATCATTATTGCTACTTCTAATATCGGTGCGGTTTATATTCAAGAACAAATTAAAGCTCAAATAGCTATTAATTTAATTCAACAGGAATTAATTAATAATCAATTAAATAAGTATTTACGCCCAGAATTAATTAATCGTTTTGATGGAATTATTGTTTTTAAACCATTAACCCCAGAAGACACTGTCGCCGTGACCACTTTAATGTTGAAAAAGATTAAAAAGAATCTTAGTAAAAAGGGCATTAACCTTAAAGCTGATAAAGATGGTGTTCGTCTTCTAGCTCAAGAAGGTTATGATCCAAAATTTGGCGCTCGTCCTTTACGGCGTTTATTACAAAATAAAGTAGAAGACATTATCGCCAATAAAATTCTTGCTGGTCAGCTAAAACGTCGCGATACTGTTATTATTAACTCTCAGGCTAAAGTGAATATAGCTAAAGCAGTTAAGTTATAAATTAACTATGTTTTATTTTTTCATTTTTTCCTCGTCTTTCTTGACCGCTATTATTTTTACCTTATTGGTAAAACGCTTAGCAATTTATTTTAAAATTCTTGATCAACCTGATTCACTTCAAAGAAATTTAGCGGGTCTGGGGAGAAAAATTCATCATCGACCTATCCCATTATTAGGTGGTCTGGCAATTTTTGCTACTTTTTTTCTCTTTCTTTTTGTTTTCCACCAACGTTTTTTGGCTGGTAATTTACACTGGAGCCATTTAATTGGTTTCTTTATTGGTGCTCTGATTATTATTATTGGTGGTTTTTTAGATGATAAATATAAGCTTTCTCCTCGTTATCAAATTATTTTTCCTCTTCTAGCGAGTTTAGCTTTGATTTTTGGTGGTGTAGAAATTGCGAGATTAACCAATCCTTTTGGCGGTTTCTTAAACCTCCAAAATTTAAAGATTTTTTCCTCTTCATTAATTATCATTTGGTTGTTAGGGATGATGTATACTACCAAATTATTAGATGGCGTTGATGGTCTGGTTCCAGGGATGACAGCAATCGGTGGTTTCATTATTTTTCTATTTACTTTGACGACGCGTTATTATCAACCAGACATTGCCTTTGCGGCTATTTTATTAACTGGGGTTTGTCTTGGTTTTTTAGTTTTTAATTGGCATCCAGCTAAAATATTTTTAGGAGAAGGCGGTTCTTTATTAACGGGTTATCTCTTGGGGGTGTTGGCAATTATTTCGGGTAGTAAAATTGCCATTGCTTTATTAATTATGGGCATCCCCGTCTTAGATGTCGTCTGGATTATTATTCGTCGTCTAATCCAAGGGAAAAACCCTTTTCAGTTTGCGGATCGTCAACATTTACATCATCGCCTTTTATCTTTGGGGCTTGGGCAGAGAAGTACTGTTTTAATTTTCTATTTTTTAGCTTTAATATTTGGTCTTAGCGGTTTATTTTTACAGAGTCGTGGTAAATTTTTAGCTCTGCTCTTCCTCTTATTATTAATGCTTTTAATTGTGGTTGGTTTTTGGTTTATAGATGATCGTCGGAAAACAAGAAAATAAATAAAATTTATGTTATAATTATCAAAGTTAGTTAAATATTGACTTATTAATTATGTCGAAAAGATTTTTCATCTTATTTATAATATTAGGGGTAGTAGCTTTAACAACTAGCGCTTGCTCTTTTTCTTTAACAAGTCCGAAAAAGACCACCCCCACTTCTGTCAAAACTCCGCTTAAATCGGCAACTATTATTTCCACAACTACTCCAGCGATTATTTATAATAATAAAATTGAAAAATTTAAAAATTATTCTAAATTGGCAGAGTTTTTAAATAATCATCGTCCTTTAACTAGTAGTTTTTCAACATCTTCAAGTCTGGCGCTTGACTCTCATCGCAATGTTCCTAATAATTATTTAAGGGCTTGGCCGGAAACAACTAAGCTAGTTGCTGGGTCAGCTAATACTATTCAGAGCAATGGTAATTATGTTTATGCTTTAGTGCGTAACGAGTTGTTTATTATTAATACTTCACCAGCTTCAGCGGCTAAAATTGTTAGTAAAATTATTTTTAAATCTCATCCGCAGGCGATGATTTTGTCAGGGAACTTCTTGGCAATCTATGGTCAAGATACCCAAATTTCACAACAAGCAATTTATCAGAATTTCCGACGTCAGAATATTTATACTTTTTTGAAGATTTTTGATCTCAGCAATCCTGCTCAACCTAAAGAGACTCGTAATCTGAGCTTTGAAGGGCACTATTTAAAAGCTCGTTTGATTGGTCATAATCTTTATTTTATTACTAGAATCCCAGTATCTTATTTACCATCTGAACCGCTATTACCACGAATTTTAAATAATGGTCAGATATTATCTAATGACTGTGTAGATCTGGCAAACTGTTTTACCCCGACAATTTATTATTTTAATATTCCTTATTCTTCCTATAATTTCACCAGTGTGACGACGATTAATATGCTAGACAATACTCAAGCCTTAAGTGGAGAAGTTTATTTAGCCAACAATCAACAGAAATTTTATTTAAGTTCTAATGGTCTATATATTACTTATTCTCAGTTTCCTAACTATTATCGTCTTGAACAACAAGCCAAACAAAAATTACTTTATTCAAAATTAGGTTCCAAAATTCAAACCGAAATTAATAAGATTACTTTAAGTCCTCAATTTTTGTTAACTAATAATGAAAAGAGACTTAAAATTACGCAAATTTTGGATAATTATTTAGCATCTTTAGGGGACGCTTCACAGAAAACTTGGCAAAAATTAATTACCAGTATTACTCAACAAAAATTTATTCAGACTTTTAAATCTCAAGACAAAACTTTTCTTTATAAATTCATCATTAAGAACGATCAGTTAACTTATCAGAATTCGGCAGAAGTTCGGGGTACAATTTTCGCTCAAGCTGCCTTAAATCAGAGTGGCGATTACTTACGTTTAGTCACCAACAGTAATCCACTGGCTTTAAATTTAAATAAAAAGGGAGACAATTATTATACCAATGTTTATGTTCTAGATTCGCAATTGAAAATTGTTGGTAGTTTACAAAATTTGATGACCACTCAGAAAATTATTAATGTTAGTTTTTTGGGAAATCGTTTGTATTTTATTACTTCTAAATCGCAAGATCCGCTATTTGTCATTAGTTTGGCTAATTTTCACCAGCCTGTAGTTTTAGGAGCGATTCAAATTCCGGGGACTGACAACTATTTACAAGCCTTGGATGCTAATGGAACTAAGTTTGCCGTTCTCAGTCGTCAAGGAGAGGTTTCTTATAGTGACGGGACGAGTGCCAAGGGTCTAACCTGGTCGTTATTTGATTTCTCTAATTTGAATAAGCCTCAGGAATTATCCAGTTATTTAATTAGCAAAGCGACTGGTAATTCCATTGCTTTTCAAGATCATCAAGCCTTATTATATTCTCCTACTCGAAATTTGTTAGTTTTACCATTTAATCAGCATAATCAGAATAATAATTTAAGTTTTATTGGTTCTTTTGTTTTTAATGTTGCGAGTAATAAAATTAGTCTTCAAACTAAAATTAAACATTTTGTTCCCGGTCAATTTAGCCCGCAAGACTCTTGGAATGGAATTAATTATTATCATAATACTGTTCAGCGGAGTTTAATAGTGGGAGATAATTTAATTACTCTCTCTAATGAGTTTCTTAAAATCAACAATTTAACAAATTTCAAATCCTTGGCGACTATTAAATTAGCGACTCTTAATAATAATTATTTTTTCATACCCGTTGAAAGTTCTGCTTCATCATCAACTAGTACTTTAAATTTGCTTAATAAAAATTCCCCTTCTAGTCCACTGACTACTCCCGGTAGTTCAAACAGCACTAGTTCCGCAAGTTCTTCGCCGGCTGCAGTGCCACTAGTTCCTAGTCGAATTTCCAATCCTGCAGCCACTTCAAGTTCAAGTGCGGCGAGCAATACTCAACCTTAAAATTATTTTATGACAAAATATCAACGTTTTATTCCTTTATTTACCGCCCTCGCTATTTGGTTTTTAGCTGAGTTTGTTTTATGGTCACCACAGTTTTTTTATATCATCCTTATTTTAGAAATATTATTAGTAGTTTTAAGTGTCCGCTATCTTAATAACCATAGTAAAAAATATTGGTTATTATTTATTATTTTTCCAGTTTTGTTTTTACTAAGTTTTTCTTTTTATGCGGCCATTGTTATTAGTAATTTTTGGATTCAGTTAATTTACCTATTAATTACTATTTTTATTTTTCTGTATTTACGAGATTTCTATTATTATTCCCTTCATCTTTTAGGGACCGAAGCAGAAACAAAATGGGGAACTAAATTAGATAATCTTTTAATTTCTGGAAGTTTTCTAATTGCCTTTGCGACCGCCGCCGTCTTGTTTCATCTTTCCGCTTTTATTACTTGGCCTCTCTATCTAAGTCTGACTATTTTAGCAATAATTAGTTGGTTGCTATTTGTTCAGTTTCGACCCCTAAAATCTCAAAAAGATTGGCCAGTTGGGGGTTTAAGTTTGATTAATGCTTTAATTTTAACTGAGTTTGCCTGGGTTTTTTCTTTGCTCCCTCTTAACTTTAATATTTTAGCCCTATTTTTAGCCATTATTTATTATTTAGGCTTAATGATTCTTCGCTTAGATAACAGTCATAGTTTAAATCGTCGCACCCTAAAACTCCCTCTCGTTTTAACCATCATCGCTATTTTATTATTATTTTTAACTGCTCGTTGGCTTTAACTTTATGTCTAATTTATCCAAACCCGATCGAAATTTTTGGACGACTATTATTCTAATTGTAATTGGTGGTCTTTTTGCTGGTGTCCTCGGGTCTATTTTAACCCAAGTCTATATTTTCCCAAGTTTTTCTTATTCTGCCAGTGAGCTTAATCTGGCTAATCTAAATAATAATAATTTAGGTTTAGTTATTCGTAATCCCCAAAAAGTAATTGTTAATCAAGATGTTAAAGTTAGTGAAACTATTAGTAGTATCCGACCCAGCTTAGTGGGTATTTTCAAAACTATTTCTAGCTCTAGTACAAAACAAACTTCAGCGGTTTTGAATAATAATTCCCATTCGAAAATAAATAGTCAATCCTCAGCAACTTATTATCGTTTAGACCATCCTTTGTTTACCGGATTAATTATTACCGCTGATGGTTGGGTTTTAGCTTTGGCGCCTAGTAATCTGGCTGGGAATTTCAAATTTAAGAATTATACCGTCATTGGCAATAATCGTCATTCATATCAGATTGATCGTTTTATTTATCTTCAAAAATCACCTAGGGCTTTGATGCTTTTACATCTCCAGGGTGCTGCTAATTTACCTACTAAAAAAATAGTTGCTCGTTCTGATTTAAGTCTTGGACAAAGTTTATTAATTTTTCAAGGAATGGCCACTATTCAACCCTCCGTCTTAACTTCTCTGGTCCGGAAATCGCTAGTTTCTAATAGTGATGTTTTGAGTGCTAATTTAAATTTAACTAATGGTGATAATAGTAAATTCAAAAATTCTTTTGTTTTCAATTTAGCAGGAGATTTGGTCGCAATTATTAATTCTCAACAAAAAATTATTCCCGCGTTTTCTTATCAAACTATTTGGTCGTCCTTAGTGCAAAATACTCCGGCCACGAAACCTTTCTTAGGGGTTAACTATTTAAATCTTAGTTTGATTAAAGCTTTGGGAATTAAATTGAGTCAAGGAGCTTGGTTACATTCTGGTACGCAAGGACCGGCTGTTTTGAAAAATAGTCCAGCGGCGGTGGCTGGTTTACGAGCCGGAGATATCATTACCTGGGTTAATAATCAAAAAATTGATTCCCGTCATGATTTGGCAGATTTATTGAGTAATTATAAGGCTGGAGAGACTATTACTTTGACTTATAATCGTCAGGGTCGGGAGAAAACTGCAGAGATTAAGTTGGGAAAATTAAAATAATAAAATTATGAAAATTAATTCTATTAGAAAAGTTAAAAATTTAGCAAATAAAACTGTCTTTTTGCGAGTTGATTTTAATGTTCCGTTTAGTTCTGGTCGCATTAAAGAAGATTATAAGATTCGAGTCGCTTTAGCCAGTATTGAATTTTTACAAGATCATCGAGCGAAAATAATTATTGCGACTCATCTGGCCAGGCCGAGTTCTAAATCCCAATTAATTTATTCCACTCGACCGCTGGCTCGACGCTTAGCACAAATTTTAAAACAAAAAGTAAAGTTTTTACCAGGAGGAATTAATTCTGCTACTCGTCAGGCAATTAAACGAATGAAACCGAGAGAAATTGTTTTTTTGGAAAATCTTCGTTTTTACTCTGGTGAATATCAGAATAGTCCAAAATTTGCGGCTCGTTTAGCTTCTTTAGCTGATCTTTATGTTAATGATGCTTTTGCTGTTTCTCATCGGTTTCAAGCCTCAATTTCCGCCATCAAAAAGTTTTTACCATCTTATGCAGGGCTCTTATTAGAACAGGAAGTTAAAGCGTTAAATCGAATTCTTCTCCCCAAAAAACCCCTGGTGATTATTATGGGCGGAGCTAAATTAGAAACTAAATTGCCATTAATTTTAAAGCTCTATCCGCGTGCGAGTTGGATTTTAATTGGTGGTGCTTTGGCGAATAATTTCTTTAAATTCCAAGGTTTAGAAATTGGTCGTTCTTTAGTCGCTGACCGAGATCAGAAAATAGTAAAAAAACTTTTTCGACGAGGAAAGATTGTGCCAAAAATTATTTTACCTCGTGATCTGGTGGTTGAAACCAAGAAACACCAGACGCGAGTTATTAAAACTACTGAAGTGGATGCGAGTGATACTATCTTTGATATTGGTCCACTGACAATTGCTGATTTTGCCACGCGTATTAAAACAGCGGCTACGCTAGTTTGGAATGGACCACTTGGTAAATTTGAAGAAAAGAGTTTTCGCCAGGGAACCGTGGCAACGGCAACTTTAATCGCTGCTCGTTCTTCGGGGCGGGCCTATGGTTTGGTTGGCGGTGGGGATACAGTTGAAGCTCTTAAATTAACCAAGATGGCTCGTTATGTGGATTGGATTTCTACAGCGGGGGGAGCAATGTTGACCTATCTGGGTGGTGGTCTCATGCCTGGTTTGAGTAAAATAGTTAGTAAATAAAAATATGGCAAAAATTAAAACAATTCAAGCTCGAGAAATATTAAATTCTCGCGGTTTGCCGACAATTGAAGTTCAAATTTCTTTGGATAATGGTTTGACAGCTCAAGCCAGTGTTCCGAGTGCCTCTTCTACTGAAGATTATGAGGCTTGGGATTTATTGGATCATGATTCACAACGCTATGGTGGACGAGGAGTTTTGCAGGCAGTTAAAAAAATTGAAGAAATTATCGCCCCTGCTCTCCAAGGTCAGAAAGTAACTGCTCAAAAAAATATTGATCAAATTTTAATTGACCTTGATGCTAGCACCAATAAAAGTAACTTAGGAGCAAATTCTATTCTGGCGGTCTCCTTGGCTGTCGCTCGGGTAGCTGCTCAGAGTAAAAAGCAGGAATTATTTGTTTATTTACAAGATACTTTTTCCTTAGCTTCACCACGGATTCCCCAGCCTCTCTTTAATATGTTTAATGGTGGAAAACATTCTGATACTAATTTAGATTTTCAAGAGTTTTTATTAATACCTAAATTGCAATCTGCTTCCGAGATGGTGAGAATGGGAGCGGAGATTTTTAAAGAGTTGGGTTTAGTTCTCCATGAATCTGGTTATGATACTGATACTGGCGTTGAAGGTGGTTATGCTCCTAACTTAGATTCTAGTTTGGAAGCTTTAGAATTTATTCTGGCGGCCGCTATTCGTGCTGGCTACCAACCGGGTCAAGATTTACATCTCGGGATTGATATTGGTTCCTCAGTTCTCTATGAAGAAAAAGAAAAAAAATACGTTTTTCCCTTAGACCACGCTTATTTTAGTTCTAGTAATTTAATTGGCTTATATCATGAATGGTTAAAAAAGTATCCCTTAATCTATTTAGAAGACCCCTTAGCAATCAACGATTGGGCAGCTTGGCGTGAACTTACTAAGGAACTTGGTCAAAAAATCTTAATTGTTGGCGATGATTTATTTACTACTAACCGTCGTCGTTTAAGCCAGGGTCTTCAAGAACAAGCTGCTAATGCAATAATAATTAAACCTGATCAAACTGGAACAATCACAGAAACTATTGCTTGTCTGCAACTTGCTCAACAACATCATTATCAAATTATTATTTCCCAACGCAGTGATGAAAGTAATGATGATTTTATTGTTGACTTAGCCGTTGCCACGGGTGCTAATTATCTCAAAGCTGGTTCGCTTTCTCGTGGTGAACGAGTAGCTAAGTATAATCGTTTATTGAAGATTGCGGAGCTTATTAAATAATTTATGTCTGCTCAAAATACTTTAAATTCTAATTCTCATAGCGATGAACCTCCCTTATTATCAAGGCCGGTAGTTTTATTATTAATTGATGGTTGGGGGATTGCTTCAGCTAATCAAGAAAATGCCATTGTTGATACCCCGACTCCAGTTTTTGATGATTTAATTAATAAATATCCAGTCGCTCTTCTCAGTTCATCAGCCTTAAGTTGGAATGCTCGTTATCAGAGTATTGGCACGGGGCAAGAGATTCTCGACGAAAAGCAAAAAACTCGTTTTAGTTTAAGTTCAATTTTAGCCCAGGCTAAGTTAAAACAAATCAAAATTACCGTTGTTGAGCGTTTGGCAGCTTTAACTTATTTTTTTAATGGAGCTTCTGATCAAAAATATCCCCAAGAAGAATTACGCCTTATTCCTTCTGTAGATGGTTCATCTGGTAAGCAAGTTTTAGTGACTCTTCAAGAAAGTATTCAAGAGGCTATTCAAGCGATTAAACTCGAGAAGAATCTTGATCTTTTGGTATTAGCTCTCCCCGTCTTAGATTTATTAGCGCAAAAAAGTGATTTTCTAGGGCTCCAACAAGCAATTGAAATTATTGACAAAGGATTTCATCTTATTCTCAAAGCTCTTAACGCTAAAAATGGTGTCTTAATTATTTCGGCTGCTGGTGGTGGTGCTGAACAAATTCATAATCCGGAAACTGGTTTATTAGATAATTATCAGATTAACAATCCCGTACCAGTTATTATTGTTGGTTCCGAATTTAGAGGGAAGACAATTGGCTTGGTTGATCCTTTAAATAATGATTTAAGTTCTTTAGCTCCGGCGGGAACGCTTGCTGATTTAGCACCAACTATTTTAAATATTCTGGGTCTAAACCCCAGCGAAGACATGACTGGTAAAAGTTTGTTAGAGAAGAAATCAACTTAACTTTTTTGTCTCCCTATTATTTTTAAAAATTAAATTTTAGTTCAAAAAACAGGTTAATTACTAACCTGATTTTATTTTGAGAAAAATTAATTTAATTTTTAGAAAAATAAATAAAATGCCACAAGACTAGTTAAGGCACCAATTAAGAAACCGATGATGACTTGCAGAGGAGTATGTCCGATATGTTCTAATAATTCGGGGTAGCTTCGATCTAAAAACTCATCTTCTTTTAAATCTTTTACTAAAATATTTAAAGTTTTACCATGTTGACCAAGATAATTTCTGAGACCAATAGCATCCACGATAACAATGAGCGCAAAGACCACGGCGGTGGCAAAAATTGGTGAACTTAAGCCTAATCTTAAACCCAAAATAACTACTAAAGAAATTACCACAGCGGTATGACCAGAGGGCATGTCGGAATAAGCAAAAATATCTCGCCAGCTTATTTTATGCTTAAAAGAATGTAAAATTGTTTTTAGACCTTGAGCAATAACGAAAGCGATTATTGGACAAAGGATGTAGATATACATGATATTAAATATCTAAATTTTCAACTTTTTTGGCATGAGTTTGAATAAAATTTTTCCGCGGAGCAACATTGTTACCCATTAACATATCAAAGATTTGGTCGGCACGGGCGGCATCTTCTACGGTGATTTGTTTAACAATTCGTTGTTCAGGATCCATGGTAGTTTCCCATAATTGACCAGGATTCATTTCTCCCAAACCTTTATAACGCTGAATAGTAATTTTAGCAGTTTTCTTTTTATCTTCGCCCTTACTTGTCTTTTTATCATTGTCAGAATTATCATCTTTTTCCTCATCCAGATTTTCTTCAGCACCCTCCTTGACTACTCCTCCTAATTCTTGAATAATAGATTTTTTTTCCTCATCACTATAGGCATAGCGAATTGTTGATCCTTTCTTCAATTGATATAAGGGGGGTTGGGCAATATAAATATAACCACCGCTGACTAAAGGAGTAAAATGACGAAAAAATAAGGTTAAGAGCAATGTTCGAATATGTGAGCCATCAACATCGGCATCAGTCATAATAATAATTCGGTGATATCTTAACTTTTCCAGATCAAATTGATCATCAATATTGGTTCCTAAAGCAATAACTAAATTTTTAATTTCGTTATTGGCCAACATCTTATCTAAGCGAGCACGTTCTACATTTAAGATTTTACCTCGTAGAGGAAGAATAGCTTGAAAACGACGGTTGCGTCCTTGTTTAGCACTTCCACCAGCAGAATCACCCTCCACAATATATAATTCTGATTCTTCTGGATGACGACTAGAACAATCTGCTAATTTTCCTGGAAGAGTAAGTCCCTCTAGAGCTCCTTTTCGTAGAATGGTTGCTCGAGCACTGCGAGCTGCTAAACGAGCTTGAGCCGATAATAAACACTTACCAATAATAGCTTCGGCTTCTTTAGGATTCTCTTCTAGAAAAGTATTAAAACTGTTACTAAAAACATTATCAACGTAAGTCTTCATTTCAGTATTACCTAATTTGCCCTTTGTTTGTCCCTCAAACTGAGGTTCTGGTAGTTTAACGCTAATAATTGCCGTCAAACCTTCTCGGACATCATCACCAGTGAGATTATCTTGTTTTTCTTTAATTAGATTTTTAGCCCGAGCATAATTATTTAGTGTCCTAGTTAAAGCAGTTCGGAAACCAACCAGATGGGTCCCACCCTCTGGATTATGAATATTATTGGCAAAAGATAAGACTGTTTCATTATATTCATCATTATATTGTAAAGAGACTTCTACTTTACAATCATGAATATCTTTATCAACATAAAAAATTGTTTCGTTTTTTACCGTTTTATTACGATGTAGAGATTTGATATAAGATTTAATACCACCTTCAAAATGAAATTTATATTTTTTAGGACGATGACCAATTCGTTGATCAGAAATGGTCATGGTAATTCCTTTGGTTAAATAGGCTTGTTGTCGTAAACGGTCAAGGATTTTCCCCCAATTATATTCTAAATCAGTGAAAATTGTACTGTCGGCTTTAAAAGTAATTGTTGTTCCTGTTTCTTTACTGGTCCCGACTGCTTTTAAAGTTTTTACCGGTTTACCTATTTTATATTCTTGAACCCAAACTTTACCTCCGCGACGAACTTCGGCTTTTAAGTATTCACTTAAAGCATTAACTACTGAAACGCCGACACCATGTAGTCCTCCAGACACCTTATAACCGCTTCCACCAAATTTAGCACCAGCATGGAGTTTTGTTAGAACTGTTTCTAAAGCAGAAACGCCGGTAACTTTATGTTTATCAACTGGAATACCTCGACCATTATCGCTTACTTCTATTAGACCTTTTGGCAAGAGAATAACCGAAATTTTGTCGGCATAACCAGCCATCGCTTCATCAATAGAATTATCAACTACTTCCCAAATTAAGTGGTGCAGTCCGGCTGCTGAGGTTGAACCAATATACATCCCGGGACGTTTTCGTACTGGATCTAAACCTTCTAAAATTGTAATTTGATCGGCATCATAACGATCAGCCTTTTTAACATCTTCCATTTTTTTGACACGTTTAGCCATATATATTTGAATATTATTTTTTAATATCAAGCCAATTTAATTAGAAATAAGTGTAGTTTTCTTAAGCTTTTCCTTTTGTTTCCAAATAAAAAATCCTCACTTAAGGGAGTGTACTAATTTTTATTTTTAAATTTATTAAAATTTTTTTGACTCCTTATCTATAATCATTTTAGCAAAAAATATCCTAATTGGCAAATGTTTAATTGGCGACTTTTTTTTTAAAAAAAAGTATGTTAGTATTGAATATATGTCTAATATTTTAGTAACTGGTGGTGCAGGCTTTATTGGTTCCACCCTAGTTGATAAGTTAATTTTAGCGGGAAATAAAGTAGTTGTCGTTGATGATTTGTCCGCGGGACGAAAAGATTATCTGAATCCTCTGGCAAAATTTTATCAATTAGATATTAATTCTCCAGAATTGGAGCGAATTTTTCAATTAGAAAAGTTTGATTTTGTTTATCACCTTGCGGCCCAAATTGAAATTAGTAAATCAGTTGCCAATCCTCTGCAAGATAATCAAATTAATGTTATTGGGGCTTGGAATATTTTAGAAAATTGTCGTCGTCAACAAATAAAAAAAATCATTTTTTCTTCTACTGGTGGAGCAATTTATGGTGAAGCGGATGAAATTCCTACCAAAGAATCTTATCCCACCTATCCCCTTTCTTTTTATGGTATTCATAAATTAACTTTTGAGAAATATTTAAATTCTTACTATCATCTTTATCACTTAGATTATACTATTTTACGTTTTGCTAATGTTTACGGTCCACGACAATTTAAAGGTGGGGAAGCGGGAGTGATTGCTATTTTTATTGATAATGCGGTTCGGGGGCGAGAAAGCAAACAATATGGTGATGGTCAACAAACTCGTGATTTTGTTTATGTTGATGACGTTGTCCAAGCCTTACAGTCTGCCCAGGAAATTACTTGTCATGGAGAATTAAATATTTCTTCTGGAGTGGAAACTAATTTATTAGATATTCGTCAGAAAATTGAAAAAGCTTTAGGATCAGCGATAATTGTTAAAGAACTTTCCGCTCGAGCAGGTGAACAGCGTCGGAGTTGTCTCGATCACCAGCGGGCCAGTGATGTTCTAAATTGGTATCCCCGCGTTGACTTAGAAGAGGGTATTAAAAGAACTATTAATTGGACCAAAAGCCATCTCCAAGAAGAATAAGAATTAAATTAAATTTTACCAAGCTTTATGAAAAAAATGATTGTTGCTAATTGGAAAATGCAATTAAATATCAAAGATAGTTTGTCCTTAACTAAAAAAATGCTTCAGCAATTAAAGTTTTCTTCGGCGCAAATTGTGATTTGTCCAGATTATTTATCTTTAGTTTTAATCAGCCCCTTATTAAAAAAAACTTTTATCGCTCTCGGGGCTCAGGACTCGGCGGTCGCTGAATTTGGAGCTTATACCGGTGAGATTTCTGCCGTTAATCTTCGTCAGTTGGGAGTAAAATATGTTATTCTGGGGCATAGTGAACGACGCAATCATCTCCATGAAAATTCAGCAATTATTAATGCTAAAATTCGGGTTGCTTTAAGCCAAGGAATTATTCCGATTCTTTGTATTGGGGAGAAGCTAACAGAGAGAAACAACGGTGAAGCGGAAAGCTATTTGAATTCCGAATTACATCGCGCTTTAAAAGGAATTAAAATTAAAAGAGCTCGTGATTTAATTATTGCTTATGAACCAATTTGGGCGATTAGTACAAACCATGCTGCCCGGCCTATCTTAGCTAGTGAAGCGGATCGGATTCAAACTTTTATCAAAAAAAAGGCGCAAAGGATTTTAAAGAAAAAGATTGCGGTTTTATATGGTGGTAGTGTTAATGATCAGAATGCGGCTGACTTTTTAGCGCAAAAAAATATTGACGGCTTATTAATTGGAGCGGCCGCCTTACAGATTAAAGAGTTTAGTTCAATATGTTCAATATAATTTCTCTTATCTTAATTATTCTGGCGGCCTTGGTAATTTTAATAATTATTATTAAAAAATTTCCAGCCTTAGCCATTCTTAATGTTACTGATATTTTGGGAGAGAAAGAAACTAAATTTAAACAGCAAATTATTAAAAGTCGGGTGCAACGTGATCTTGAACGTTGGAGCGGATTTTTAGGAAGGTTTTTGTTATTCATTAAACGCTATTCCACTGAGTTTTTGCAAAATCAACAGACAAATTTAGAAAAAATAAAAGCTAATTGTCAGGCTAATATTAAAATTCCTTGGTCAGAAAAACAAAAGCGGATTAAGAATTTAAAACTTATTGCCCAAGAGTCTTTGAAAAAGGAAGATGACGCTTTAGCGGAAAAAAAATTACTAGAAATTATTAAATTAGATCAAAAGAATTTATCAGCTTTTTTTAATCTCGCTGAATTATATGTTGGGCAGAAAAAATATTTAGAAGCCCGAGAAACTTATGGACCGCATCAGCGACGCCAGAGCCAAAGAAGAGGCGGAAAAGGCGGCAGCGGCCGAACGCAAGCGTCTTGATGACGAGC
>VAPM010368838.1_pt1 | contig 14683 bp, 12 predicted proteins | sample 3395091 | NCBI WGS metagenome assembly VAPM01 (sample SAMN08290445, study PRJNA428436) | hydrothermal vent metagenome | isolation source: Deep-sea hydrothermal vent chimney 3 | place: Pacific Ocean: Juan De Fuca Ridge | reverse complement strand
TGGTGTGATTTGAGGTGTTGTTTTTAGATGATGTTGAGGGAGCGGGCTTTGGCCACGGCTTCGGTGCGTCTTTGAACCTGTAGTTTGGCAAAGAGCCTGCGGTTGTGGCCTTTTACGGTATCCAGGGCGAGAAAGAGTTTCTCGCTGATCTCGCGGTTCGAGAGTCCTTGTGCAATGAGTTTCAGTACTTTTAACTCGCGTAGACTCAGGGGCTCGATAAGGGTGGAGGATGCTGGAGCCTGTCTTTCAGTAGACGGGGTGCCCGTATGAAGCACGGCCAGTAATTTATTCACAGAGTCCGGCATCATTCCATGGGTAGCGGCCGTGGACAAAAGCTCGGCCATTGGCGCGCCTTCATCGACAAAAACACGCATGCAGCCCTCTGGCTCCGCCAACGTCAGGGCGTGTTGCAGGGATGCCAGCGCCGCAGTGATGTCACCTTGTGTCTGCCGGGCGAGTGCCTGCAACACCAGGAGCTCGATGACGCTTCCCGTTCTTACGCCTCCTTCTGCGGCGTTTAGCAGGCGTTCGATGAAATTCACTGTCTCGTGAATCGCGCCATCTGCCGGGTGGTTCGTGTGGCGGGCGATGCTTAGTCTTGCCACGGTGATGTGTTCGAATTCGCGCAGGAAGCTGAGTTTGTCATCAATGGATAATTTCTGCTCATGCACCCAAGCCAGGGCTTTGTTCAACCTCCCTTGTTTAATCCAAATCCGCACCTTCAATGCCGCGATGGGGCGCACGACGGGGAGGGGGGTGATGTAATACAGTCGTTCTGCCTCATCGAGCAGATCGAGCGCACCGTCCAGGTCTCCCTCGGCCTGCTTTATTCCAGCCTGTGCAAGGCACAAGCGGTGTGGCCAATCCGGTAAGCCCGCTTGCTCGCCCAGTGTCTCGCTTTTCAGCAAATATTGTTTGGCGGTTTCCAGATTGCCCTGTTCATGATGCAGTCTGCTCAAGCCTAAATAAAGATCAGCAGTTCCCTGTAATGCCGGCTCTCCCTGTGCCAGCTGCAGTGACTGCTCGCAGACTCGGATGGCATCAATGAGGCGACCTTGCGTCACTCTGATCTCCGCTAGTCCAACGGTGACGCTGATGGCGAAAGCGAGGTTGCCGGTCTTTCGCAGGCTCGCCATGGCATTGGTCAGGGATGTGTAGGCGGCCTCCAGATCACCGCTCGCCCACTGTGCGAGGCCCAGCAGCGCGGCGGTAATTCCGTGGCCGTGATGGTCCGTCGCCGGTAACAGTTCGAGTGCCCGGCTGGCATACTTTATTGTGGCGGGCGTATCGCTCAGAGCCTGGGCATGATAGGCGCGAGCATTGGCGATGTGCGCCGCGAGCGACCGGTATTGCTCTTCGTTCTCTTTGGCCTCTGATCTCTGAGCCGTGCCCGCGGTGTTGTCCAGCCCGCATTCAGCGTCCTGTATTCGGGGCTCGGCGGCCTCCAGCTCGCCGATATCCAGCAAGGCCCAGGCATGGGCGATGCTGAGTAGTGGTCTGGTGCGGATCAATTCACTGGGTAGTGCCTTTACCCAGTCCATAAATGCCGGACTCTGGAAGGTGCTGCGGTGAATGGCTGGCCATGCCTGCTCGATCAGGCCTGCTGCTCGCTCAAAATCCTCCGCGGCAAACGCATGATGAATCGCGTCGGACAACAGGTCGTTATGCACGTACCACTCGCTCGCGCGCAGATGCAGGTCGGCGATTTCATCGGGCTGCTGCTGCATCAAACGTGCTTGCAATACATCGGCAAATAAACGGTGATAGCGATACCATTGGCGCTGGTCATCCAGTGGAACCAGCAACAGGTTAGCCTGCTCCAGATATGCCAGGGTTTCCCGGCCACAGGTACCAGGGGCTTGCACCACGGCATCACATAGGGGACCACACAGGCGATTGAGGATAGATGTACGCAATAAGAACACCTGAATGCTGTCGGGCTGTTGTTGCAGCACTTCTTCCACCAGATAGTCCATCACAAAACGATGACTGCCAGTAAACGATGCAATGAAGCGGCTGGCATCCTCATGTCCCTGCATTGAAATCGCCGCCAATTGCAGGCCGGCAACCCAGCCTTCGGTGCGAGCCTCCAGTGCCGCAATATTATCCGCTGAGAGACTTAGCCCCATTGCCTGATTGAGAAGTTCGGCCGCTTCAGCAGGCGTAAAACGCAAATCAGCAACGCGCAGTTCAGTTAACTGACTGCGGGCGCGCAAGCGGGCCAGAGGTAATGATGGGTCTTCACGAGTGGCGATAACCAAGAGCATCTGTGGTGGCAGATGCTTAAGAACAAAGCTCAGGGCACTGTCGACCGGTTCGGCATCAATAAGATGGTAGTCGTCAAGGACGAGGACAAACTGATCCGGGATGGTCGCAATATCATTCAGCAGAGCCGTCAGAATCGATGCCGTTGTTGGTTGAGGGGATTGCAACATAGCCAACACCCCTTCGCCGACATTTGCCTCAATCGTCTGTAAAGCAGTGACAAGATAAGTCAGAAAACGCGTGAGTTCATTATCCCCTTCATCCAGCGATAACCAGGCAACCGATCGTTCGCACCCGACGACCCACTCGCTGACCAGCGTGGTTTTACCAAAGCCGGCAGGTGCAGAGATGAGTATCAGTTTACGCTGTGAATCCTCGTCCAGCTTCTCGATCAGGCGGGGACGGCGAACAACTTTGGACCGAGGTGGAGGAATATAAAGCTTAGTGCTCAGAATCGGCGTAGACATGGGTCGATTACAAAGCACGCACTGCACTAATGGGAACGATGATTATGCGACATTGGAATTTGTCTTTAGGCTATAAGTAGAGGCATTTCCAGTTGCATTATGGCGCATAATCAACGTTCTTATTCGTAATTGGCGGGATGAGCTGTAGTCAGACCTCGGCCAGTCCCGGGTTATCGCCCAGTCCCTTGATCTTGGGAATGTTGAGTTCCTTGATGCGTACCGTATCCTGGGCGCGGATGTACTCGGCCACCACGTCCCAGATGGGGGTGCCCTCACGTTTCTCCATGCTGGCCCAGCCGGCCAGACGATAGTTCTTCCTGGCGTCCAGCGGTTTGCCATTCAGCTCCATGTCGGTGATGCGCCTGCCGATTTTTGCTGTCGGGTCGATACTGTATTTCAGACCACCCACACGCACCATGTCGCCACCCTGTTGATAGTAGGGGTCTTCATTGAACAGGTTGTCCGCCACGTCCTCGAGGATCACCTTGATCTGTTCGCCACTGACTTCGTTCAGTGTGGCGGTGGGGTAGGTGATGGCGGTTTGCGTCATCACATGTTCAAAGGTGATCGGTTCGCCCGGCATTACGCTCACGCCCCAGCGGAAGCCGGGAGAGAAGGCGATGTCGGCTTCCTGTACGTCGAGCATGGCATCGAGAATCAGCTGGTCGAAGGTGCCGTTGAAGTTGCCGCGGCGATAGAGCACTTCGTCCGCCACGCCCAGTTGCTCGTCGAGTCTTTTGATATACGGCTTGCGCACATCGCTGATGAATTTGCTCATCTCAACATCGGGCTCGATGAAGTTGGAGAAGATGGGCAGCAGGCGATAGCGGAAGTCTCGCACCTTGCCTCTCTTCACATCGAAATCCAGCACGCTGAGGAACTTGCCGTTGGAACCGGAGTTGATCACCAGCGTGGTGCCACCGGCATTTTTTACTTTGACCGGTTCGGGCACGGCGTCATGGGTATGGCCGCCCATGATGGCGTCGATACCGCGTACACGGCTGGCCATTTTCAGATCGACATCCATGCCATTGTGAGAAAGAACGACAACAACCTGTGCGCCGGCTTCCCGTGCGGCGTCGACGGTATTCTGCATCTTGTCGTCGCGGATGCCGAAACTCCATTCGGGAATCATCCAGCGTGGATTGGCGATGGGTGTGTAGGGGAAGGCCTGACCAATGATGGCCGTCGGGATGCCGTTCATTTCCTTGATGACATAGGGCTTGAAGACGTCTTCTTCCCACTGGTTGTCGATGATATTCTGGGCAACAAAGTCCATATGCCCTTCGAGATCGTTTTCGATGATCTCATTGACGCGTTCTGCACCATAGGTAAATTCCCAGTGGCCGGTCATCACATCGACACCGAGCAGCTTGGTAGCATCGACCATATCCTGGCCATTCGTCCACAGGGCGGTGGCAGAACCCTGCCAGGTATCGCCGCCATCCAGCAGCAGGGATCCCGGGCGTTGGGAACGGATATGTTTTACCAGTGTTGCCAGATGCGAGAAGCCGCCGACCTTGCCATACTGCCTGGAGGCCTCGACGAAATTTAGATAAGTAAAGGCATAGGCCTCCGGGGTATTCGGGGCGATGCCATAGTGTTTGAGGAAATTTTTGCCTACCAGGTGAGGGGGATGCCCCTTCATGTTGCCGACGCCGATGTTGATGTTGGGTTCGCGGAACCAGATGGGCATCAACTGCGCGTGGCAATCCGTAAAATGCAGAAATGAAACATTGCCAAAAACAGGCAGTTCATACATCTGGTTAGGGACGATGCCCCCCTTGCTTGCCGCCTGGCCGGGTAGTGCGACGCCGGCGGCGCTGGCCACGGCCAGCATTTGCAGAAATTCACGACGGGAGATGTTCATGTGATGCGTTCCTCCTACTACGGATGGTTTTGGCAGTCCTTTATTGTATTGCCAATGGATGCCTGTGGCTGATTATTATGTAGTTAGCAGCATGGCCTCAGCCGTCTGCCGGGGTGTGCAATAGTTTTTACGGTGCGGTGACAGGCCGGGTGACCGCGAATTCATTTTAGGTGCGCTTACTTCGTGCCCATACGAACAGAAAGTCTTACATGTGAATGCGACCACTCACACTCCTCTAAAGGGGTATGTGTTGAATAGCGCTTACTTAAAGCTTAAGCCAAAAATACCGTCATTCCGGGTTTCATGAAGTGAAGACCCGGGATCCAAAGTGCTTGAAACTATGTGCATTCTGGATTCCTGTCTTCGCGGGAATGACGGTAGTCCACAAGTCTCCCGGGCTTGAGTAAGCATCATTCGAGTATGTGCTCGCTTGACTATGGGCTTCCCCGATATCTTTTAATTGGCCTGGGCCACTTGCTTTACTTCTACCGCGAAACATCCGGGTTAAGAAAAAGGCCCGGGGAGAAATCCCACCGGGCCTTTTTCATTGCAAACTACGGTGCTACGTAAACACCTTACTTACGAGCGCCGGGGCCATTCCAGGGAAGCCCGTTACTCATGTAAGTCATGAAGTACTCAAGATTACGGTACTCAGGGCTTTGCGCCTTGAAGGGTAATGCTCGCACCTGCTTGTTACAACCCGAAAAACGGCGGTGGACGGTGCCCAGACTGCCCCACTTCGAACGGTAAACCGGGAAGTGCGTGAGGTGGCCCAGTGCCGGGGATAGCAGGTCGGCGCGGATCTTGTTGCCGGAATTGTCGACGTGGCAATGTGCGCAGGACATGTTCAGCTGGCCGCGACGAGCGTAGAAGAAACGCTTGCCATCTTCGTAAGCGTCACGAGCGCGCTGGTCAAATGGGATCTTGATGTCGACGACTTGACCCCGGGTCGTATAGGCCATGTAGGCAACCAGTGAGGCGAGCTCCCCCTTCTTGTACTTGAGGGTTTTTTCGCCATTCTTAGTGCGACATTCATTGATCGCTGATGCCAGGGTTTCCACGCGGCCTTTCTCAGTGTCGTAATAGGGATAGTCGCTCTTGACACCAATGCCGCCATTGCGGAAACAGCTGGCGTAGGTCTTGCCATTCTTGAAGGGGGTGTTGAACATTTCTTCACCTTCCTCAACGGCGATTTCGTAGGGTGGGAATTCCTCGATCGCTTCCCACTGTTCACGTGAAGCCTTGTCAATGGCATAGACACCATTGGCAAATTCTTCCAGTGGTACATTAGGAAAACGTTCCAGGAAGTATCCCTGAAATGCCTTAAGGTCATCCTCCGGGCTTGCTTGGCTGATCAGCGGGGCTGCGCCCAGGACGCCAACAGCCGCTGTAATCAAAAGCAGTTTCTTCATCAGTGTTCCTCCATCCATATCGACAGTGCCTGCCTGCAGGCAGTGTTTCGTTAGCCTAATTGTTGTTGGCAGTATGCGTTATCCGATCTTGGCTTCAGCGGATGCGCTTTCACCTTTGTTATCGATCCAGCTAACTTTGATTGTGTCGCCCTTGGCGGCACCGGTAAATTTGAATGCCAGGTAGGGGTTCTTGGAAATGGCAACCCCCCAGTGAGCAACCAGTACCTGGGTGCCCTTATGCTCACAGGTGACATCCTGAATGAAGTGTGCGGGAATCTTTTCGCCCGTTTTTTTGTTTTTACGCAGACCGGTTTCCATCGGGTGGCTCATCAGCGCCTTTATTTCAGTCACGTCGCCCTTCATTTTGGCGCGGATGCGAATTTTCTTCTTGGCCATTCTCTTTTCCTCAAACGGTTAACTTGTCAGGTGTTGTGGATGTGGCTTAACCGCCGCAGCCGCCGATAGTGACTTTAATCATCTTCTTGGCGCTGTACAGTTTGCCGCCGGATTTAACGACGGCAATGAGGTCAGAGGTCTTGCCCATTTTGACACGACAGGAAATGAAGCCTTGCGTTGTGGGGCCCAGGTCATAACTGCTAGCCAGGGGTATGGGATTCTTCTCAATGAAGATGGCGATGGATTCCACGCCGGACATGCCGGTGGAAATGGTGATGGGGACAACCGCGCCATTTTCTGCGATATCCGGTGCCTTGATCTTGATATCGCCACTTTCGATGACGTCGGAGGAGCCAAGGGCCGCCTCCATGCCGCCGTCGACACTCTTTGCCTCGAAGGCGGCTTTAGGCCATGCGGCCAGTACGCTCTGCGGGGTCAGTAAACCTGCGCCGGCGGCAATCCCCAGCATGCTGCTGGCAACGGTGCCCTTCAGGAAGCTTCTGCGTTTCATAATAGAGTGATCTCCTTCTAGCTTTAACCTTTAACAAGTGACCCGTCGATTAACGTGTGTAGATAAATTCTACAACCTTATCGAGTTCTTCTTCGGTCAGAATTTTGTGTTTGCCGTAGGGGGGCATAATGGTGTAGGGGTTGATCTTGGTAGCGTCCCAGATCTGGTCACGCAGGTCTTTTTTGTCGGGATAACGGTCAGCCATATTCACCAGGGCAGGGCCGATGTTGCCTTCCAGTGTGCCGTCCTTCATTTTGTGACAGGCTAGGCAGTTGCCTTTTTTTCGGTTGAAGGCAATGGCCTTTCCTTCCTCCACTACCGAGGCCCCTTTGGCAAGGGCAGCCTGGGGGGCAATGGCGAAACTGCCGAGCATCAAGGCCAGGGTACCGGCCGCTGCCAGTGTACTATTCGCGGATTTCCGCATTGCTGCTTCCTCCTTCTTTTATTAGAAATATAAGTTATTTTTCGCTGGGTATTTAATTCTTATATGACGACTGTACGTCGATTTTATTCCTTTGCAGGAAACGTCCACATCGTGTCAGTCCGTTGAGAGAATCCTGAACGCCAAGGACTCTTATACCAGAATTGACGGACAGCACAACAGGTCGGCTGAAAAAATGCGGGGATGGTGTGGGGGATATAAATGGCTGTTTTCCGCAGTGCCTGGTACTAATGCTTCTTGTTGCCGTCAGCCTGGCCTGTCTGAACTTCCTTCTTCCAGGCTGCAAGCCTGGCCTGCATGGCTAATTGTTCGTACTGGTTTTTGGTGCCTTGCTCAATGGCCTGGTTCAGGTAGGTGATGGCTTGCACCGTATTGCCATCTATGTACTGTAATTCGGCCAGTGACTGGTAGGCATCGGCATAGCGGCGAGCCGTTTTGGCGGCCTGAAAGTGGAGGGCATACAGCCTGCGCTCAGGCCGGTAGCGAAGCTGCTGTTCCAGCAGTGCGCTCGCCTCGGTGGCATTGCCTTCCTTGAGCAGGGTTTCCGCCAGCATTTCTGTCAATGGCAGGTTGTTGGGGAACAGAATAAGGGCGGAGGCGAGCACCTTGTGTGCGGCCCGTGGTTTATCCGCAGCCAGCTCGATTTCGGCGGCGGTCAGGTGATACAGCACGCGTTGGGTATCATTTTTCAACAACTGCCGTATGGCATTTCTTGCCTTATCGTATTGCTTCTCTGACAGCCAGCTCAATGCCTGCCGGTACTGGATGGCGGCTTGTGGTATTTCGTCCGCCGTTTTCTGTCGCTGCAGATAAATGCTGTCGCCACTGAGAACCTTCACGCGCGCCTTGATAAGTTGAAAGGTCAGGTCGTCGCCCTTGCTGCCGGTGGCTATTTGCTCTGCGCGGTTACGCGCGTCGGCGATGCGGGAAAGGGTGAGCGGGTGGGTTTGCAGCAGTTCCAGCGCGCGCAGGCCGGCGTAGCGGTTGGCGGACTGCAGGGTCTCAAAGAAACTGACCATCTGGCGGGGATCAAAACCCGCCCGGGACATCATGGTGATACCCACCCGGTCCGCCTCCTGCTCATGCATGCGCGAGTAGCTGAGCTGCTGCTGGACGGAACCGGCCATGGCGCCGGTCAGCACGGCTTCACCGGCTTGCGGATTCTGGCTGCCGATAAGGATGGCGGCGATCATGGCGGCAATGGTGGCGATTTCCACTCGCTGGCCGGCTTCAAATGAGCGTACCAGGTGACGCTGTACCACGTGTGACAACTCATGGGCCAGCACTGATACCAGTTCGCCCTCAGTGCGGGCGGAGAGGATCAGCCCGGCGTGTACGCCGATATAGCCTCCCGGTCCGGCAAAGGCATTGATCGACGGGTCGTTGATGAGAAAGAAGGTGACCTTCTGCTCATGGCCGTCGACCTGCGAAATCAAGCGTTCGCCAAGATTTTGCAGATAGGCGGTGACGGCGGGATCGTCGAGGATATCCAATGAGCGGCGTACGCTACGCATGAACTCCCGGCCGATCAGTCGTTCCTGTTCCGGGGTGATCAGATTACCGCCGGCGTCGCCGATATCCGGCAGGCTCAGGGGCGTCGTCTCGGCGGCCCTGGCCTCGTAAAAAGGGGAAATGCACGCTGTAATAAAGGCAAGAAGAAACAGAAGGATGGATCGAAGTTGCATCGGCTGAGGTAAATGGGATGCCCGTGCTTGGGGGAGTCGAGTGTAGTGTGAATCCTGTTTGATGGCGAGCATTCCTTATCGAGAGAATGGATATGAATATCAGATAATCAAAAAAATATGCGTGGCCTGACTATGCACATACTGCAGGTTTTCCATGAATGATCCGATACACGTCTAAGATTGCCAGCCTGTGATTTTGTTCACTCAAGGCAGGGGAGTTCGGGTTGCATTTTCACCGGCTTTGGAATATAAGTTGACAATTGAATTCTAATAAAGGTTCCACAACCGCCGCTGGGACTCTGTCGGATTCAGGCGCTCATTGCGTTAGAGAAGGCTGGCTGAGCAGGCCAGTCCAGAATACGGCAGGCCTCTGGCACAACAACCATCGAAGGAGTTTGAAATGGCTGATTTTGATCAAGAACTGGATGCATCCGGCCTTAATTGCCCGTTGCCGATTCTGCGTGCCAAAAAGGCACTGGCAGCCCTGAGCGCAGGTCAGGTTCTGCATATTATCGCCACCGACCCCGGTTCCGTGAAGGACTTCGAAGCCTTTGCCAAGCAGACCGGTAATGAGCTGGTGGAGTCCCGCGAGGAAGGCGGCAAGTTCCACTTCCTGATGAAAAAGAACTAACAGGACAGGCCTGACCTGCTCCGGAGGGGGGATATTATGTCTGAAAAGAAGTTGGCGATTATTGCAACCAAGGGCAGCCTGGACTGGGCCTATCCGCCCTTCATTCTGGCTTCCACGGCCGCCGCACTGGGTTACGAGGTGGAGATCTTCTGCACTTTCTATGGTCTGCAACTGCTGCGCAAGAAAATGGATCTCAAGGTGACCTCACTGGGCAACCCCGGCATGCCCATGCCGATGCCCATGCCGGTACTGCTGCAGGCGTTGCCGGGCATGCAATCCATGATGACCATGATGATGAAGCAGAAGATGAAGTCCAAGGGCGTCGCCAGTCTCGAAGAGCTGCGTGAGCTGTGCATCGAGGCCGAGGTCAGACTGGTTGCCTGTCAGATGACGGTGGATCTGTTTGATTTCGATACCAGCGACTTTATCGATGGTATCGAATACGGTGGCGCAGCGACATTCTTCGAGTTTGCGGGTGAGTCGGATATCACACTGTTTGTTTGAACGTTGTTTATGGGTTTAAAAAAGGGGCAGTTCCGAGGAACTGCCCCTTTTTCTTGCGTTGAATGGCGGGCGGTTATGTCCAGTGTGAGCTTAGAGCGACCAGACAACCTGGGCGCTGAGAATATCCACGGAGCTTTCGTATGAGCCTTTTAGAAGGTCTCCAGTGGCTCCCCTGCGATCAATCTCTGCGTCCTTAACAAACAGGTGTGCGTAGCCAAAGTCAAAGGCGAGGCTCTTTGACATCTGGTAACCCAGTCCCAGCGCCAGCCAGGTGCGATCATTTCCCGGGATGCGAGCAGCGCGCAGTTCCGCACTGGGAACGACGGTTTCGTCATAGGCCACGCCGGCGCGGTAGGTCCAGGTCTGGTTGGGGGTGAAGTTGACACCCACCGAGTAGCGGTTGTTGTCTTCCCATTCGTTTTCCTCCACGGACGGCGTTCTGCCGTTGTCGTACTCTATTTTCATCTCCTGGTAGCTGCTCCATCCGGTGCGGGTGAAATCTGCCAGTACTGCCCAGGCATCAGTGAACTGATGGAACAGGCTCAGGGACAGGGTGCTTGGCAGGTCGATGTCCGCGCTAACGCCCTGGTCGATGAAGGCCGCTGCCAGACTTGGAATCCCCTGAGCTGCTGCTGGCAGGGTAAAGTCCGCATCGCCGTCCAGGGAGTGCTTGACCTGGGAACGGTAAGCCAGACCCACGCGGGTGGCCTCGGTGGGGGCGAACAACACACCGAGGTTATAACCAAAGCCCCAACTGCTGCCCGAGACGTCAGCAAAGCCGTCGGTACCTGCGGGAAGTGCCCCCCCGGTGATCGCACTGAAATCTATTGCATTGGTCAGTTCGGCCTTGAAATACTGGATGTTCGCACCCAGTCCGACGGACCACTGCGGGTTGATCTTGAAGGCCAGGGATGGGTTGATGTTGATGGCCTCGACGGCCGACTTGATGGCCTGGTAGCGGCCCTGCCAGTCCTTGTCGTATTCCGTGGCCAGACCAAAGGGGACATTGATGCCGAGACCAAATTTCATCTCGTTGTTAATGTCGGCGACGTAATAGAGGTTGGGAATCGCGCCCAGGTGGCCGGCATCCCCGCCATCGCCGCCACTGGTGCTGGAGCCGTCGTCGGTAAATTTGGTGGACGGCTTGATGAGGTGCAGCCCGGCAACGACCTGCTGGCCGTCGAGCAGGGTCATGCCGGCCGGATTGAAGAAAATCGTGCTGGCGTCCTCGGCGCTTGCCGCAGCGCCAGCATAGGCATTGCCGAGCCCGCTGACACTCTGTTCAATCAGTGAAAAACCGGCGGCGTGGCTGGTTGAAGAGCCGAGAGCGAGACCGGCCAAGGCGATGCCCACTAGCCCAGTGATGTGGATTGATTGCTTCATTGTCTGTAATCCTCCATGTTTGTTTTTCTTCAGGAAATTGGCTACGTCTCTATCATTACTGCCCAGTTATAAATTTCACTAAGTTAAAAAATCCTGAGTCCTTTAGTGAGTAAGGATGAATTTTAGTTATCGAGACAGCAATCTACCCTCAAAGGACACAAGGCTCAATAGTCGGAAAAAATGAACAAGCTGCGTGACCGGGCATTTTGCAACCCAGGAGTGGCTTGCCAATGCAATTGTTCTTACCTTGGTGGGCTGGGCTTTTACACTGTTAAGGGTGTCTGCCCGGCGATAAGGAATAGCCACAATAGATAACCCGGTTGCTTTCCGCACAATATTGTTTTGTTGGGGAAAACCCACTTTCTAGTGGCATTGTTCGAGATTAAAAGATGACTGCCTGAGCAGGAAAGCACCAGCCAAAGTCTGCTTATTGTTGAGTGGTGTATCTATACAATACAAATTTTCATGCTTCCTTGGGCTGGTGCCGGATAGATATGAGTACCCATAAATTAGAAGCTGCTAATATTCTGACTTACTGTTTTTTTATCGGTTCATATAATAATTCATCTAACGCTGATATTGACAAATCTTGGCCGTGCTCGCCACTATAGCCCAATTGTCTTAGGTGGCAGAGCGATATTTCCAGCAACACTCGAAGTAGGGGAAAACCATGGAATATTCTAAAAAGAACTTAATTTCAGCTGCTGTGGCGGTTGCGTTGTGTGTGCCGATGGGTGCGTGGGCGACAAATGGCTACTTTGCTCATGGCTACGGTATCAAGGCGAAAGGTATGGGTGGAGCTGGTGTCGCTTATTCCCAGGATGCGTTGGCGGCAGCGACGAATCCGGCCGGTATGGTGATGGTTGGTAATCGCGTTGATTTTGGTCTGGAAGTCTTCATGCCGGATCGTGCAGCCCAAAGTAATTTTGGGCCATCGCCAAATTCAGGTTCGGGTGATTGGTACGAAGGCAACGAAACCAAACTCTTTTACATTCCTGAATTTGGCTATAACAGAATGATCAACAGCACGATGGCCGTCGGTGTCTCTGTGTATGGCAACGGTGGCATGAACACCGATTACAAAGAGGGTATCTATTCGAGCAATCCCCTTGGTTTGAATGATCAGTCGAGTACAGGCATCAATCTTGAGCAATTGTTTATTGCGCCAACCTTCTCGATGAAGATCAATGAACAACATTCTTTTGGTGTGTCGTTGAATCTCGCCTACCAACGCTTCGAAGCCACGGGCCTCAGTGATTTCTGCGGCTTTACCGATCCAGGCGGCCCGGCGGGTTGTGCCGACGGTACGGACGGTCTGTCTGAGCAAGGCACTGATTCTTCCACCGGCTGGGGTGTTCGCGTGGGCTGGGTCGGAAAGCTGAATGATATGATTTCTCTGGGGGCGACTTACCAGAGCGAGACCAAAATGAGCAAATTTGACAAGTATGACCAGCTCTTTGCGGAACAGGGTGGTTTCAATATTCCGGCAAACTACGCTCTCGGTATCGCAATTCATCCGACGCCCAAGACAACCGTGCTTTTGGATATCGAAGTGATCAAGTACGGTGACATCAAATCGATTGCCAATCCCAACAATGGTTGGTCGGGTGGCATATTGGGGACGGATAACGGGCCGGGATTCGGTTGGGATGACATGACCGTGTACAAGCTCGGTGTTCAGCACCAGATCAATAACGACGTAATCCTTCGTGCCGGCTTCAATTATGGTGGGCAACCCATCTCCGAAAGCGAGACGCAGTTCAATGTGATTGCCCCGGGCATCGTTGAAAAACATCTGACCCTGGGTGGTACATGGACCCTGGCCAATGGGGGTGAGCTGTCCGGATATTACATGCACGCCTTTGAGGAGACCGTGAAGGGTGATAGCCCGGCGAACCCTCAGGATGCCGGTCATGGCAATCTGCGGATGAGTCAGGATGCCATCGGCATCGCTTACGGTTGGAAGTTCTAAGCTTCTCCCATCAGGAAGCAGCGATAAAAAAGGGGCATGTTTTCATGCCCCTTTTTTTGTTGGGTAAAGATTAGAAGTGCCCATAAAAGTGGGGAGGTGATCAAGAATGCGTACGTGCCAGAAAATATTGGTTTTGGTATTCGGTGCCTTGAGTCTGTTCGCGGGATTGGTCGAAGCGGAAGACAGATACCGGCCCTTTGTGCTTGCCTCAAAAACTGCAGGTGATATTGGAGTCATAACCGCCGAGGTTAAAAGCAAGCTTCAAACCGGTGGATTCGAGATCGCGGGTTCCTACTCGCCCTACGCCAATGCCTACATCATCGTAGTGACCAACGACACGCTGAAAAGGAATGCAGTCAAGTCCGAACATGGCGGTTATGGCGCCGGGCAACGGGTCGCCATCACCGAAGTGGCCGACGAGGTTCAGGTGACCTACACCAACCCGGTCTACTGGGCCAACGCCTATCGCATGGCAAGTGATCTGTCCGACGTCGCCGCGCAGTTGGAGAAGGCCCTCGGCAAGGTGGAAGACTTCGGTTCGGAGAAGGGCTTGACGGCCAAGAAACTGCGCAAGTATCACTATATGTTCGGTATGGAATACTTCGACGAGCCCAGTGAGCTGGCCAAGTACGAAAACCACCAGGCCGCGCTGCAGGCCGTCGAAGCCGGTCTGTCTGCCGGCAAGGGTGGCGTGACCCGGGTGTACCGCATCGATGTGCCGGGCAAGGACGAGACCGTGTTCGGCGTGGCCATCGACAATACCGTGGAGTGCAGCGGTGATGAGCACATCATGAACGAAATCGACTTCAAGCCCCTGCGCTCAACACTCCATCTGCCTTACGAGATGCTGGTTTCCGGTGATGAGGTCTATGCACTGTATGCCCGTTTTCGCATCGCCGTCAGCTTTCCCGATCTGAGCATGATGGGTTCGCACAGCTTCATGAGCATCATGTGCGCCCCCAAGGCGATCGAGTCTGCGCTGAAGGCAGCCGCTGGCAGTGAGGACTGAGATTTGAGGGCTCAGGACTGAGAGCGATAATTCATACTAGGTCATATTGATACGAAACCCCGGGTAACCGGGGTTTTTTGTTGCTGTCGCCGGGCATTGCATTGTCGGTACAGGCTGGGAGCAGGGCGGATTTTAT
>VAPM010741414.1_pt1 | contig 14696 bp, 17 predicted proteins | sample 3395091 | NCBI WGS metagenome assembly VAPM01 (sample SAMN08290445, study PRJNA428436) | hydrothermal vent metagenome | isolation source: Deep-sea hydrothermal vent chimney 3 | place: Pacific Ocean: Juan De Fuca Ridge | reverse complement strand
CCTTGACGATGCGATCGCATCGCCGGCGGCTTCTCTCCTACCCGAAGGACTGCTGTGACGATCTCTATGGGTCATTCTTTCTGCAACTTGGTATAAAACGGGACCCGGCCCGCCCCGCCGGAACCGGCGAAGGCGAGCCTTTGGTCCGCACAAAATTTAGCGTTTATCCCAGGTCGGCATGGGGAATACAACGGGCTTTTCGGCCCATTTGGCGGGCGCCACGACGACGTATTTCCCGTTAATGATCTGCCGCAGGGCCATCGGCTTGGCGGTATTGTTGCCGGCCTTGGCAAATTTTATATTGCCGTAGAAGGTCTGCATATCGGTCGCCGCCAGGGCGTCGCGAACGTCCGCCGGGCTTAATGACTTGGCGCGCTGCAAGGCATCCACATAAACCAGCACCGCCGCCGACGATTCGGCGGCCTGATAAGGTACCACCGTATAGCCGTCATAGGTCGCCCGGAACAGGTCGGCGTATTGTGCCGCCGTGCCGAACCACTTGTCGGAATAAGCCATGCTGGCGGCCCACTGGGTCGCGCACAGGGTATAATCCGACTTGCCGGGGAATTTGTCCTGGATCTTGGCGGCTTCGCAATGGGTGATCGCCAGCATCGGCACGTTGACCTTCATCTGGTCGAGTTGACGGATCACCAGGGCGGCCCCTTTGGAATGGCCGGAAACGACCAGAATATCGGGCTTCAACGCCTTGACCTTGGTCAGCGTCGCCGTCATGTCGTTCAGTTCCTTGGGCAACTTGTCATCGATGATGACTTTCATGTTGTACTTCTTGGCGTCATCCAAAACGCCGGCGCGGATATCCTGCGAAAATGGATCGTTCTCCATGGCCAGTGCGACTTTTATGTCATCCGCCTTTTTGCCGATCTTGCCGGCGTTCTGAGCCGCCAGATTGATTGATTCGGCAAGATACTGTTCGGATGTGGAGAGCACCGCAAACAGGTACTTGTAACCCTTGTTAAACAGCGAACGCGAAGCGCCGTTGCCTTCAACCATGGGGATGCCGTATTTCTCGCTGACCGGCGCCATGGCCTTGGTCAGGCCGGAACCATACGGCCCCAGCATAAACTGAATGCCGTCCTGCTTAATCAGCCGCTCGACCAACTGGGCGCCTCGCGCCGGGGTTGATTCATCGTCATAGTATTTGACGGCGAGTTTGTATTTCTTGCCGCCGACGGTGACGCCGCCCTTTTCGTTGACCTTCTTGACGGCCAGTTCATATCCGTTCTTGGTGTGCTTGCCGTTGCTGGAATACTTGCCGGTGAACGACAGCGCCGCGCCGAGGGTAATAGTGTCCCCTTCTACCTTGGCCTGTGCCGGGCCGGTCGCGAGCACGCCGACGGCAGTAGCCATCGTCAGCACGGCGACAAACTTGCTATGTTTTGACATGAAAATATATCCTCCCTGGTGGTGGTGGTGGCGGACGCCTGAAGGCGTCTTCTTGAGATATACGACATGTTACCGCAGTCGGGATTTCCCGCAACAGTAAATCGAAATAAAACGGTAATTCAGGGTGCCGTCAGCCGCCCGGGACCCATGCCTTGACCGTTACCGGCCGGCCCGACTGCGAACGCATCACCTTGGGCTTGATCACCTGGTCCAGGGCCGGCGCCCGATCCGCCCGAATAAATGAAAGCTGCATGGCCTCGTGGCTGATCTCGGCGCGGTCACCCCGCCGCAGGGCCTGTTTGTAAGCAATGGTGTCCCTGCAAAGACGGGTCAGGCTGTCGGCCGACTGATTGCCGAAACGCCGCCAGATACCGGTTATAAATGCCTCGACATCCTCGGGCAGGAACAGTTCCGGTTCTATATTCGGGGCCGCCTTGGCGTAAGCCGTGTAGATATTAGGCTCGATCGGCCCCATTTCATCGGCGACGAAAACCGCCGGCATCAGTTTCCGACCGCCGTAGGCGACCGCAAAATAGGCCTGTGACAGATACAACAGACGATGCAGTTTCTGCGGTTGCAGATATTCGTTCCGGTCCAGCGCCACATCGTTGAACCAAAGCACGATATCAAATGTCGAATAAACGGCTGCCGGCATTGTCCAAGCTTTCCCCGCGCTTTCCAGTGTATCATGAACCAGGGAATATAATACGCGACTGCAAACAATTTGTTAATGCCGCCGCCTGATGTCAGGCTTTGATATCGATCACTTCCCGGGCCAGTTCCTGGCCGGTGGCGATGACCTGAAGGTTCGCCTTGTAAGCAAGGGTGGCCATGGTCAAATTGATAAATTCCGCGGCCACATCGACGTTGGAGCCGTTCACCAACGTCGGGCCGGTGGTCGTCCTCAGCACTCCGGTGATTCCGCCGGCGGCAAAACCGGAGCCAGTGGCCGGCCTGGTCACGATGGTCGAGGACCGGACTTCCTTGGCTCGAAAACCCGGCGTGTTGACATTGGCCAGGTTGTCGGCGCTGACCGCTACCCGCAACGATGCGTTTGCGAGGCCGGAGACGGCGGCGGACAGGATACTTGAAATAGCCATCCCGGCAATATGTCACATGGGGCGAACGCCGACTATGACCGCCGTCACACCCGGTACATTCAGCAAAATTCGGTAAAAAACCGGATCGTCGGCCTACAGCGCCAGGCTGACCGTCGATCCCCGCGGATCCGGGCCGGACCCGTGAATAACCCGGGCATTGCTTTCGTAAATGTTGATGGCCCTGGTCACGTATCCGGAAAATCCGCGCCGGACCACCGCCCCCCCCTGTCCACTACCGGAAGCCCGCACGGATTCCTCGACGATGTTCGCGAATGACTGGCTGCTGCCGACATATTCAACCAGGGTCCGGCCTTTGGATGAATCATCCTCCTGCTCGCCGGTCTGCCCGTTATTCTGGAACAGCATGGCGGTGTTGAAGGAAACACTAGACTGGGCGTTGGTCTCTTCGACAGGCGAGCCATCGTTGGCCGCATTGGCGCGCATCACCGTCTGCTGACGCACACTTGTCGTGTTCGCCGGAACCGTTGATATCACTGACCTTGGCGACATTGCCATACCTGCACGTACCCGACTTCCACTGCCCGGCCTCTATCCACAGCCGGAGCATTTCCATTTAATTTATTGAAATACCTGCACTAAAAGGCATTTCAACGCATTCCGTACGGGGAGTCCCATATCCCCGCACACACACCTACATCTGGTATTATACACAAAAGACACCAACAAGGCCAACCTTGTTTACTATTTATTTACCTTGTTTGGCCTTGATGAAATCGAGCACGGCGGCGGCGGCGCCATATTCGAACAGGTCGCCGTGACCGGCCCCGGCGATCCACAGGCATTCCTTCGGGTGCGCCGCCAGATCATACAGTTTCCTGCCGAAACGAATCGGCATGGTGGTGTCCTGATCGCCGTGAAAAATGAATACCGGGGTCGCCACCCGTTCGATTATCGCGCCCGAATCGAAACGGTCCTTAAGCAACCATCTGACCGGAATCACCGGGAAAAAATGTGCCGCCGCCTCGACGACGGAAGTGAACGGCGCCTCCAGAACCAGGGCCATGGCCCCGCCGCCGCCGGAAAGTTCCGCCGCCATGCGGGTGGCCACGGCCGACCCCAGGGACTCGCCATACAGGATCAGGTTTTTCGCCGCCGTCCCCCGGCTTCCCAGGAATTCCACGGCGGCCCGCCCATCGGCATACAAACCCGCTTCGCCGGGCTTGCCCCGGTTGCCGCCGTACCCGCGATAGCCGGCCAGCAGAACGCCGTAACCGGCGTCGATAAAGGGGCGGACCTTGGTCGCCCTGGAGCCAATATTGCCGGCATTGCCATGCAAATACAGAACCGTCGGCATACCCGGTCGGGGGCTGGAATACCATGATAACAGGCGCACGCCGTCGGCGGTCGTCAATGTTATTTCCGCAGTGTCCGCAAGTCCGCTATCGACCAGATCGGGCGGCGAGGCGTCGGGGAAATAGAGCAGACGGCGCTGAAAAACATAGAGTCCGCCAAGCAGCAGCAAATAACCGCCGACCAGCACCCCCAGAACGGTCAACATGCGACCGGCCGATGGCCGGTTAGCCCAGTTCGCCGTCGTTCGAGCGCCATGAGCCATCGGCCTGCTGGCAGGCGGAACCTTCGCGGTTTTCTATGGTTCCGGCCACCGCCATGGCCGCCCGGAACTCACGGCAATAGCGGCCATCACCGGTGGTGAAGCTGCGGGTCGCCCGGAACACCCCGCCGTTGCCGGTTTTCGGATTTGACCATTTGGTAAAAACGCCGTCATTTTCGGCGCTCAGCGTTTTCTGGGCGTTGTCGTTATAGAACGCATAATCGGACGGATCGAGCAATGAGCCAACGGTGTAGCCGCCGCCGGCACCGATGGCAACGCCGATAGAGCTACTGATCAACTGCCCCATTCCGCTGCCTAATTTGGCGCCAACCGTTCCGCCCACATAGGCCCCGGCGATGGTGCCGACGATCTGACCGGCGGTCATGCCGCCCAGTGGATTCACCTCGCCATCCACATTGGCGCAGGCCGATGTTATCAGAATCAGGGATACCGCAACGATTTTCTTCATGCCTATCTCCTTTCCTTGCCCATTCTGTTACAAGAACACCCGCCGGTTGTAGCAGATTTAGTAGGAAAAGAGAATCCCGTCGTAGTCGATTTGATTATTCCCGCCGCCGGTTTCTTTCGCGGCTTTCGCCGCCGGAGCATCGATACCCCCGCCAAGGCATGAGAAATGGGCCGAAACCGGGGTCGGCAGCGGACAAACGGCATAATCCTGATTTTTGAATTGTGCGGTTTTTCCGAATTTCGCACATTCCGATTCGGCCAGGGCGCGAACCTGCGTCGGCGTCGCCCCCCGTGAACTGTAACAAACAGTGACGGTTTTGATGTCGGTCACGTCCTTGCCGAAATTCGATGAATTTCTGTTGAATTCGCCGGGCTTGTAAACATAGGCCGGTTTGGCGCAGGCGGCGGTAAGGGCGAGCAGGCCGATGACTATGATAATCCTGAACATGATTTTCTATAACGCCTTTTCTCGCCACCGACAAACAAGTAAGTATGGTGCCGTAGCAACAACCGCGCAAATAAAATGCCGGCAGGGAAACGAGTGGATGAATCAGGAACGACGCACCCGCGAAAGAAGGAGGGCCGCAGACCGCCGCGCCAATTCGGATCGCCAGCGCAACGCGGCGCAAAAAAAAAGCATCGCCACCCTGGTTATCCTGACCGCCCTGAGTACGCTGGCGTTTGTCGGATTTATGCTTTACCAGAGCGGCGCCGGAAGCACCATCGACTGGGGCAAGCTGCTGTATGACAAGAACAAACCGGTCCGAGACTTCCAATTGGGCGGCATCGAGCTTGGCATGAGTCCCGAAATGGTCGAAAGCAAACATCCCAATATGGATTTGACATCCCTGGTGCGCGGCGAGAAAATCGCCACGTTCGAATCCGGCGGCGCCAGATATACCGTCTGGTTCGTCGCCGTCAACGGGCGCAACAAGGCCTATCGCATTCGCAACGACCGGATAATAAAAGGCAAAACCGAAACCGACATCCTCGAAGAAATAGGCCGCCGTCACGGTAAACCCGGCGCCAGCGACTGCACCAAGGGGGCGCAGGATAAGCGAAGATGCCATTTTCAGTGGTGGCCATCGGGCGGCATCGCGCTGAACGTCATGAGCACCACCGAAAGACGGGCGGGCCAACCGGTCACCAGCGTTACCATGATCGCCACCGACACCTATCTAGACAGCAAACGTATTCGAAATCAAAACCAGCAATAAGCAATATGCGGAAGGACCAGCACATCATGAACAGCACTTCAAGCCCACAACCAGGTTTCCAGTGGGACGACCCGTTTCTGCTTGAACAGCAACTGAACGAGGAAGAGCGCCTGGTCCGCGACACCGCACGGGATTATGCGCAGGAAAAGCTGATGCCCCGCATCCTGGAAGCCAACCGGCACGAACATTTCGACCGCGAAATCATGACTGAAATGGGTGAGTTGGGCCTGCTTGGTTCGACCCTGCCAGAGGAATACGGCTGCGCCGGGGTCAACCATGTTTCCTATGGTCTGGCCGCGCGCGAAGTGGAACGGGTCGATAGCGGTTACCGCTCGGCGATGAGCGTGCAGTCATCGCTGGTCATGCACCCGATCTACGCCTACGGCAGCGAAGAGCAACGGCAAAAGTACCTGCCCCGTCTGGCGACCGCCGAACTGATCGGCTGTTTCGGGTTGACCGAACCCGACCACGGCTCGGACCCGGGCGGCATGAAAACCCGCGCCGAACGGGTCGATGGCGGCTACAAGCTGACCGGCAGCAAGATGTGGATCACCAATTCCCCGATCGCCGATTTAATGGTGGTCTGGGCGAAACTGGACGGCAAGATCAGGGGCTTTATCCTGGAACGCGGCATGGCCGGTCTGTCGACGCCCAAGATCGAAGGCAAGATGTCGCTCCGGGCGTCGATTACCGGCGAGATTGTCATGGACGGCGTGTTCGCACCGGAAGAAAACCTGCTGCCCAATGTCAGCGGCCTGAAAGGGCCGTTCGGCTGCCTGAACAAGGCCCGCTACGGCATCGCCTGGGGGACCATGGGGGCGGCCGAATTCTGCTGGCACGCGGCGCGGCAGTACACGCTGGACCGCAAACAGTTCGGCCGCCCACTGGCCGCCAATCAACTGATCCAGCTGAAGCTGGCCAACATGCAGACGGAAATCACCCTGGGCCTGCAATCCTGCCTGCGGGTCGGGCGCATGCTGGATGAAGGCTCCTGTGCGCCGGAAAACATTTCCATGATAAAACGCAATTGCTGCGGCAAGTCGCTGGACATCGCCCGACAGTCGCGCGACATGCACGGCGGCAACGGGATATCCGATGAATTCCACGTCATCCGCCACATGGTCAACCTGGAAACCGTCAACACCTACGAGGGAACCAACGACATCCACGCCCTGATTCTGGGCCGGGCGCAAACGGGAATACAGGCGTTTACGGCGGGCTGATAAAGAGCAACATGCGTCTTACGCCGGATTGATCCAGTGACCTGAAACCAAAGTACGTATCATGTATGACGGACTTGGCAAGCCTCTGGACGGTGTCACCACCAGCAGTAGATCGATCTAGAAGTTGCTCGTTCGTTTTGAGGAGGGCACATATCTGAGACCGACCGCGTGTTCTTCTATCGGTTCTCAGTGAATACCTTCATTCGCATCATGATCCTTGACGTAGGTCCATACCCCGTACATTCCTAGTTGGCAATGGTAAATGGTATGCTTGACGTATTACGTATCGCGTAGTAATTTTATACATGATCGCGAATTACAAAAACGCCAAGACACGCAAGGTTCATGAAACCGGAAGCCCCCAGGGGTTTTAAGGGACTTGACGGCGAATTAGCAGCCGACCGCATGGACGATTTGGAAGCGGCGTTAAACATTAAATCGGTAAACCTCCACCCGCTGAAAGGCGACCGAAAGGGGCAATATGCGGTAAACGTCAATGGTCTCTGGCGTGTTGCATTCACCCCGACCGATGACGGTTTCGGAGACGTAGAAGTCGTTGACTATCACAAAGGATAAATGGCCATGAGAATCCCGAAGCACCCCGGAAAACTTCTTAAAGAGGAAATCGAAGCGCGCGATATGAGCGCAAGCAGCCTCGCGGCGGCCCTTGGCGTCCCTGCCAACCGTATTTCCGAAATCATTCGCGGACGGCGAAACGTGACCGCCGAAACGGCTTTGCGCCTCGCCCGCTATTTCGGAAACTCCCCGGAATTCTGGCTGCGTCTGCAAATCAGGCATGATCTTGGGAAAGCCAATGCGGAACAAGGCGATATTATAAGACGAACGGTCAAAAAAGCGGCTTAACGCCGTCAGCCTTTACTAAGCCAGTTCCAGTTCCACCAGCCGCGCCCAGTAGCTGGCGCCGACGGCTAGAATCTCGTCGTTGAAATCGTAATGCGGGTTGTGCAGCATGCAGCCGTCCCGACCGAAACCGTTGCCGAGCCAGACGTAGCAGCCGGGTCTTTCCTGCATCATGAAAGCAAAATCTTCGGCCCCCATGGTCGGGGTCGGATCTTCGACCACGCGCCCGGTCCCGATTACGTCTTCGGCGGCCCTTTTCGCCGCCTTGGTGGCGACGGGCTCGTTGATAGTCGGCGGATAGCGACGTTCGTAGGTCATTTCCAGTTGGCAATCGTGAGCCTGGCAAATACCTTCGGCGATGCGCCGGATCGATGGTTCCAGAATATCCTGCACTTCGGGCCGGAACGAGCGTGTGGTGCCGCGCAGCACGACCCGGTCGGGAATAACATTCCAGGCGTCGCCGGCATGAAACTGGGTTATCGTGACGACGGCCGAATCAATCGGATTGACTTGGCGGCTGACGATAGTCTGCAAGGCGCCGACGATTTCGGCGGCGACGGGAATAGGATCGATCCCGGTATGCGGCATGGCGCCATGCGCCCCGCGCCCGGTTACGGTAATTTCAAATATATCAAACGCCGCCATCAACGGCCCGGCGGCAACGGCGAACTGGCCGGCTTCCTGTCCGGGCCAGTTGTGCATTCCATATACCGCCTGAACGGGGAATTGATCGAACAGGCCTTGCTCGACCATGACCCGGCCGCCGCCTTCGTTTTCTTCCGCCGGCTGGAAGATAAACTGTACCGTGCCGCTGAAGTTCCGGGTTTCGGCCAGATACCGCGCGGCCCCCAGCAACATGGCCGTATGGCCATCGTGACCGCAGGCGTGCATCTTGCCGTCGTAGGTCGATTTATGGGCGAAGTCATTGGCTTCCGGAACGTCCAGGGCATCCATATCGGCGCGCAGGCCAATGGCCGGACCGTCGCCGTTTGTGAGCGTGCCGACGACCCCGGTTCCGGCCAGGCCACGGTGTACGTCGATACCGAATTCAGCCAGTTTGACGGCGACCAGTTCGGAGGTGCGGGTTTCTTCGAACGCGGTCTCGGGATGGGCGTGCAGGTCGCGCCGCCAGCCCTTCATATCCTCGTGAAATTCGGCTATCCGGTTAATGACAGGCATCGCTGGCTCCCTGATTTATGTCCGCTTCATCTTAGGACCACAGGCCTTCATCTTCCAACTAGATACTGGCGGCGGGGCGCACATATGATTATGTTGTGGCCCATGAATGACGATAGCACATTCGATGTTTTGGTCATCGGCAGCGGCGCCGCCGGGCTCAGCCTGGCCCTGGCCGTCACCCCGCGGCTCCGGGTCGGCGTCATATCGAAGGGCCAGTTGCAGGAAAGCAGCACCTATTACGCCCAGGGCGGCATCGCCGCCGTGTTGGATGAAACCGACAGCATAGATTCTCATATCGACGACACACTGGATGCCGGGGCCGGCCTGTGCGACCCGCAGGCGGTGCGGTTTATCGTCGAAAACGGACGTCGGGCCGTCGAGAAACTGATCGGCTACGGCGTCGATTTCACGACTGCAGCCAACCCCGAAACCGGCGCTTCGGAATACCACCTGACGCGGGAGGGCGGCCACAGCCACCGCCGGGTTATTCACGCCGCCGACGCCACCGGTCAGGCCGTCGAAACGGCCCTGATCGATCAGGTCCGGAACAACCACAAAATTGCCCTGCTCGACCACCATATCGCGGTCGATCTTATTACCGTGAAAGGCCGCTGCGTCGGCGCCTATGTGCTGGACATCGAAAACGGGCGGGTCATCGCCTGCGGCGCCCGCGCCGTGGTGCTGGCCACCGGCGGGGCGTCGAAAGTATATCTTTATACCTCCAACCCGGATGGTTCGACCGGCGACGGCATGGCCATGGCCTGGCGGGCCGGGGCCAGGGTGGCCAACATGGAATTCACCCAGTTCCATCCGACCTGCCTGTATCATCCCGATGCCAAGTCTTTCCTTATAACCGAAGCCGTGCGTGGCGAGGGCGGCCACCTGTTGCTGGCGGGCGGCGATCGATTCATGAAGAAATTCGATGAACGGGGTGAACTGGCGCCCCGCGATATCGTCGCCCACGCCATCGATCACGAGATGAAGCGCACCGGCGACGAATGCGTGTACCTGGACATCAGCCACAAGCCCCGCGAGTTCATCACCGAACATTTTCCGACGGTCTACGGGCGCTGTCTGGAATTCGGCTTCGACATGACCAAACAACCGATCCCGGTGGTCCCGGCGGCCCACTATACCTGTGGCGGAGTAATCACCGACCTTGAGGGAAGAACCAATATCGAGAACCTGTACGCCATCGGCGAAGTCGCCTACACCGGCTTGCACGGGGCCAACCGCATAGCCAGCAATTCATTGCTGGAATGCCTGGTGTTGTCGGAATCGGCGGGCCGCCATATCATCGCCCAGATGGACCAGACCCCGCCGCCGCCGCCGCTCGCCGCATGGGATGAAAGCTGGGTCCGGGATTCCGATGAAGACGTGGTGATCGCCCACAATTGGGATGAAATTCGACGCTTCATGTGGGATTACGTGGGCATCGTGCGGACCGACAAGCGGCTGCAACGGGCCGGCCACCGGATCGACCTGCTGCGGCGCGAAATTGCCGATTATTACGGCAATTACAGAATCAGCAGCGACCTGCTGGAACTGCGCAATCTGGCTCAGGTAGCGGAACTGATTATCCATTCGGCGATGGCCCGCAAGGAAAGCAGGGGGTTGCATTTCACGCTCGATTACCCGAATCTCGATGACGACGCCAGGCACCCGACCGTCTTGAGCCCGGAACATGAATGAACCGAATAAATTATCGGCCAATGTCGCCCTTGTCATCGGCGCCGCACACGGCATCGGGCTGGCCATCGCCAAACGGCTGGCGGCGGAAGGCTGTGGCCTTCACCTGGCCGATGGCAACGAAACCGATCTGGAAGAGGCGATAGAAGCAATCGGCCTTGACGACGACAACGAACCGGAAACCCATCCCACGGATATCAGCGACGCCATCAACGCCGCCGCCCTGGCCCTGGAATGCGAAGAGGCCAATATTCTGATCAACACCATGCCTTCGCCACCGACCGGCGGCATCGGGGACCTGGACGACGACGACTGGCGGCAGACATTCGAAGAATCCATCCTCGGCGTCATCAACATGGCCCGGGAAGTCTATGAATCCATGCAGGATACGGGCGCCGGAATAATTTTCAACATCGGCTGTTCCGGCCAGCCCGTGGGTCACCCGGCAAGCATTTGCCAGGATACCGTCAATGCCGCCCTGCGGACATTTTCGGAAAACCTGGACCGGGAAGCCGCCCGGCACGGCGTACGGGTGTTTTTTCAACTGCCGTCCCAGAAACAGGACCCGGCGGCCCTGGCCGATGACGTGGTTAAGCAAATTCTCGGGCATCAGGCTTCATGACCGAAGCCGGCAATCACGCCCTGCCCTCCAACCTGCCCCGAGGCGCCGCTTTTGAAGACGGCCTGTTCACCCAGGTGCTCAGGCCCGGTGGCCGTTCGGAACGGCGCCCGGCATTGTTTCTGGACCGCGACGGCGCCGTCGTGGTCGAAGCCCATTACCTGCATAAGGTCGAAGATGTCGAACTGATACCCGGTGCTGCGGCAACCATCGCGGCGGCCAACGCAATGTCCATCCCGGTTATTTTTGTCACCAACCAGGCCGGAATAGGATATGGCTATTTCGGATGGCCGGACTTTTTTGCCGTGCAGGATCGAATTTTTGCCGATCTTGCAGCCGAAGGGGCCTATGTCGATGGTGTTTTTGCCTGCCCTTTTCACGAAAAGGGCAGGCCGCCCTACGACCGCGCCGACCATCCGGCGCGCAAACCCAATCCGGGAATGTTGCTGGCGGCGGCCCGTCGCATGAATATTGATTTGAGCCGGTCGTGGATTGTCGGTGACCGGGCCGGCGACCTGGCGGCGGGGAAAAACGCCGGTATAGCCGGCGGCATCCACGTCCTGACCGGTCACGGTCGGCGCGACGGTGAACACAGCGAAGCGTTAGCGCTGGCCGACGCGGCCTATCGCACCCTGGCGGCCCCGTCAATTGCCGAGGTTCCCGGTTTGACTACTTTGGTCTAGCGACGACTACCTTGTTGCGGCCGCCGTGTTTGGCTTCGTAGAGCGCCTTGTCGGACGCTTCGAGGAGTTCCGCCTGGGTCGCGAAAGTCGGAAAATCGGCGATGCCGCAACTTAGGGTCACGGTGAATTGCTGACCATCGCCGATTTGCACGATTGCGGCGAAGGAACGCCGGATTTCATCCATTATATCCTGTGCTTTTTCGATGGAGGCCCCGACCAGCACGGCGGCGAATTCCTCGCCCCCCATGCGCCCGATTATATCGGCGCTGCGCAGTCGCTGCTTCAACAACCGGGACAGGCTTTTAATGACCATGTCGCCGACCGCATGGCCATAGGTATCGTTGACCGACTTGAAATGATCGATGTCGATCGAGGCCGCCACCACCGTTGTCCTGTCACGTTCGGCGCGGTTGATTTCCTTTTCCAGAAATTCCTGTGTCGTGGTGTGGTTGAGCAACCCGGTCATGCTGTCACGAATCATCCGTGAACGAAGGTTGCGGAACCGCCGGCTGCGCATCCTGATCGACGATATCAGGTGCGACGGGCGGATAGGTTTGGTCAGGAAATCATCGCCGCCATACGCCATGGCGCCCAGTTGCTTGTCGACATCTTCCTCGCCGGACAGGAACACGATGGGAATGCCGGAATAAACTTCCTGCTGGCGAATGACCGAGGCCAGTTCATGGCCGTTGCAACCAGGCATGTACAGGTCCATCAGGACCAGTTCCGGCAAGAAATCGTCCAGCCGGTACAGAATATTCATGGGGTCGTTTTCGGTTTCGACAATCATCCCGGCGGCATTGAGGATTATCTTCGTATATAACGCCGTGCTTTCATCGTCATCGACAACCAGTATCCGGTAATCTTCACCGCCGCCGTCCAGCGATTCGACATCCAGAGAATCGACCAAATCCGTGGTCAGCAACGGTTTGGTCAGAAACGAAGTGGCCTTCACCCGCAACGCCAGCAAGCGGCTGGAAACATCGCCGTTTTGCGAAATAACGACCAGCGGACAGGAAATTTTTTTATTGTCGAGAACGGCCCGTATGGTGGTCAGGGGCGACGGTCCGTGCCCCGTGGCGCCGCCAAGAAAATCAAGGTCGAAGACAACACCGGCCGGCGGCGAAGAAAGATCGACACCGGTAAATTCAGCATCGCCGGCGACCGTCACCACGGCAAAATCGAAACTGCTTAATTCAGTTTGCAATCTTGTAACCCATTCATCGTTGCAGCCGACCACGATGACGGTGCGGGTGGTTACGGCGTCAATATCGGGCGATTTTTCCGGAAACGTGTCGGATTCTTGCCGCTGCGGGGTGGCGCCACCGGACAACGACGTTTCGACTGCTTCCCTCAGGTCTTCTATTAGCGGCCCGGCAAAATCAACATCCGGTTCGCCGGACAGTTCCAGCACCGCAGAGCATCTATTTTCGATCGCCCGTGCCGTCACGCTGATATCCGGAAACCCGAACGTGGCGCCGGACCCGACAAGCTTATGGGCCAGCGCCTTCATGGTTTCTACGGAAGTCTCGTCGGCGACGACGGCGGCTCGTTCTATTTCCGCCAGTTTTTCCGGCAATTGACCAAGATAGGATCGCTTTAGAAGCGCCAGTTTATCCTGAATATCGGCATTTTCCACCATGGTCCGCAAATTTCCCGTTAAAGGATCAACGGGCCCGATTTACTGCCCGCCGTAATGAATATAATCTGACCACATGCGTTCCAATCGCCTGAGCGAATCCAGCAATATTTCAGATTCTTCGGGACTTTTTTGCTGCCCGTTGAAGATATTGGCATTGTTGTCTTCAAGTTCACGTATTTTTTTAACAATTTCGATGGCTTTTTCGGTCAGCTTGATACTGACCGAACGCTTGTCGTGGCTGGAGCGTTCCTGATCGAGATAGCCCAGTTCGACCAATTTCTTGATGTTATATGATACGTTCGACCCTTGGTAGTAGCCTCGCTCGATTAAATCACGGATAACGATTTCCTCCGTGCCGACATTGGCCAGAAGCATCACCTGAACGCCGTTGATGTCCCTGACGCCCAGGCGGTTCAACTCGGTTCTAAGCACGTCGAGATAACGCCGATGCAGGCGTTCTATCAAATGGGTAAGTTCCAGATAGTTTTTTTTCACGCGATCATTCCAAATATTCATTATACCAAGGATCATTGATATTATACCAAATTGCAGAAAGAATGACTGCAACCAGTTTCGTTTTTTCTCGATAAAATTCCGAAGCTGGAACACAATGGCCCGATGAAACCGCACAAACCCCAGCGCACACTTACCATCGTCGCGACCCTCGCGGCGTCGCTGCTGCTTTCCTCCTGTTCGGGACTGGTCAAAGACTTTAAGGAAATGCAGGCCGACAGCACCCAAAGCCGGGCGGCGCAGCTTATGCGTATCGCCACCAGCACCCGTCAGGGTGGCGATCTTCAATCGGCCCTGGCGCTTTTCCGGCGGGCCAGCGGTCTGGCGCCGCAGGAACTGCCGCCGCTGATTGCCATCGGCGAAGTTTCCTACCGCCTTGGCCTGTACGATCAGGCCGCCAGGGCCTACGAAAGGGCGATAGCCATCGCCCCCGACGACCTAACTTCGCACTCTGGATTAGGCAAGACCCTGATTGCGCTTGACCGGCCACAGCAGGCCGTGCCGCATTTCGAGACCGTGATAGGG
>VAPM010221677.1_pt1 | contig 14699 bp, 23 predicted proteins | sample 3395091 | NCBI WGS metagenome assembly VAPM01 (sample SAMN08290445, study PRJNA428436) | hydrothermal vent metagenome | isolation source: Deep-sea hydrothermal vent chimney 3 | place: Pacific Ocean: Juan De Fuca Ridge | reverse complement strand
GAACCGGCCGAAGCCGGTTGTTTACTTGCTTTTAAAGCTTTATTACGGAAAAGCAGGGATATTGGGTTCCAGGCCTTTCATATCAGCTTCTGGATGATGCCGAGTCACCATCTCACTGATTTCAGCCACTTTTTCAACCGGCACATCAACAATAAAAAGTATTTTACCGCTTGAAAGATCCTTCTCAAAACGACGATGCCGGGTATTCGGCACATTAACAGCAATCATGGCCGAGGAAAATACACCTAAGAACAATCCTGCAAAGAGAGTTATCATAATTGTGGCACTTTCATAGCCAGGCGAAACCAGGCCTAAACTGACCGCAGCCGCACCTAACACAACACCCGTTAAACCACCGAGAGGAACCCCTCTTTGAATAGCCTGGATTAAATCGCTTTTCTGTAAAATATTGGCTTCAGGTAAGTCATTTAAGTCAACATCTTCTCTGGCAATCACATGCATTTTACTTTCGGCAACACGTGACAGTAGAAGCTCATTATGGATAGTACGTGCAAGATCAACATCTGGAATCATGAAATACATACGACGAATCATAGTTATCACCTCCATTATTATATCTGTATAAACCGCTATACTACTTAATAGTATAGTGTAAGCTGGGAAAATATCTAAAACCCTTAGCTTTTACACTGACTATAAACAGGGTCTATAGTCATTTTTTTATGGTTAAAATAAGCTGGAAAAACAACATAACATGCTAACGTTCATAGAATATATTGATAAAACATGGCTATAATCCTGTTTCATACAAAACACTAATAAGACTGATTAAAAATGTTTAAAGCTTTCCGGATATTTATTTTATTAACTATCCTGTTTATTGTGGGTGCATCAACCTACCTTACCCAGTTACGTGCAACCGACTGGGATGCCCCTTTATGGGTTTCGATATTTCCGATTAATGGCGATGGCAATCCAAATACTGAACGGTATATCAAGAACCTTAAAAAAAGTGACTTTCGTGACATTGAAACTTTTTTAGCCGAAGAAGCGGACTATTATAAAATACCAATAAAAAATCCGGTTATCATAAATGTTGCGGACAAGCTACTTGAACAGCCGCCACAGCCACCCGCATCACGTTCCGTTCTTAACGTCATGCTATGGAGTTTAAAATTACGCTACTGGGTTTTTACTCATGGGAGCGGTAGTGGCCCATCCCCTGATGTTCAGATTTACGTAATTTATTATGATCGCGACAATAACAAAAAACTATCCCATTCTTTAGGGCTGAAAAAAGGACACATTGGTGTTGTCCATGCTTATGCAGGCCGTCGCTACACACGAAAGAATAATATTGTTATTGCGCATGAATTTCTACATACGCTGGGCGCAGCGGATAAATACGATATTGCAACCAACTACCCTCTTTTTCCACTTGGCTTTGCCAACCCTGACAGCCAGCCACTCTATCCACAAAAACGGGCTGAAATTATGGCGGGGAGAATTCCTGTAAGCGAAAATCAAGCCGTTTTCCCTAAAAATTTATACCGTGTTGTTATCGGCAAACAAACTGCAAAAGAAATAAACTGGCTGGATAAATAGTTTACTGACTGCGTTGTGAACGCTGCAATTTATTGTCCCACCAGTGTTTCCATTTAGCATATCCGGTACCTAAAGAAATATCCGCAATTTGTGCAAGTGACTCGGCTGCAGCCTGCCGCACATTTTTATTTTTGCTTTTTAATAATTCAATTAAGACTTCAATAACCCGGTAATCACGAATATTCCCCAGCGCAGAAATAACTTCAAGACGATACCCCATATCCGTAACACGCAACTGCTTTAACAATGGACGAATAACACGTTCATCTCTAAACTTGCTTAATACATACAATACCTGTAAACGAATTGCGGGATCGTTATCTTTTAGCAAGCGGATTAAAGAAGGAACAGTGACCGGACTTTTAAGTTTACCTAATGCATAAATGGCAGTTGAACGTATCGCCGGATCTTTATGCTGTAAGCTGACTAATAAATACTCTGCAACCCAGGGATTTCTGAAACGACTCAGGCTATTTGCAGCTTCCAGTCTAATACGTTTGTTTTTGTGGCTTATAAAAGCCATCAACGGTTTGATTGACTCGCTATTGTTAATCAGTCCCAGTGTTTTAATGACCTTTAAAACAACATCCTGATTACTGTCTTTAAGTGCATTTAATAACGGCTTAACCGCAACATCACCTATCGTTGCAATGGCCTTTACTGCTTCGTTGGCCGGTGTTGTGGTTGTTCCTGACGTATAATCTTTACCAATATAGCGCGTCATAACAGCCGTATCAGAATCACCCAGCATGGCGATCAGATAAGGAACCACATTAACGGCATATTTATGCAGCTTACCAATATTGTAAATAGCCCATGCTCGCTCTACTGCATCTTGCGAATAAAGTTGCTCTACATATTTCTGTATCTTTGGGTGAAGTTTGTTAAGCGGTATTTTTGTTTCAGCATCAGACAGCTGTGGACCGCTCGTCGCACACGCGGTTAAAAATATGGTGATGCTGACCATTAAAATAAAATGGATAACTGTTTTCATGCTGCGTATTATAATGGATTAATTACATAATATCGTCAATAATATGATCTTCAAATTGTTCTTCATGAATACTTTGTTCTAAAACCACGCGCTCACTCACATAGATCAGGGCCTGTTGCATTTTTTCTGTATTACCCGTCAGCAACGGGTGCCATTCAGGCAGGGGCTTATTATTATAACGCAGGCGATAGGCACAGGTTTCAGGCAACTGAGAGTAAATTTGGTTTCCAAACTGTCGAATAACGATACAACCAGGGACTAACTCCTTCCGCTCCAGGTAAGAACTACATTGCCCTGTTTCAATATCATACAGCCTGCAAATAATATTTGTATAAAAGACTTCATTTGTTTGCTCATTTTCGAGTTTAATCAAACAGCAACGTCCACACTGGTCACATAATTTTTCCCATTCAGAGTCAGACAATGTATCTAGAGGTGCAGTCGCTATGTTAACCATTTCTTTATTCCCACACACTATTACTTCGATAAGTTTAATAAATTGATAATTAAATCGCCATAAGCATGTTCCGGTGTGTCATCCACATCACTAACAAGTTTCCTGACACGTCCCCGAATTTGATAGTGTGTATTCCTGCTACGCTGATCTAAACGCTTGCGCCCTGTTTCAATAAAATCTTGTAACATTTGTTTGATTAATTTCTGTTCAGCAATATCATCCTCGCCAATATTCCTGTCGAGCTCATCATTAAACCATATTTGATACTCAGGCCTGGCAGCCAGACGCGAGAAATATAAAAAGCGCCCGTGGCGTTTATTCTGTGAAAATTCGCCCAGATAATATTCTTTATTTACGGTCACTAAAATACCTGAACCGTCCAAAGCATTAAACCTGAAAATACCAAGGTAGCGTTCCTGCTTTACCGTTTTCAAATCACCCAAACCACTATATTGCCCGAAAGCAAATAGCCCGTGGTATTCTTCTTTATCTTTACGTTGCATAAAGCCTTTGCCATGTGGCATGTCGTTTAACCATTCACCACTATAGCGATCACCATTTGGCCACTCATTTGTACCTGTTCCTTCACGAATAATTTCATATTTCAGGTCACCCGAATACAAACTGCCATCAGGTAATATAATAACTTCAGGTGTTGCGGTATTATTATCTTCGGCCAGAGCCAGGCCATTGATGGAACAGGTAAGCAACCCGCTTAAATAGAAAACAAAGCAAGACAGATTGTTTTTTATCTTAAACATTCCGCTAACAATCTCATATTTAAAGCAATAAAAAAAGGGATGAAAACATCCCTTTTTTTATTCTATGCCAGGCTTACTATCAACTGCCTTCGCCAATGGAAGCCCCCATAATCGGGTTCTGTAACCAAAGTCCAACGTCACTCCCCAGTGCTTTAACTGTTCGTCCCAATATTGAACAGGTACCTTTAAAACCGGCAAAAGCTCCACCACCAGAACTCCGTTGCCCTCTGAAAGTACCGATTACCTTGCCGTTATCCAGTAGCTTACCTTCAATTGCAACGCTCTTGGCTCCGGACCAGGCGCCACCACCAGAACCATGCACATTGATAATCTCAACTTTTAAAATTCGTGCTGATTTTTTTGCTTTGCCAGCTTTAACCATATTCAAATGATATTGGCGACCGTAATTATTAATGTGTGTTGCTAACTTACCACCAAGGTCACACTCTTTGCGTACTGCATCACGAACAATCATACCTTTTTTGAAAGGCACATGCTGCCCCATATAAACAGGTGTTTTATCCACTTGTGTAGCCGGCCTGATATTTTGACTCTTACAGCCTGCCGCAGCAACAACCCCAACTAAAATTCCATATAAAATAAATTTCTTCATTACACTCCCCCAGTCTTATTGATTTAATTAACCTCAGCCTCGCATAAAAACCATAGGAAACCAAGGTTAATGTTAAGTATAGCGCTAATCCATAAAAATCATAGACCTAAGCCCAAATAGTACACCCCGCCCTCAAGATTAATGTACTTTACAATACCGTTAATATTAACCTGCCTTAACTCTGTTGCATCCAGAGTAAAGCTCACATTAAGCTGTTCACCAACATGAGGAATAACCTGATAAATTGAGCCGGTGATACCAACACCACTCATTGAATAATTCAGCGCAGTCATCAACAGCGGTGGGCTGTTTGCCATCATAACCTGCACAGACTTATTGCATGCTATTCTTGCTTCCTGTCTTTTATCCTGCTTGTTCAAATGTAAATCCTTTTATTTACTATATATTGCATTTTGATATGTCCACTATCCGCAAAGTTATTACTATTTCAATTATTCTCCTCTACAAAGCTGTTGGCTAACAACTTGCCTGTAGTCAATAGCGGATGATATATCACCACTAAACAGGAAAACACGATTGGCACATTGAAAGGTATCTTCGCTGATACATGCACTTGAAGACCAGCTTCCCAATCCTTTATAAGACTCTATGGTTTCGACCAGTGTTTCAAGTGTAATATTACCAAACTGTTCTGTCAGCTGCTGTGCTAATAGTGCTGCACTTGTGTTATCCACATAACACAATGCAGCTTTGTATGCTTTTATAAAAGCGCCCGCCATCGGGGTTGCTAACCAGTCTTTCGTTGCACATAAACTGCTATACGCAATTTCACCCAAAGGCTCGCCAACTGCAGCGACAATCATTGCCTTACCATCAGCAACCAGTTGTTGCGGATAAGGCCCCTGCAAATGAAGATACTCTGCTTCTCCAGCTAAAAAAGACTGCATACTTTGTTCTGTATTGCCTGCATCAATAAACTCGATGCTGTTTACATCAACTGCTTGCTGATGCAATACATATTTTAATGTTGCCATCGGCTGAAATAAATGATCAGCGATAATGCGTTTATTTTCCAGTTGCTTCCAGTTAAAGTTTTTTGCCGATGAAACTGCATCTGGGGATGCCGCAATAAAAAAACCATCACGCCGGTTAATCTGCGCAAAATGTAGTAATGCTGGCAAGGGTTTTGAACCCGGATTTTTCTTTGCCATTGCGATCTGGCGCATGCTCACTCCCACCGCAGACTGTGCAACATGCGCTTCACCTGCAATAAGCGCAGACTCAAGTTCATCCACATTGGAAACGCTGCGGTAAACAGCCTTAAGGCCTTGCTGTTTTAAAAAATCAGCAACGAAGGTAATAAGGTAAGGGGTATAAAAAGCCGAATGACGAAGGGAGATCAACTGAATGGTTTGCATGACTCTTTAAGTCAACCAATACATATAAAATATTCAGGCTTGTACATTATAATTTGGATAAGCAATCATCCATTGACGCCTTAACTCTTCCAGCCCAAAGCGTTCACCATCAACTTCGTAATCCACAATGGCCAGGCCAATACCATTGTTACTCATACGCACAACCCGGGTATTAAAAAAAATAAACGGATTACTGGAATCCATTAGCTGCAAACTAATATGTGCACCTTTGGGTAAATTTGGTAAATTTTGGGCAACAACATACAAGCCGACATCAGAAATATCTCTTGAGCGACCATCAACTTCGCCAAATAAGCGGTGACTGATGCGAACGGAAGAAATCACGCGTTTGCGGGGGGAATTTCGTCGTTCCTTAACACGAAATATCATAATTTTATCTGTTAAGTTGTAATCAATTTTTTAAAATTTAGCACAAAAATCATGAGGATGCGCGAACAAATGCACAAAAACTACAGCATTATTTTTATTTTTGCCAGATTTCCCGTAAATTACTAATAGGGTAAACTTCACCTTCTTTTTCGTAATTAAGAAACTTTAGCCCAAGACCGGGATCTGCATGCCGAACAATGTCCATATTAAAAACGACATCGGTATCACCCGAGTCCAGGAAGACAAGCTGAACTTCATCGTTTACCAGTAAACCCGGTAAGCCGTCACAAGCAAGAACAAGCACACCACCATCGGATATATCACGTGTTTGTGTGTCCAGAGAACCAAAACTGGAGTGAAAGATGCGAACCCGGGAGTTTACGACTTTTCGGCGGTGCTTTCTGCGCTCATCCATGTTTAATAACTTTTTCTTATCAATTTAAACAAGTATGTGCGATTTCTAAGGAATAATCTACATTATTTAGTTGAATTTTAAGCTTAAATAAAGACCAGCAGCTTATGAAACAAACTGTAAACTAATAACATTTGAATTGACTCTTAAGCACTCCATGTCAAATATCACATCCATATTAACAGGCTTAACCTGTAACCTTTCCTGGCTTAGTTTATTATTCAAGACAGCGGTATTATAAACTTCAACTAACATTCCACCGCTGGAAACATCACTTATTTTACCCTTTATTTGCCCAAACTCATCATGATACAAGCTTACATTTAAATTAATTAAATGCCGAACACTCGAACGCCGCTCATTCATAATTAACCCCTTATATACAGAAATATTGCATATATTCTTGCAACACCTACTGCAGGTATAGCATAAGAGTTTAGCCAGTTAAATACTATGCGGTGCTTTTGGCTAATAATTTATTAATGCCGGTCATTAAAAATAGTTAGCTTTCAAGCGCAACATCCCGTAACTGCTGCGCTGCTTCTTCAGGACTAATAGTATTGACAAATAACCCAGAACCCAGCTCAAACCCGGTGGGGATACTGGTTCTGGGGGTAATTTCCAGATGCCAGTGGTAGCTACTGTTATTCTTTTTATACTCATCACCATGCGGTACGGTGTGCATAAAGTAATTATACTGCACACCTTCTAGAACATTATCCAGCCGCTTCATGGTACGTTGCAACAAACCGGCGAAATCCTGTAAGTGTTCGTCACCACAATCAATAAAATCAGCCTGATGTTTTAACGGAAAAATGTGCACTTCCCATTCATAACGACTGGCGAAAGGTTTAATTGCAATAAAGTGTTCGGTGCGTTCAATAATGTACTGACCAATGTCCACTTTGCGCCGCACCTGCCCTGAGTCACGGTCATAAATGGTGGCTTCAAAGGTTAACGCTTCATCAATCAGCCCACAGAAAATACATTGATGATGCTTTTCATAATATTGCTGTGAGTGATGCATTTCTGAATGTACGTTTTCAGGAATAACCGGCATTGCAATCAACTGACTATGGGTATGCGGAATACTGGCACCGGCTGCCGGGCCAAAGTTTTTAAAGACAAGAACATAACGAATGCGATCATCGGCTTTATATAAATCCAGCATTCGGTTGCGATACGCTTTAAACATTTCAGCAATGTGTGCCGGCTGCATATCAAAAAGGGCAATGCCATGTTCGGAATGGTCGATAATCACTTCATGGCGGCCATAGCCGTCGATGGTTTGCTGTAGGCCCATCACAAGATTAGGGCGTTTTTCGTCATCACCGAGTATTGCAAACAGGTTTTCAACAATACGAATATCCCAGTTTTTTTCATCCGGTGAAGTCATTAAAGCCGGTGGCGTCATACCTTCATTACCACGGCAGAAGGGGCAGGTATCAACGTGTTTGCGCGTATCGCGTTCAATGCGCTCTTCTTTCTTTTTTGGCCGCATGCCGCGTGCCGTTGCCACTAGCACAGATTCTGTTGGCACAATCGGACTGATTCTAATTTCACGAATGGCTTGCGCTTCTGCCTGAGGATTGTCTGATTTATTCTGGGTCATAGCATCATTGTCCTGTTGAATGAAGCTCTATTCAAACATGCTTTTTATTATATTTATATTAAGTATTTCTTATGTAGTTATTACCACAAATAAACACAATATTTTATAATATAATCAGTTACTTAAGAAAATAATAGAGGCTAAAAACGATGAAAAATACCAATGCCAAAATGAAAGCGCACATCAGAATCATCGTAGTAATATTTTGATTCTTCCGGCCATATTTTAATTTGCTGTACTTCCAGTACAGGATAGGTGTACTGGCTGTCGCCCACTTTACCAGTGCGTTTTCCTGTTAACTCGCCCACAACACTCACAGCACGTCCTTTGGCATATTCGCCCAACTCAAGATAACCCTGTTTAACCAGAATAAAACGACCAAATGATTTTGAATCTTTTATCGGCTCAAAATAATCATCTAAAGGGTAAGCGAGTATTTCAAGTTCAGTGGTTTTCTCAAGATTTTTGCCTGACAGTATAATGCCACCCCACAAAGCATACTGACCCTGCATATTGTCAAACGTATCCAGCGCCAGGGTAAGTGTCAGGTTCTTGTTGACACGGCTGGTTTCAAGTACCGGCGTTGCGCAAGCAGCAAGAAAACAAGTAACCATAAGTAGTGCAAAGAATTTTTTCATTAAAACGTCCTCATTTATTTAACCGGGACATCCGTTTTCAAGCTGAATTCCATTACTATAACATACAGATTTTGCAACTATTTAACAGGCAGCTCGTCATACTTCACCAGCTCACAAGCTTCTTTATACCACGAAGCCTTATTTGAAAAATAGATATTATGTATTGGCTGCGCCATTGGGTCATCATCAAGTGTGCCGGCTGGAATAACAACTGCTTTACCACTTTGAGTTTTCCATGGTAAAGATGAACCGCATTTTTTACAAAACGAAGTTGCAAAATGTTTTGTACCGGCTAATTCAAAACGGCCAACTGATTTCTTTCCTTTGAGCCACTGAAATTGCTCAGGATCGACAATAATATTTGCAGCATGCGCCGAGCCGGTGAATTTTTGACAGCGCGTACAGTGACAATACTGGAACACTTTAACCGCCCCGCTATACTGGTAACGAACCTCTCCACATAAGCAACTACCTGTTATTTGCTGTTGCTCCATAGTATTGCTCCCATGATAGTGACCGCTGCCTGTATTTTAATAAACATCTCCGGCAAACGGGTGGAGGTATTTCTCAGTACCAGGCTACACAAGCAAGCAGCGTGGAATAAACCCCACACAAAGGGGTTTAAACGACTTCCTCAAGCGACTCCAGAATTGATTCCACCACATCTTCATCTACTTCGGAATCCTTTACATCGCAATTATAGCTTATAAAAAGTAGTACCTTATCTGACCTTAAATACCATTCACACCAGTATTCCCCTTCCTGCTCAAAACTCACCGCAATACCATTAAAATCACCCAACACCACATCTTCGATAACTGCATCGGAATCAACGTGCTCACTGGCCATCGCTTCGAGTTGCTCGTCAGAAATACCTTCATCCTGATACAGCGTGCTTACTACCAGTTCACCCACACCAGCGTTGTCATAAATCACATCCGTCTCGCCATCGGCCTCGGCATCCCATAATGCCGGAACATTCAGTGACCAGTGTTGTGTTTTATACGTCTGCATTAAAACTAGCTACTCATTTTTGCCGAGAAAACCGAACCTTGTTTACGCAAATACGCATCCAACTCATCGGCATAATCTTCGGGAACACTTTTGATAACCGCATCGTAAGATAACAGCGTATCCCGCCATAAACTTAACTGTGGCCGGTCTTCAAAAAAACCAAGGTCGTAGTATTTAAGCAATGCCACATGAAACCGGAAAACAGGGGCATAAACTGCATCAATCATTGAAAATTTACTGCCATTAAAGAACGGTGTGCCATTTAAACACTCGTCTTCCAGTGTATCGAATTTTTCATCTATCGAAGCGGTAAGGTGTTTAAAACGTTTTTCATCACTGGTTGTAAAAAGGTCGTAGGTCGCATCCAGAATAGTATTACCGTATTCAATCCATGCACGATTAACGGCCTTATCAAAAGGATCGGCCGGGTGTAAAGAACCTTCGGTTATCTCATCCAGATATTCACAGATAACCATCGACTCGAACAGGGGTTTGCCGTCAACCAGTAACACCGGCACTTTTTCCATTGGTGACACATCAAAGAACCATTCAGGTGGGCTGTCGAGATCAATAAATTTAATATCATGTTTAATATTTTTTTCGATCAGAATTGCACGTGCACGTTGCACATAAGGGCATAATGAAAAACTAACCAGTTCAAATTTCTTTTCTTGCAAAACAATGGCCTTTACTTACTATTAATATCCAGCATTTAATGTTGGAGAAACTGTTGTATTTTTTTATCATGGCTCAAAATACTGAATTCTGTTTGCATTTCTTCCAGGCAATTAACGCATAAACAATCATCGTAACGAGCACCAACATAATCCCGTTCAGGAACCGACAGGAAAACACTCGAACACTGACACTCCAGTATGGAACCTACTTTACATTCAAAATCTGCCTGACAACGCGGGCAATTCTTTGCTTCATGATGAGGCATAACTTTCTCCCTTATTTAAAGGTATAAACTAATGTTGCCGCTAGTTCAGTATCTGTATTTTCAGTTCCCACCGGAACTTCAGATGCATGTTTAACAGTATAAGTAATTTTAGAGGATAAAGAACTATTAATTTTCGTTGTTAGCGCAGTAACCGACTTACTTATTGTTCGGTCATCACCTATATCAATCGTTAAATCTTCTGTTAATGAGGCAGATTTGCTAATCATCCACTCAAAATCAGTCGCAATAATGACAATACCTTCAGTTTGAGTTGCAGCATTCTCAAAAGCATTTTGTCGGGCACCCACACCTAACTCAGCATTCATTTTAAAGGTGTCACTGCTAACTAAATGTCGACCATAACCAATAACTTCCGAAGCCTGGTAGTCATAGCCGCTAAAACGATCGTCCTCATACTGTAAACGATCAAACAAATACGATGACTCGCTTAACATATATTGTGACTTAACCAGAATAAGATAACGTTCGGACGTTGTGCCCACACCATCCGAGCTTTTTACCGCTGCCAGCTTTAATGAATGCTCCCAGCTTTTACGTTTGTTATCAATTGCAAATTTAAGGTTTAAAGATTCCGTTTCTGTATTGCCCGTTGTTTGCACAAAACCCAGCTCTGCTTCTGATGACCAGATAGAAAATAACCCATCATTTGCAGCTATGGTATTTGAGCTGGCAACAACCGAGCCGGGAATAAGCGGATTAGCAACATCTTCAACTTTTACATCTTCCGCCTGTGTATTTAATGAAAAAAATAATAAACTATAAAAAATAAACTTTATACTACGCACTACAATTCCTCTAATTCTTTTTCTAATGCCTGTTTTGTTCTAATTGGCTTACCACCTTGTTGAATAAGTGGTGCGTTAATATCACTAACCATATGTTCCCGCTCTTTTGTATCACAACTGCCCTGCTGCTCAACCCAGTGAACTGCATTGCCGACCAACACAATCGAACCCGATACAATCGCCGTTACACCCACCATTGCCACCACACCCAATCCCACCGCCAGCACACACTCCGGTGAATTACAACTTGCCGAGTAACTACCTACCTGAACCAGATCTAAATCCCATTTATGCGTTGAAAGGCCACAGGCACTATCATGCGCAGAATGGGGTCTTGTAACCGGCACCACCGCACAACTTACGGTAAACAGCAAAATAAGAATGACTGTTGCTATTCTTAACATTATGCAACAACTCTAATCGTCTCACCCTGAAACTCAACAACCTGCCCGTCACGAATTTTACAACGCTTGCGCAGCTCAACCTTACCGTCTACTGTAACCAGACCATCTGCAATCAATGTTTTTGCCAGGCCGCCACTTGAAACCAGACCCACCACCTTAAGTAAATTATTTAGCTCAATATAATCACGACCATCTAATGTAAAGGTTTCCATTATTTATAAACACACAAGTAAGAAGCTTCCTCGGCAATCTTGACTAAAAAGGAGGTACTCGCTTCCACAATAAACGTTTCATTCACTGCTATTGCTTGCCAGTCTGATGCACCTGGCAACTTCACCGTCATCGCACCACTCACCAATGTCATATGTTCAACCGAGCTGGTACCAAACTCATATTCACCTACAGCCATCACACCCACGGTAGCCGCATCATCACCCGACTTAAACGCAATGGACTTTACCTTACCAGCAAAATATTCATTTACATCAAACATATCTGTTCCTGATATTATTCATACTACACATTAAAAAGATCATGTCTTTGCTGCCACTCGCCATGAGCCGCTTTATTTATTACCCGTATTATGCTGCCGAACATACTCATACATCACAATTGATGCCGCAATGCTCACATTCAAACTTTCCACCGAACCAAAGTGCGGAATAGACAATTTTTTAATTAACGGATAATCCGCCATCTCGAACGAATGCCCGTAAGCCTCATGCCCCAGAATAAAGGCCGACCTGGTTTCCAGAGCCACATCGTAACTTATCGAAGAAACTGCATTATCTTCCGAGCCATTATTTTCTGATTGGGCCGCTAACATATATAAGGTATAACCCTGTTCAGTCAGCCCATCATAACAGGCCGAAAACTCCTCATAAAATCGGGCAGGCACCTTCCGAAACGAACCCTTGGCCGGTGCCGGATCAAACCAGTCCACATTCACCAGATGAACTGAATGCGCCCCAAACGCCTCGGCTGAACGAAAAATTTTAGGCACGTTATAACCGCCCTTTAAATTATCCAGCACCACCACAAACTTATGCACACCCGGCAACGCCACCACATTACGCTGGCGTTGCTTATCGTAGCGTTGTTTCGCCTGAATCAGATATTGTTCGTCTTTTTTTCGTGCTTGTCGGGAGACCATAACTACGTTCTTAAAATATTTATCTGGATTGTAAAATAGTTGTTTTAAGCCTGCATATAGGCTTATTTTTAGAACTCAAGCAAGGCCAATCAATTATTTAACCTGGTTCAACCCTGTTAATTGATTTCTAAATCGGTCACTTTGAACTATCCATATGCAGTATCTCTTCCAGTGCAAGCCCGGTCATACCATGAACCGTACGCCACAAATAATAAAAGATACCCAACATCATCAGCATGGAGGGAATAGCAATCATCGGATAACTAAGCAAGGTCATCTGCCCAAGTTCCTCGTTAAAAGCGGCACTGCCCGCCGGGCTAGTGACAATCCATACTGCCAGTATATAGTTCATTACTGCCGAAAAGAAAAAGGTGCTCCCCAACAAGTAGGTGGCTTTTAACAGACGAGCCTCAAAAGCATCGGTGCTACCCTGTTCATCGAGTTTCTGCCCAATCTTTTCAACGTTCATAATCTTCGGGTTGTAGAGCAGTGTTTTTATCAGTGGGTAGCGGGTTTGGGTAGAAACCAGCACCGCGATACCAATTAACCCGGGAATGGCTGCTTCCTTAACGGCCAGCCATTGCGTATCCAGTTGCAATAAACCGATGCCGCCAGTCAGTAACACACTAACCAGGCCTAATAATGCAATAAAGTTGAATTTTTTATACTTGATTAATTCATATGAACCCCAGCCCAAAGGAAAGGCCAGCGCAACAATAAGCGCAGTGGTCGCACCAAGATCAGCCTCACCACTGAACTTCATCAGAATAAAGGAGGGAATCACTATCCCTACTAACAGGTCAATTAAAGGGCGAGGTTTATGCTCGGGGGTTTTTGATGTGGGGGTAGCGTTGTTAGTCATTCTCTGTTCTCTATACTTAAAATCGGTACGTAGTTATGGTATAGCCTTCTTAAATTTACTGGATTATACCATTGGAATTATCCAGATTTAGAACACTTTAAGCACAAATAGTTGGAATAATCTGTATTCTGACCAAAACCCACCAAGCAACAATCAGCCCTTAAAACATTCATTTACCAGCAAAAAGATACTTCTTAAGGAACGGATTTAAGCTTATATTTGCCTAATACTTCAATATTTTCAGTGGGTTAGATTGATCTAGCCCGGTAATTACCAATAATTTTGGACTCTTTTTTAACCAATTCTCTGCATTTAACTCTTCCAGGGAGTTTGTTATCATCAAAATAGTTTAATAAAAAGGACTTTTAAACACCATGACAACAATAACAGACCCCGGTAAATTACGCCAAAACCGTATAAAAATTTACTACTCCAGCCCACTAAAAAAATACAAAGCTATTCCAAAAGGATTATCCGCCGCAGAACCCGGAACTCGGCTGACTAACTTCAAAAAGTTTGTATCCTTGTATTTTTATCAAAAAGTCAACCCTCGCGATGTAACTCGATTAGCCCCTACTTCAAAAGGCTATCTTGCCTTTCAGCGTTATGCGCAAACAAGCTATGGTTCTGCGGTGGCAAAAGAAATGATCACCAACACAAAAAAATTTAAAGGTTTTCTTATTGCTCAAGGTTCT
>VAPM010073551.1_pt1 | contig 14704 bp, 16 predicted proteins | sample 3395091 | NCBI WGS metagenome assembly VAPM01 (sample SAMN08290445, study PRJNA428436) | hydrothermal vent metagenome | isolation source: Deep-sea hydrothermal vent chimney 3 | place: Pacific Ocean: Juan De Fuca Ridge | reverse complement strand
GAAGCCCTCGAAAACCGCCCGAAAGGTGAACGCCCGACCTTAGATCAGATCAGCGCAGCACTGGGGGGGTTTTCATCAGAATCAGATGGTACAGATGGCAAAGGTCCGAAAAAACGTGAACGATCCGGTCGCCGTCGCCGTGCCTGATGCAATTTTGGCGTGTCTGGCAGTATGTTTCTTGCTACGCAAACGTCGGTCCCAGAACCACTGGTGTCGTAAATTGCCAAGTCACACACCCACAATAATCGCATGAACGATGTATAATTTCTGCACATTACGCAGACTCGGAGAATTAACATGGCCGACGAAGAAGATATCATCCTAAGTGAGCTCGATGACGAAGAGCTGGTGCTGCAAATGCACGATGACCTGTATGACGGCCTGAAAGAAGAGGTCGAAGAAGGCGTCAACATCCTGCTTGAACGAAAATGGCAGCCCTACGATGTGCTGACCAAAGCTCTTGTGGCGGGTATGACAATCGTTGGCATCGATTTTCGTGATGGCATCCTGTTTGTCCCGGAAGTGTTGCTGGCTGCTGGTTCGATGAAGGGCGGGATGGCCATTTTAAAGCCTTTACTTGCTGAAACCGGTGCGCCATCCGTTGGCAAAATGGTCGTAGGTACGGTCAAAGGCGACATTCACGATATCGGCAAAAACCTGGTCTCCATGATGATGGAAGGCGCTGGCTTTGAAGTCATTGATCTTGGCATCAACAATGCCGTGGAAAAATATCTTGGTGCATTGGAAAGCGAAAAACCCGACATCTTGGGCATGTCAGCACTGCTGACCACAACCATGCCCTATATGAAGGTGGTTATCGACACCATGGTCGAACAGGGCATTCGCGATAACTATATCGTCCTGGTGGGTGGTGCCCCCCTAAACGAAGAATTTGGCAAAGCCATCGGTGCCGACGCCTATTGCCGCGACGCAGCTGTTGCTGTGGAAACGGCAAAAGAATTCATGTCCCGTAAACATAATCAGATGGCAACCGGGTAAATCGGACTTAAATAGTCGCGCCATCGCCCCTATATATTGTGATAAGGGGATATCTGATGCCATTAGAGAAAATTGTTTTGATTATAGTCAGTGTTATTGCCGCTGCTGGCGTAACTGTCTGGGTTGGAACAATGCTAATGGCAACGCTACAGGTTCCGGTGGCAGGGTGGCTATTGTTTATTCCGGCAATGCTCATTGGATATATCGTGTGGCGCGTTGTTGCTGAGCGGTTGCAAAACAGTGAGGATGATCACTATGACAACATCGAAAAATAATCTGATCGTCACCACCACTGACGGGGTACCCGGGCGCGAAGTTACGCAAATAATTGGGATCACCCGCGGTTCAACCGTCAGGGCAAAACATATTGGCGCAGATATTGTTGCCAGCTTGCGCAACCTTGTCGGTGGAGAAATCAAAGAATATGCGCAGCTTTTGGCCGGTGCCCGCGAACAGGCTTATGACCGGATGGTTGCAGATGCCCTTGGCATGGGTGCAGATGCCATTGTTGCTGTCCGGATGGAAACCTCGACAATCCAGCAAGCCGCCAGCGAAGTGGTGTTTTATGGCACGGCAGTTCACCTGAAATGAGCAGCCTGGATGATGTAGCACTGACGGAAAACGGGCTTTCCCGAACCGGTACAAATGGGAATATTCTGGTGATCGCCTGCGGTGCCCTGGCTCGGGAAATACTGGCGGTTACCCAACAGAATAACTGGTCCCATATGGACCTGACCTGCCTGCCCGCTATCCTGCACAATCACCCTCAAAAAATTTGCGACGCAGTGGCCGCATCTGTTGCAAAACATCGTGAAAATTACCGGTCGATTTTTGTCGCATATGCAGATTGCGGCACTGGTGGGTTGTTGTTCGATTTGTGCAACAAATTGGGTGTCGAAATGGTTCAGGGGCCCCATTGCTATTCATTTTTTGAAGGAAATGACGCATTTTCCAAACGTACCGAAGACGAATTTGACGCCTTTTTCCTTACCGATTTTCTGGTCCGCCAGTTTGATGCCTTTGTCTGGAAACCGCTTGGGTTGGATCGCCACCCGGAACTACGGGATATGTATTTCGGAAACTACAGAAAACTGATTTATCAGGCCCAGACAGATATGCCGGAGTTAGATGAAAAAGCCCGCGAATGTGCCCGTCGCTTAGGGCTAAAATATGAACGCAAATTTACCGGCTACGGCGATTTGGAATCCACGTTGAAAAACTGGGCAAAACCTTAGCCCTTCGCCTTTGCCGCCAGCAGCCGTATACGCTCAACCATTGCGCGCAGCCCGTTTGATCGTTGCGCAGACAAGTGGTCGTTCAGGCCCAAGCGCGCCAGCTCGGCCACTGCATCTACAGCCAGCACATCACTCACTGTCTGACCCGAATAAAGCGCATGTAACACCGCTATCAGGCCGCGCACGATCATCGCGTCGCTTTCGCCGCGAAATGAAAACATCGCCCCCGGCCCGGTTCCGTCAATTTCAGGCAATATCCAGACCTGACTGGCACAACCATCCACCTTGGTCGCCGGTACCCGAAATGCTTCTTCCAATTCGGGCATGGCTTTGCCCAGCTCGATCACATGGCGATAGCGATCTTCCCAGTCGTCAAAGAATTCAAATGTATCTGCAATATCCTCAAAGGCTTCGCTGGCCATATTCCCCTCCGGTTCTGGCCATCACCTAAGGTGACATATACCAAAGGTCCAGTGTGGCTTTGGCTTTCCAATGCGTAATTTCTTCGCTAATCCTTACAGATTAACTGATATTGGGGGCACCGGTGCGACATTTTCAGGCGATCGGACTATTATTATTACTAACTGCCTGTTCAGGCGGTGGTTCTTTGGGCAACTTAAACCCATTGAACTGGTTTAAAGCTGATAATCTGCAAAGCCCGGGAACGGCACAAACCCTGGCACCGCGCCGGGGTTATGGTTTTATTACCGACACCCGGCTTCTGGTGGATCAGGTAACCACGCTGAAAGTTGAAAAAACTGCCACCGGCGCCATTATTCGCACCACCGGCCTGCCCGCAACACAGGGATTTAATAGCGCTGAACTGGTGCTTGTGGCCTCAGATCGCAGCAATGAAGTAACATTTCAGTTTCGCGTCCGCCCGCCGACACAGCCAACTCAGACAAGCCCGGTCTTTCTGCGCGAAATAGTCGCTGCTCAATTCATAAGTAACGCCCAGCTTCGTGGCATTCGCCGGATAAACGTAATCGCGCAACGCAACCGGCTTAGCACCCGGCCCTAGATTTACAGCGCCACTGCATCCACAGTTTTTCCCTTAACAGCAAGGGCAATCTTACCTTCGCACAGGCGAATGGCATCGTCGCCAAAAACCTCTGCCCGCCATCCGGACAGCGCTTTGACATCACGCACCCCTCCGGCAATCAGATCCAGCTCAGCGGTGGTCGCAATAAGTTTTTGCGCCACCCCGGCATTTTCTGATTTCGCTTTTAACAAAACCCGCAACAGATCAGCCAATGCCGGGTTCACTTGCTGCGTTTCACGGCGACCCGTTGCCTTCGGATAATCCTCAGAATTATAGGCCAGACCCGCTGCTACCGCTGCCAGTATAGCCTCAGAAATTTCACCCCTTCGGGCTTCACGTTGCAGCAATCTTGAACGCCCCAGATCTTTCAAATTCTGTGGCTTGGTAGAAGCCAGTTCCAACAGCGCTTCGTCTTTATAAACCCGTGTTCTGGGGACGTTATTCATCTGCGCATAGCTTTCGCGAAACTGTGCTAATTCTTTGACAACCGCCAGAAATTTACCGGAGTTTGTTCGGGTTTTTATTCGCTTCCACGCTTCATGTGGTCGAGCGGTATAGGTTTCCGGGTTGGTCAGTACCTTCAATTCCTCTTCTACCCAGCCCTGCCGCTTGGTTTTCGCCAGTTTAGCCGCCAGAAATTCGTAAATCTCCCGCAAGTGGGTCACATCCCCCAGCGCATAGGTCTTTTGCGCATCCGTTAACGGGCGCCGTGACCAGTCTGTGAAGCGTGATGATTTATCAAGCGGCTGATTGGCAATCTTACGTACCAGTGTTTCATAACCTGCCTGCTCCCCAAATCCACAGACCATAGCTGCAACTTGTGTATCAAACAGTGGCGTTGGTATAACCCCGCCTTCGACATAAAAAATCTCAAGATCCTGACGTGCTGCATGGAATACTTTGACCACGCTGGTATCGCGAAACAACTCATATAAGGGATCTAACGAGAGCCCCTCAACCAGTGGGTCCAGTAAAACCGCGTCTTCCTCTGCATCGCCGGGCACCGCCAGCTGCACCAAACATAGTTTGGAATAATAGGTTCGCTCACGCAGAAATTCGGTATCGACGGTGACATATGGGTGGGCGCGCGCGCGCTCGCAAAAGTCGGCAAGCGCCTGCGTAGTGGTCAATGTAATCATAGGGCCATTTCATATTGGGTCGAGCGGTCAGAACCTAATAGGCACACCCAAGCGTAATGAAAAGCACAACAATCAATCAATAGTTGCCCGATCTTGCAAAAATTGACGCAAAACCCGCGGATAAAGCAAATGTTCCTGCACCAAAACCCGCGCCGACACATCATCCACCGTATCCCCTGGCAACACAGGCACTTCCGCCTGCCCCAATACCGGGCCGCCATCCAGTTCAGCCGTTACCAGATGAACAGAACATCCAACAACACTATCGCCTTTCTCCAGCGCACGGGCATGGGTATGTAACCCTTTGTATTTAGGCAATAATGATGGATGGATGTTTAAAATTTTCCCCGACCAGTTCTTAATAAATGCCGGTGTCAAAATGCGCATGAACCCGGCCGTACAAATTAACTCAGCCTTTGCGTCAACCAGATACTCCTGCAATCGGGCCTCAAAGCCCGCTCGATCCTTACCAAAGGGCCGATGATCCACAACAGCCGTTTCCACGCCAAGTAAACGGGCTTTTTCCAACCCGCCTGCCCCCGGAACATTTGACAGGACCAGTACAGGCTTTCCCGGATGGTCCTGTTCCATGCTTTTAACCAGCGAAACCATGTTTGATCCGCCACCCGAAATCAGGATCGCAATCCGTGCTATCAAAGAAGCGCCCCTGAATACCGCACTCCCGGCCCGTCAGTTACATGCCCAATCGGGAAAACTTGCTCTCCTGCATCTGTCAGTGTCGTCGCCAAAGCAACCGCCTGATCCGCATCAACCACCAGCACCATGCCAATCCCGGCATTGAATGTTTTTAACAATTCCGCTTGGGCCATGCCGGACGTTTCCACCAGCCAGCGAAATACCGGGGGCAATTTCCAGGCGTCCAGATTAACATCGCATCCCAGACCATCCGGGAATATTCGGGGCAGGTTCTCGGTCAATCCGCCACCGGTAATGTGGCCCAAGCCATGCACACCACCCTGCCGGATCGCAGCCAGTACCTGGGTGACATAAAGGCGCGTCGGGGTCAGCAAAGCCTCCCCAAGCGCTCCCTGTGCAAACGGGCACTCCGCTTCCCAACCCAGACCGGACAATTCAACGATTTTACGAACCAAAGAATACCCGTTGGAATGTACCCCGTCACTGGCCAGTCCCAGCAACACATCACCGACGCCCACGCCATCCGGCAAAGTATGCCCACGTTCCATTGCGCCAACGGCAAACCCGGCCAGATCAAAATCCCCGGCATCATACATCCCCGGCATTTCCGCTGTCTCACCGCCGATCAGCGCGCAAGCTGATTGTTTACACCCCGCTGCAATGCCTTCAATAATTCGCGTTGCAACATCAACATCCAGCTTGCCGGTGGCGAAATAATCCAGGAAAAACAGCGGTTCCGCACCCTGACAGATCAGATCATTGACACACATCGCCACCAGATCAACCCCGATGGTATCTACCTGTCCGGTATCAATTGCGATCCGCAGCTTGGTGCCCACACCGTCGGTTGCCGCCACCAGAACAGGGTCATTATATCCAGCCGCCTTCAGATCGAACAACGCGCCAAATCCGCCCAGCCCGGCCATGACCCCGGCCCTGTTTGTTGCTTTGGCGGCCGGTTTAATACGCTCAACCAGGCTGTTGCCCGCATCAATATCCACCCCCGCCTCGGCATAGGTCAGACCGTTCTTGCGCTCGCTCATTTCAACCCCCAATTTAACTTGGGCTTGCGATAGACCAGAGCAAGCTCAGAGTCCACGACCCTTCACCTTGACCGCCCCGGCCGCGCTGATTAAAGACATGTTCAGGCGGGCCTGTAGCTCAGTTGGTTAGAGCAGAGCGCTCATAACGCTTTGGTCGCAGGTTCGAGTCCTGCCGGGCCTACCACATTTGACCAGAATTTTTTTGCAGGCAAAGCAATCGCAAAAACGGTTATTCAGACAAGGCAGCCCTGACAAATGTACCATTTTGTAAATCTTGCAGCGCCTGCTGTAACTCTGCCCTTGTATTCATAACGATCGGCCCGTGCCAGGCAACCGGCTCCTGAATGGGCCGCCCGCTTATCAGCAAAAACCGCATCCCCTCCGGCCCGGCCTGTACCGTAATTTCATCCCCGGTATCAAACCGCACCAACGTCCGTTCGCCGGTCAGGTCCCGTATATTCAGTTCTGCCCCGTCCAGCTCTTTTTCCACTCGAACCCCAACCGGGGCTGATGCATCACGAAAAGAGCCGGCCCCGGCGAAAACATAGGCAAACGCGTTCGAGTAGGCATCCACCGGCAAAGTTTTTCTGACATTGGGCGGCAGGGACACATCCAGATACATTGGTTCGGCCGCAATCCCCTCTACCGGGCCGGATTGCCCCCAGAAATTGCCGATTATTATCTTTACCCGTGTGCCGTCGTCATCAATAATTTCGGGTATTTCACCGCCGTTTATGTCTTGATACCTTGGGGTTGTCATCTTCAGCGTCGAAGGTAAATTTGCCCAAAGCTGAAACCCATGCATTTGGCCGGCCGCATTTCCTATGGGCATTTCCTGATGCATTATCCCGGATCCTGCGGTCATCCATTGCACCGAACCCGCACCCAAAAGTCCAGTATTTCCCAGTGAATCGCTGTGTTCCACTTCGCCCGCCAGAACATAAGTGATCGTCTCGATGCCCCGATGGGGATGCCACGGAAACCCTTTATTGTATCGGGTCGGATCATCACTGCTAAAGTCGTCGAATAACAGAAATGGGTCACTTTCCGAAGGCTCACCAAAGCCAAAGGCCCGGTGTAAATGTACACCCGCCCCTTCAATGGTTGGGGATGCCAGTTTTTGTGAACGTACAGGACGAAATGTCATGGTTTAGCCTCACATTATTTCGCTGCCAGACGGTCTGTCCAATCCGATCATCCACCCTAGCGCGGAATAATCAGATCAACCTGTAAACCGCCCATTTGTGTACTTTGCCCCAATCGTAAAGACCCGCCATGTCGCCGGGCAATGTCATTTGAAATCGACAACCCAAGCCCCACACCGCTGCCCCGGTCCTGATTGCGCGCGTTATCCAATCTGGCAAAAGGTTTCAACGCCTCTTCCCGCAGGTTTTCTGCTATGCCCGGCCCGTCATCCTCAACTGTAATTTTCACGATTTTTTCACTTTGGCTCAAACTAACCAGCACCGAAGTGCCATAGCGCAATCCATTGCCAATCAGGTTCTCAACAGCGCGCTCGATGGCCATAGGGCGGATCAGTGCCAGCCCCTGGTTTATTCCCTTTTCGAAACTCACCGAACCACCAGCACGCACTGATTTTTCCACAATTCCCTGGACCAACTCAATCGGATCAACCGCCGTTGGATCATCCAATGCGTCATCCCGGGCAAATGCCAGAAACGCATCCAGCAGCTGTTCCATATCAGTGATGTCGCGTTCCAGATCAGCGGTGTCCACTTGTTCATCTAACATCGACAACCCCAGCCGGAGGCGGGTAAGCGGCGTTCTCAAATCATGGCTGACCCCGGACAGCATCAATGTACGTTGCTCAATCTGGCGTTCAATCCGTGCCCGCATATCCAGAAACGCGCTGCCAGCTGATCGCACTTCAATGGCCCCCGCCGGGCGATATTCAACATTCCTCCCCCTGCCAAAGGCTTCCGCCGCACGCGCCAGCCGTTTAATCGGGCGCAGCTGATTGCGCAAAAATATAAACGCAATAAACGTCATCAATGCACCGACAAAAACCATCAACACAAAAAACTGATGTGGATTGGATGCCGATACCTGATTACGGCTTAATTTAACCCGTGCCATACCGTGCCGCGTCTGCATCCATAATATAACAGCGCGTCGATCTGACAAAAGATCAACAACCTTTACCGTAGGAATGTCAGAAGCCAGTACGCGAAAAACAATCCGACCGGATAGGTCAAAGAACCTGCGTTGGTTGGCTTCGGGCCAATTTTCCACGGGCAGTTCAAACGTCAACTGCAGAGGCACCGCAAATTGTGCAATTTTCGCGCGCGCCTTTTCGGGTGTTTCCGTCCGGTTAATTTCCTGTTGAACAAGCCCCAGATCCAACGCCAGATTGCGCGTCATTTGAAACGTCACATCTTCGAAATGCCGCTGAACAAATATTACAGACACCACAATCTGAATGGTGATCACCGGTAATAACAGGATCAGCGCCGCGCGCCCATAAAGCCCCCGTGGAACATATCGTTTAAGCCAGCTAAAGTTCATGCTCTATTGGTAACGCCAGAACAACCGGATGAGAATGCCTTTATGACCCGACCTGACCCCGGCACCGTCGAAACCCTGAAACCGGGCCTGCGTCGGATCGTGGCTGATAACGCTTCCCCCATGACCCATTGGGGGACCAACACTTATATGTTGGGCCTTGGCGAACTCGCGGTTATTGACCCCGGACCTGATGATCCTAAACATATGCAGGCTATATTGAGCGCGCTGAAGCCCGGCGAAGCGATTAGCCATATCCTGATCACCCACGCCCACCTTGACCATTCCCCCCTTGCCAGATCACTGGCACAGACAACCGGTGCGCCGATATATGCATACGGCGATGCCCAATCCGGGCGCAGTGACATCATGCGCACTCTTGCTGCCTCTGGATTGGCTAGGGGTGGCGAAGGGGTCGATGCAATGTTTCGCCCGGATGTCACCTTAAAAGACGGCCATGTTCTGCACGGTGACCGCTGGACAATTAAAGCAATCTGGACGCCGGGACATTTTGGTAACCACATGTGTTTTCAATGGGATGACACCGTTTTCACCGGTGACCATGTCATGGGCTGGGCGTCGTCTCTGGTGTCGCCACCAGACGGGGATCTCACTGATTTCATGACCTCCAGCCAAATTCTGGCGGCTTTGAATGCTAAGACCTACTACCCGGGACATGGCGCACCGGTGACCAACCCGGCAACCAGAATTAACTGGCTGATAAATCACCGAAAATCGCGAGAGTCTGATATACTCAGCGCCCTTGGCAATACAGCAACAGACATCACTACCCTCACGAAATCGATCTACGTCGATACTCCTGTCATGTTGCTTGGCGCTGCTGAACGCAATGTATTTGCCCACCTTGTTGATCTTGTACAATCGGGGCGCGTTAGCGTTGTTGGTCCCCTGTCCCCCGAAGCCGGCTATCTTCTGAAATGAACCAATGAAAATCAACCGCCCTTCGTGCGAATTACACTGGACGCCCCCCCATCCCCTTGCTATATCCGCCCCCGGTATTCCGGCGTAGCTCAGCGGTAGAGCAGTTGACTGTTAATCAATTGGTCGTAGGTTCGATCCCTACCGCCGGAGCCAAATAACTACTTGATAGTTAAGCAAAATGGGCGAACCTTCGGGTTCGCCTTTTTTCGTTTTTGCAACGCAAATGACTTGTTGCTGACGCTCGCCATAAAAGGCGACGATGGGCAACTCGGATGGCCAACATTGCAGACAAGGCTTTGAGCGCAATGCACGAATCCCTTCTCATCTCTACTTAGAGGTGGGGAATGGTGTGGTTTGTATTTTGGAGACGAGAATGGCTTGGTTTGATGGATTGACGCCGGGGCACCGGCACACAATATTGCTTCGACTGTGAACCCACGCGTTCGCGTCGTTGCTGGACCGGGCACCGGCAAGTCGTACGCGATGAAGCGGCGGGTTGCACGCCTCCTCGAATCCGGCGTTGCGCCAGACCTCATTCTACCGGTGACGTTCACCCGTGTTGCAGCGCAAGACTTGCACCGCGAATTGGTCAATATGGGCGTTCCAGGATGCAACGCGCTGAACGCATATACCTTACACAGCCTCGCACTTCGAATGCTCACTCGGAACCATGTCCTCGCGGCAACTGGGCGTATTCCGCGCCCGTTGAACGAATTCGAGACGGAGGAATGGCTGCCCACGGCGGCAAGAGAGGACCGTGGATGATCTGAAACAAGCCTATGAAGCAGCATGGGCGCGCCTCAACCACCAGATGCCAGGATATGCACCCTCAGCGGCTGATGCTGCGTTTCAACACGACCTGCTCGAATGGTTGCGCTTTCACGAGGCCATGCTGATTGGGGAAGTCATTCCAGAAATATATCGTTATCTTTCTGCCAATCTTGGCGCGCCTGAACGCGCTGAGTTCAATCACATTCTGGTCGATGAGTATCAGGACCTCAATAAGGCTGAGCAAGCAATCATTGAACTTCTATCTGGTGTGGCGGACGTCAGCATTGTCGGCGACGACGATCAATCAATTTACGGGTTCAAACATGCACACCCAGACGGTATCCGCGACTGGCTTATCGTTAATGCGGGCGCAGATGATCTCGGTCTTGTCGATTGCCATCGCTACCCAACCCAGGTCGTTGATATGGCGAATGCGCTGGTCGCCCACAACGTCCACCGTCCTGTGCCTCGTGCATTGGTGTCTCTTGCTGCGAAAGGGCCAGGAGCGGTGAGTATTCTCCAGTACCCGAATTTCAATCAGGAAATCGCAGGCATCGTGGCGACGGTCCAGCATATGGTCACAGCGGGGACCCCTGCGGGCGACATACTTGTTCTCGCTCAAAGCCGAGCCGTTGGAACACCCATCTATGAGGCTCTGCTGGCAGGCGGAGTTCCGGCTCGATCTGAATACACCGAATCCGAGCTGGAGAGGGAAGCGGCGCAGTATTCGTTCGCCCTGCTGAAACTATTCGCCAATCAGGACGACCGAGTCGCGCTGCGGTGGCTTGTGGGGCGGAACGGGAACAATTTCCACGCGGCCGGCTACAGGCGCGTTCGGAACCACTGTGAAACGACCGGCTTATCCCCGTGGCAAGTTCTCAATCAATTAAGTGCGGGCACTCTGAGCATTCCCCATACAGCGCGAATTGTGTCCGACTTCAATGTGCTAGAGGCCGAACTGAATGCTCTGGCTGCACTTCCCGACTTGGCTTCTGTAGTTGATGTACTCTTTCCCGCTGGGCATGATGACACACGCGAATTGCGTGACATTGCCGTCGGATTGATTGCGGCTGATCCGACCATTGATACTCAGACGTTGGACGGCGAACTGAGCGCCGGCATTACACAGCCGGAAATTCCGGCGGACATCCAAGAGGTCCGCATCATGAGCCTGCACAAGAGCAAGGGGCTGAGTTCGCCAGTCACAATCATAGCGGGTTGTGTAAACGGGCTGCTGCCGAGAGCGCCCAAAAGGACACTCACACCGATTGAGCGGCAGCACTACGACGAAGAACAGCGCAGACTATTCTTTGTAGGCATCACGCGCGTAAAGGCGGACCCCGCTCACGGAAAGCCAGGAACGCTTATCCTCACCTATTCGAAAGAAATGCCGCTCGCTAGCGCGATGAATGCTGGAATTGCACCCGCCTACTTCAAATACGGCAGAGCGGTGCTACAAGCCAGCCGTTTCATTGCCGACATGGCACCCGCGGCTCCTGCTGCTATTTGGGTGCCATAGATTGCCTCAGTTGGGCAGTGGTGGCGTCTTTCACATTTCGCTGCACTTTTGCGGAATGGGCACCCTCCAGATGGAAGTAACCAGCGATGATTTTCACGCCCGAAAAATGGGAAAAGCCTGAACCGGGCGAGATGGTCGACTATTTTGATAATCGCCCAAGGGGGAAAAAGGGCGAGCCGATTGGCAGCATCCTTGTCTTCCGAAAATTCCTTTTCATGTTTTGCCAAAGAGATTGCGTAGCAACGAACCTGCCACTACCTTGCTCTGATAGTGACAGCCAAAGCGCGGGACATTGTCAAATTGAGCGAGTTACGAACTACCTATCGGGCATTGGTCCGCTGGCAGATCGGCAAGATCGGCATTGCTTTGGCGATTCTAGTATTATTTGTGGGTGTGGCAGCATCACTGGGCGTCAAAAACGCGTCCGTGGCCTATGTTTTTCGGATCGTTCTTGACCAACTGACAACTGCTCAGATTTTCCCTGATATCCCCAAACTGGACCGCAGCATCATATTGCATTTGCGCCTGCCGCGTATCGCTTTGGGCGCTGTTGGTGGGGCGGCGCTGGCAATTGCCGGTGTCGTCATGCAGGGGATCATGCGCAATCCGCTGGTCAGCCCGTTCACCATTGGTATTTCACCTGCGGCCGGGTTTGGCGCTTCTGTGGCAGTTCTGCTGGGGTTCGATCTGGTCACCGGCGGCAGTTATTGGGTGGTGCTGTTCGCCTTTATATCGGCATTGATCTGTGCCGCGATGGTTCTGGCAATCGCCGGTATTCGCGGCGCGCAGTCCACCACACTTATTCTCGCCGGTATCGCGTTGACCTATCTGTTTGGCGCGCTGACCAACACCACGCAGTTCATCGCCACAGAAGAACAACTGACCGTGATTGTACACTGGACGTTCGGCACCCTGAACGAAAGCAAATGGGAAGAGGTGCTGCTCATCCTGGCAATGTTGGCTATAACTCTGCCGTTTCTGTTCAACTATGCCTGGTGCTATAACGCGCTAAATCAGGGCGAAGAGGTTGCAGCCTCACTAGGCTACGAAATTTCCAAAGTCCGGATCATCACGGTTGTATTGGCGGTTTTGCTCACCGCCAGCGTGGTCAGCTTTACCGGCGTCATTGGGTTTGTCGGCCTTGTTGCACCACATATTGCCCGCTTCATCATTGGCAATGATCATCGCTACCTGATCCCGTTTGCCGGCATCATCGGGGCGATGTTGCTGGTGGCGGCCGACACCATCGGGCGCACCATATTTTCACCGGTGATAATCCCGGTGGGCATCGTTGTGGCCTATATCGGTGTACCGATGTTCGTGCACCTGATCCTGCGCAAGAAACAGGATTATTTTTCATGATCCGGGTCAGCGATCTGAATTTCAGCTACGGTAAAAAACCGATCCTGAATGCAATCAATCTGACAATCGCACCGTCTTCAATTGTCAGTCTGGTTGGGCCAAACGGCTCTGGCAAAAGCACATTGCTGAAATGCCTGTGCCGGATATTGAAATCTGACGAAAGCGCCATCCAAATTGATGGTCAGCCATTGCGTGAATATTCTCGCAAAGAACTGGCCCGCCTGATTGCCTATGTGCCGCAGCAACCGGCGCTGAACCTGGCAATTTCGGTGATTGACGCGGTCAAGATCGGCCGGTCGCCCCATATAGGCTACCGGCTGAAACAACATGACGAAGATATCGTTTTTGATGTGATTGAACAGTTGGGCCTGGCAAAACACGCGTTCACCTCCCTGCGTGAGCTGAGCGGTGGTGAAAAACAGCGCGTGCTGTTGGCCCGCGTAGTGGCACAACAGGCGCGGGTGTTGCTGCTCGATGAGCCAACCAGCGCCCTTGACCTGCGCAACCAGTTGGAAACCGCCACTCTGCTGCGTGAAATCCAGCAAAAACAGGATCTGACTGTGATCGTCGCCATCCATGACTTGAACCTGGCGGCGCGGTTTTCCGACAGTGTCGTGCAGTTGAAACAGGGCACGCGCTATGCCCATGGAAGCTGGGCAGAAACCATGACCGCCAAAAGTATTCGTGAAATATATGGGGTCGAAGCGCACCTGGATGAAGTGCAGGACATTTCCTACATGGTGTCTCTAAATGCAGTACCTGATAGCGAAAACCCGCCACCAGTAACCGGTAGCGGGCCTTCAAAAATTTAGACGTGTTTGGCCGAATTAGTTGCGGGCAAACACATGCGGGCCGGGATAATCGACACCCTGATAGGTTTCGATCCACTCCTTGGCGACTGCATCAGGATCAAGATCCTCAAACAATTCCGGATACAGCCATTTAACGATGTACAGTTTGCCGATCAGCTTGGAAATTCCACCGGCAATATAATAGCTCATCACATAAATATTGTCATTTTGCACCGCATCCAGTTCGCTCCAACCCGGACGCGCCTTCAGCTCAGCAATCGCCGCCGCCATTTCTTCCTGACTGGGTGGGACAAAATCGGTACCGATCTGTTTGATGACAATGTTCGGATTACGCGCAAGAATTGCCTCAGGGTCGATATCCAGCTGGTGCTTGTTACCCTTGCTTTCCGGCTGTGTGGCAATGTCGATATCACCAAAGATATTCGCGCCACCTGACTGTGTCAGCATATCATGCCAGCCAGAGCCCGGAACTGACGTCGTGAAATTCACCGTCTTTTCCAGATAAATTGACCGCGGTTCGACACCCGCCAAACGCTCGGCAATCAAATTGGTATATTTGGCGTGCATCGCAATTAGTTGCGCCGCGCGATCCTGTTTGCCCACTAAATCGCCGATCATTGTGACATTTTCGGCAAGTTTGTTCACATCCCAACCGGTGAT